>C687J35504_10001211_pt1 | contig 18180 bp, 16 predicted proteins | sample RifCSPhighO2_02_FD_35504 | JGI IMG/M metagenome (IMG submission 35504) | reverse complement strand
CTTGCAACTGCCCGTTTATAAGAACAAGAATTATTAGAGATAGAAAAATGATTCGGTATGGATCCAAATACTTTTCTATAGCTTTCAAATCCATAAAAAAATAAGAACACTAAGAATTATATATTTATCTTGTTGCTCCTACACGCACAACTGCATTTTCTGGTGTAAATGATCCTGGGGCATCAAATGCATTTAGTCTAGCCCATTCAGCAACACCCGCACCTAAGAATCTTGCGTTGCCATCTCCTTGTGCACCTGTTGGTCCACCTAGTAACATACCTAAGGATAAGAATAATCCTCTTTGATCCTCTCTTAAATGCCATTTATATTGTAATACTAATTGCACTGGTCCAAGCTCTAAGAAACCACCTGCATTCGCTGATAAATATCTGCTTGAATCATAAGTTGTAGGATCAATAACTTCTACTCCGCCTCTTCCTAAAAGTCCGCCATAGAAATTTGGATCTGGTCCCCAAACAGGTAATCTAAGTTCTAATGCACCATGCCATCTTCTAGCATTTGGCTCTCCTGTAACGCCTGTTTCATCTTCTTGCAATACCAACCTGTGCGTTCCACCTGTTACTTCTACTAATATTGGTTGGCCACTAACAAAGCTAAGCGGAACTCTTCCTTCTAATGCCCCTCTTGCTTGATCGTAAGGATTGCTATTTCCAGCAACTAATACAGTAAATACCTCATCTGGTGTTGAATAAATTATTTGTCCTTTAATTCCAAACTCTCCAAAAGTAGTTTGGCAAATTGCACCAGTTGCTGGATCGCATATTTCGTTTGTTCCTACTTGCACACGAGAACCACCTGGAACTAGTTGAAGAGATAGTGTATGCCCACCTTCGCTTCTGTCAGTATATCTTAATACTAAACCAAAGAAATTTCTTAATGAACTCCATTCATACTCCTTTTCATTTAATGGGAATGCAAGTCTTGCTATTGTATTCTGCCATTCTGCTCCAATCCCAAATCCTGATTCAAATAAATAGAGTCCGTGTGCTCCACCTAAATCTATATTTGAATTTTGTCTAGCAGTAATCCCAGGAAGATTTACTCTTAGTCTTCTATAATCTCCGCCTACTGAAAACATTAAATGAGGATTTCCATCTGCAGCAGTAACAACTGATGTTGGTGTGAATGGGAAATATCTTGCGACTGATGGAGGTTCTGAGACTGGCGGTAAAGCAGGAGGCGCTTGTGCTCTTAATTGCGCAGCTGCCTCTGCATCTTGTGCTGCTGCACGTCTTTCAGTTTCTGCCTCCCTTCTAGCTGCTTCTTCTACTGCTGCCCTTTGTTCTGGTGGTAGTGCTGGTTCACGTGCAGGTTCAGCTATTGGCTCGCCTAAATCTACTTCTCCAGGTGCAGCCTGCCCAAGTGCGGCATTTAAATCTCTTATTAATAATGGTTCGAGATCCTGATCTATTTTTTCTGCTAACATTCTTCTTGTTTTTGGACCGAATGTTCCAGTAGGTTTAATCCCGCTATTATCAAATTCAAGAAGTTCTCTTTGCATCCATTCTATCGAACTTGCTAAATCATCGTCTGGATTTAAATCAATAAATCTAGTTTGTATTGAACCATCTGTATATAATGCAGACATAACAGCAGTTTCTTTATCTTTATTACCTGGGTCTTTTTCTAAACTCCTAAGTGCATCCTTTGCATCATTAAGCGCTCCAAGTTTTATAGTTAAAATAAGTTTTTTTGAAACTGTTTCATCCCCTTTGTTTTCTGCATCTTCATAAAATTCTGCAGCTTTCCAGAATTGACCATTGCCTGCTAGTTTATCTGCAATTGCAACTACTCTATCTCGTGCAGCTATTTTTTGTTTATCATCTCTAGCGGCTTCACAAGCTTCTATAAATTTATTAGCTGCACTAACTAAGTCTTTTTGTTCTAATGCTGTCGCATCTTTCATTAGATTTTCATAAGTTGGGGCTTGTTCTTGTGCTGGAGCAACACCTTGTCCTGCTGCAAGTTCTTGCGCGCTAACTGCAACGCCACTTGCCACTTCAACTGTTTCACCTTTTAATAATGCTAAAAGCGTTGGTTGTTTTTCTTTAACAAATGCTAGAACTGCGTCTCGTGTAGCAACATCGAATTTTCCAGTAACATTTACATCTTTTCCTTGTAACCCAAGAAATATTTGTAATTCTTTTATTGCAGCAACTGTTTGTTTAGAATTATGTGATGCAGTAATCTCAGTGTCTGTTCGTATATACCGTGCACCGTATAGGTGGTGCATACTATCTGATACCACATTTACATCAAGATCGCCGCCAAGACCTCCTTTAAATATTGCTGATCTTTCCGGGCGTTCTCCAAGTAAATGCTCATTGATGTGCCTTGCTACCTCTGAAAGCTCATGATATTTTCTTACAGCATCTATTTTAGGAGGAAGATCTTGTGCACTTGTTAGCTTGTGTAATCTGAGATATATACTACCAACTAAACCAATGTCTCCTTTTTCTATCAATAGATTTGCCATTTCTCTTACTTTTTGATCTAATCCAGTTTTCTGTCCATTGTCTCTTGATAGTGCATAAGCATCCAAGTATCTATAAGCTGCATAAGTCCAATTTTTCTCTGATTCAGCGGTTTCTGCCAATCTTAATTGTTCTGCTAATTTTTCAACTCGTTCTTGTTCAGGGTCTTTAGTTTGTCCTGCATTTACTGCCCCTGCACCAGCTTCACCTAGTAAAGGCGCTGCTCTAGGTGGTTCTGCTTGTGCTGCTGCTGGAAGTGCAGGTTCATCAGGATTCATTCCTAATTTCTTATAGAGTGTTGCTGCACTCCTTACGTCTCTTTCATTTCCTGTTGCTCTTAATGCATCAGCTATTCTTTTGGCATCATCTTTCATTTCTAATTCAATATAAATACTGGCAGCACTAAATTTTTTACCATCTTTTTCGCACAATCTGGCCATTTCTAGTGCCTTTGCTTGCTGATCAGCGTTCCCACTTTTTTTATAATTTTGAGCACTTTCCTTTCCTATTTCATAGCAGTCAATATCTTCTTGAGCAGCTGCTGTTCTAATCTGAAAAACATTTGAACTAGAAGGAGAAACAATTGCAAAAAGCGCTGCTGAACAAACAGTAACAAAGGCATGAGCAGCTTTCATTAAACTGCTATTTCTAAAGCCTCTGTCAAAAGAAGAATTACTAACACGAGTTTCGTTATACCCCAACCTCATACAATTATTTCAAGTGCAACAGTTTTTAAATATTACTTTTAACGGTTTTGCGTGGTGCAAACATTACATTTTGAATTTATCTTCTTTGCAGTAAAATAAATAGCAATAATCGTTATAATTACAGAGAGTACAATGAAAATATCTCTATTTTGATTAAGAAATAGAGCACCGCTTGCACCAACTATTGCAAATAATGAGGATATACAGGCACCGCATGCTGCAGTCGTATATAATCCTGCTATTATTACTGCTATAACACCGCCAGCATCTTCTGCCTTAGATAACACTGAATGGCTATGCCGAAATTCATAAACCTTCATTGTTAGAAGAAGGCCTAACGCCACAGCAAAAGTAAATATTATTGGATATCCCCACCAGGGCATTATACTTAACCAGAATGACAAATCGTTTCCTGGGATAGTGTAAACTGGTATCAGTATATATGCTACAAAAGCAGCTATAATTAGAAAGATAAATAAGTAGATATATTTTTTATTTCTAAATATCGTCTTTAGAGATATATAAATCTGGGTAGGAAAGTCTAACATAAGTAGGATGGTGACTATTAATTAATTTAAACCTATCCCAGAATATATTAATACTATGACTAATTCTAAAAAAATCGGGGTTCTAGCTTTTCAAGGGGATGTCTTGGAGCATATTAATGCAACTAGGCAAGCAGCAAAAAATTCAAATCTAACATGCGGGATAATAGAAGTTCGAACAAAAGAACAGCTTTCAGATTTGGATGCATTAATTATTCCAGGTGGAGAGAGCACTGTTTTGCAAAAGCTTTGCGAGCGCGCAAATATCTTTGAAGACATGAAAAAAATAAAAAATATCTTTGGAACATGCGCTGGTACAATTACGCTTGCAAAGACTATTAATAATAAAGAGGTAGGCCAAAGAACGCTTGGATTAATGGATATAGAAGTAGATAGAAATGCATATGGTAGACAGGCAGAGTCATTTGAGCAAGACTTAGATACAAAATTAGGTAGGATTCATGCTATATTTATACGCGCACCTAAAATAAAAAAAATAGGAAATAGCGTCAAAATACTAGCAAAAAATGATAATGAGATAATTATTTGTGAACAAAAAGTTAATGGGAATTATTATCTGGCCGCCACTTTTCACCCTGAACTAACGACCACTGTTTTTCACGAGTATTTTTTGCGGCAGATTTACATCTGAAGTATTACTACTCCTCTTTGCGGAGTTTCTTCAGGTTGCGGAGCCCTTCTATGCATTGGAGGTTCTTCTAATGGAAGTTCCAATGGTATTGCCGGTTGTTCAGGTACTCCACTTCTTTTACCAGGTACTTTATCTCTCCAGAAATCTGGTGGCACCCAATTTGGTCCAAACGGGAGCTCTGGCACTGGTATTCTTCTAACTGGTCGATTGCTGGCCTCAGCACGCATACAAACAAGTTGTAGTTTGTGCATATTAATATTACTACATACCTTATTTATAAACCTTTGTCCCAAAATGTATTTATGCGGATATTACTAATCTTTGTCATAATGATACTGCTTTTTGGCTGTATAAATCAACAACAAATAGAAAAAAATAAGGTGAAAAGCCCTGAGCCTTCAGTCATCAGCAATCAGCCACAAAACGATCTTGCTCCCTCAGAAAATAATTTGTCTGATGAGTCAAACAGTATTGCAAAAATCGAGACTGAAAACTGGCAACCGGGAACTGGAAACAGGATGCTTGATACTGGGAACTCGTCTGGCCCACTGCCCACTGCCCAAGGCTCAATGCCAAGAGTATACTTCTTCTATAGCCCTTATTGCAATGCATCACAGGCAATTTGGCCAGAGATAGAACGTTTGGAGGGAAAGTATAACAATTCAGTAGTCTTCAGAAAGTATAGTGTAACAAACTCTGGGGATCTTGGAGAGTATAATAAGTTTGCTATTGAATATAATTTAAGTAATAGGGTTGTACCAATAGTGTATTTTAAGAATGAAACATTAATAGGAAGATTTGAAATTAATGATAGTTTAGAGAATTTAATTAAAGAAACAATAAGCAATTAGCTTCCCAATTGTTGCTTGGCAACAATGGGCGCATTGTTGCGTTGCGCAACAATCGCGTTGGCTATTGGCAAGTAGCTACGAGCTAACGGCTAAAAGCCAATAGCAGTTGATAATATGCGCATATTAAAGCTTGATCAAAAAACAGGTGAGCTAAGGCTCTTACTAGAAAACTTGGAGGATTTATGGCACTTGGAGCGCGTGCTTGAACCGGGTGACATAATAGAAAGCGGTACTTTTAGAACTGTAAAGATTGGGGATCGCGAAGAGAAAAAACCAGTGCATATTGCAATATCAGTTGAGCAAATAGAATTTTCCAAATCGCTTAATCGCTTAAGAATGCTTGGCAAGATCATTCGTGGCTCTCCAGAAGAATTTGTACAGATGGGAAAGTATCATACAATAGAAGCAGAGCCACGCAGTAAATTAGATATTCAAAAGAAATGGAAGATTTATCAGATTAATAGATTAAGGCAAGCTGAGAAAGAAACAAAAAAACCAAAATTGCGCATAATTGTTTTGGATGATGAAAAGGCTCTAACTGCTATTGTTCGTGGCTATGGGGTTGAATATGGTCCAGAATTTCATTTTGCTGGCAGCAAACGCGATGAAAAATATGAAGAGCGTGCGCGCGAATATTTTGGAAAGGTTGCTGCTGAGATAGAAAAGCATGAAGAACGTTATGTAGTTGCTGGCCCAGGTTTTACTAAAGATAATCTGAAAAAATTCATAGAAGATAAAAATTCAAAATTACTTAATAAGATTAGTTTTGAAAGCTGCAGTTATGCTGAGCGAAGCGGTGTTAATGAACTTTTTAAGAATGGAGTAATTGAACGGGTAATGGGTGATGAGCGTTTAGCAAAAGAATTACAACTAGTTGAACAAGTAATGATTGAGATAAACAAAGATTCTGGTTTGGCTGAATATGGTTTAGCACAGGTTAAAGCAGCAGCAGAGGCATATGCAGTTGGTAAGTTGCTTGTTTTGGATGAATTATTGCGCACGTCTAAGGAAGCAGAAGAAGTTGTCGAGCTTGCTGGAAAAAATAAAGCTGAAATAATTATTTTTTCAAGTGAGAGTGATGGTGGCGCGAGATTAAAAGGATTAGGAAAGATTGCTGCACTGTTGAAGTTTAAGATGAGATAGTCATCTTTTTATTTCTATTTTTCGAGTAGTTAGTATGGCAAAAACTATCCGAGATGCGCGCAATAATATTCTACATCCAGAATTGCATGCGAAAAGTGATAAAGGATCAGTGCTAAGGCAGATAATTCTTGGCGGACAGGATGGGCTAGTTAATGTATTAGGGATAGTACTTGGTTTAGCTGCAGCAGTAACTGTAAATAAGGAAATCGGTCCTAGTGCAGTAATTATTGGCGGGTTAGCTGCAACATTTGCAGAAAGCATTAGCATGGCTGCTGTTGCTTATACAAGTGGCAAAGCACAGCGTGATTATTATTATCGTGAGCTTGCGCGCGAGAAGCAAGAGATAAAGGAATTGCCAGAAGTTGAACGTGAAGAAATACGGTTAATTTATATGAAAAAAGGATTTAGAGGAAAGCAGCTTGATGCAATTGTAAATAAAATCTGCAGCAATGAAGAGATGTGGCTCGAAACAATGATGACTGAAGAGCTAGGCTTAGCCGAAAGCAAAGATATTGACCCCGTTAGTGAAGGATTTGTTGTAGGTGTCTCTGCTTTTGTTGGATCATTTATCCCCCTTTTACCATTCTTTTTATTAGATGTTGAAGCAGCAGTTATTCCTGCATTAGTTATTTCTGCACTCGCACTGTTTGCAACTGGCGCATATAAGGGTAAAACAACATTGGGTAAGTGGTGGAAAACTGGATTAGAGATGATGATTATTGGAATGGTTGCTGCATTTATTGGTTATGCAGTTGGTGCTTGGGCTGGTATAAATCTTGGATAAGAGAATTAGAAATACCCTACTACTAGAACATCCTCACCTAATTTGCGAATAGAAACATTTTTCAGTTGCAGAGCGTCATCCATTTTTTCTACTCCTGAGCCATCAAATGCATTTTTTCCAGAGCCAAGAATTTTCGCAGCAATGAAGAATGCAGCTTTGTTTATTATTTTTTTCTCCAATAAGGCAGTAGCAAGTTCTGCACCTCCCTCCACCATAATTGAAATAATATTTTGTTTTCCAAGTCCTTCAAAAAGCTGTTTTAAGTCAACATAATATGTTTTTTCTTCTTTCAGAACAAGTATTTCAACACCTAACGTTTCCAGTTGTTTCTTTTTCTCTTTGTCATATCTATCAGTTGTTGCAATTATGCGCCGCGCGTTCGATTCAAGAACTTGCGAAGTTAATGGAATACGTAGTCTGCTATCAACTATAAGCCGTGCTGGGTTTTGTACGCCAGGTGTACGGGATGTCAAGCGCGGGTTATCTATAAGGATTGTTTTCAAACCAACCATTATTGCGTCAAAATTATCGCGCCATGCATAACTCAATGCGCGCGATTGCGAATTGCTTATATATTTAGAATCACCTGTTTTTGTTGCAATCCTTCCATCCAAAGTCATTGCTAATTTAAGCATGACAAATGGCTTTCCAGTTTTTATCCAATGGAAAAATGCCTCATTTATTTCGTAGCATTCTTGATCTTTAAGCAGCGTAACATCCCGTCCTGCTTGTTTTAGTTTCTCTATTCCTTCTACCTTTGGATTTTGATCTTCACAACCAATTACTATTTTTTTTATTCCAGAATCAATTATTGCATCTGTACATGGTGGTGTTTTTCCATAATGTGAACAGGGTTCAAGAGTAACATAAAGCGTAGCATTGGAAAGATCCTGTGCCTTAAGCCCAGTTTCTTGAATTGCGATTATTTCTGCGTGTCTCTCTCCGGCTGCTTTGTGATAACCCTTGCCTATAATTTTTCCATCCTTAACAATAATTGCGCCAACACGTGGATTAGGTGACGGGTTTGTTTTTTTAGCAAGCTTTAATGCTTGCGCGATAAATTTTTGATCCTGATTTTCCATATGCTCACGCATGACTCGGCCCATCGATCTGTTTGCCCTTCGGACAAATCTCTCGAAATGCTCTGCATTTCTCGATCCGCCGATCGTTCCATAATGCTCACTGCCCATAGCTATTCAATCATATGATTCATTTTTTTGGCTTTGGTTTCCAAATACTTTTTGTTGTGTTTATTTGGTTTTATTATCAAAGGGATTCGTTCCACAGTAATGCCATTATCTTCTAGACCTTTCATTTTTTCTGGATTATTCGTAAGCAATCTTATTTTTTTGATTTCTAAATAATGCAAAATCTCTGCAGCAATCTTAAAATCGCGGTGATCATTTTCAAAGCCAAGTTTTTTGTTTGCTTCAACAGTATCATAACCAGTATCTTGCAAAGCATAAGCCTTTATCTTATTTGCCAATCCAATGCCTCTGCCTTCTTGGTCTAGATATATAAGTACGCCTCCATTTTCACTTATATATTTTAATGATGCTTCTAACTGTTCATGACAATCGCAGCGCATCGAGCAAAACGTATCTCCAGTTAGGCATTTTGAATGTACTCTAACATTTACCCTATCACCAATCTCGCCTTTGACAAGTGCGATATGCTCTCCATCAGCACATTTAAATGCCAGTATTTTAAACTCACCAAATTTTGTTGGTAAAAAAGATTCTGCAATTAATTCAGTCATAAAATCTACTCACTATCGTTTCAATCTTAATGTCATTTTTATTGCTGTTTCAGTTGCATGTTTTGCATAGCTCGCTGCACGAGCGGTTGCTTGTTTCCATGTGACACCTGGTCCAATTATTCCTAGTGTTACTGGTTTATTAAATTCTAAGGAAAGCTCGATTAATTTATTTGCAATGTTAAATACAATTACTTCATCATGTTTTGTTTCCCCTTTGACTACTGTGCCAAGCACAGCAACACAATCTATTTTTTTATTCATTAAGAGCTTTTTAACTGCCAATGGTGCATCAAATGCCCCAGGTACGTTAATAATGTCAATTACTTCAGCATTAGTTCCAACTGTTTTCTTCGCTTGTTCAATCATCTCTTCAGTTATTTCATTATTAAATTCTGAAACAACAAACCCAATCCCAATGATTCGTTTATCATTAAGCAGGCCTTCGTTTTCTTTTCCCTGTCTTATACCTTGTCCAGCCTGCGCAATCAGCGCTTGTGGATCGCTTACTAATAATACTGCGTTATGTGCATGCTTTCTAATGCGTTGATCAAAAATATCTAAAAGCTCGTTTTCGCTCCATGCCTCGTTTTCATGAACAAATACTTCTATGATATGTTTATTAGTTAAAAGCTTTGCTTGTTGGATTGCTAAGCTTGCTTCATGTGCGCATTGCACGTCTATTGGTGCACTTCCAACCATTCCTAAAGCAAGTGCAACATCACACTGTGCGAGCAATTTTTTACATTCAACTGCTAAATCCTTTATACCTGGAACAGTAGAGCGAATAATCTCTACATTATTATAATTTTTATTTATTTCATCTATTGCTATTGATCCCATATCAACTCGCGCAAACATTGTATCAACTAAAGCTAAGCGAATTTTTTTAATTTTCATATTTCTTTCCCTTCTAAGAAGATAAAATTATGTTTTTTTGCATATTCCATTGCTTTTTTCTTACTAAGAGCTTTGCCTTTTCCAAGCATCTCGCATAAAACCATTGCTGCTGGCAATTTTGCAAGTTTTGCTAATTCAAGTGAAAGTTCTGTATGGCCTCTGCGTTCATTCAAGCTACGGCCAATTAATAAAAATACGTGTCCTGGCGCATAAAAGTTTTTTTTGAAATCTTTTTTTATTCCATCATTCTCACTTACTACTTTTGCAAATTTTTTAATTGTTAGTGAGCGATCATTATCTGTTATGCCAGTATAGACATTTCTATGATTTATTGGAAGCGAGAACGCTGGTTTGTCTCCATAAGCTGTTCTGTTAATCCGGATTTCCTTGAATTTATTTAATAAATCAGTAAAAAATGGTAGTCCAATCATATTCGCAATTTGTTGGTTCGTAGCTAAACAAATAAGTCCGCCAGCATCTTTTCTAAGTTTCATTATTTTAGTTGGTGTTGCAAAGTTCGCATGAAATATTAAATCTGCTTCTCCTTCGCGCTTGTCACCATCGTAAAGAACGACAAAGCTGCCTTTTTTAAGCTGGTTGGTTGCTATTTTAATATTAGAATTCATAATTAATTATTGCACACCTACTTATAAATAGGTAATTACCAGAAAATTGGTAATGATACTATTTTAAGCTGCAATAGGAATTAGCTACCATGAGAATTTACCTAATACTCATTATTATTCTTATTATTGGTTGTACCTCGCAACAGCAAACAAAAATTGAGAATAAGACAGAAGCAAAATCTTCTTCTATGGATTTACCTGAAAATGGTAGTGAAACAAATATTTCCCAGCCATTTATGTATGAAAAAAAGGACAACGAATCAATAGTGCCAATAGTTCAACCACCTCCAAAGCAAACAGAACAAAATTTATCTAAAACTGACCATATAAAAAATAGCGGTAGATTTTCTTTTGGTAAGCCTTGTAGTTGGGAGGGCGCAGTAAATTTTACATCTCCTCCAAGAAGGCTAGAAGATATTGGGCTAATTGAGCCAATAGGTCTTATGATAGGAAATCATGTTACCCCGATTGACCATGGATATTATTATCCATCAAATTGGAAACATGAAGATAACCCTATAGAGTTTAAAGATGTTCTTGCACCTGCAAATGGTATAATTACAGAAATAGAAACTATGGGCGGAAGAAAAGATGACTATAGGCTCGTTATTCATTACACATGTACTTTTTACACTATTTATATCCATGTTAAAGAATTATCGCCTAGGATTAAACAATTTTACGGAGGTATGGAGTTCAAAAACGGGAAAGGAATAAATGTGACAGCAGGTGAAGTTATAGGAAGGGCAAATGCATTTGATTTTAGTGTGCATGATGACAATGTTGTTTTGAAAGGATTTATAACGCCAAAATTATATGAAGGAGAGTCGTGGAAAATTCATACTGTGGATATGTTCGCATATTTTGTAGAGCCGATCAAAAGTCAGCTATTAGCAAAAAATATAAGNGAAAAAGAACCGCGTGGTGGAAAGATTGATTATGATATTGATGGCAAACTTGTTGGCAATTGGTTTGTAGAAAATAGCGGGGGTTATGCAGGATTAAACAGAGGTATAGACAATTATAAAACGCATCTGGCCTTTGCTTATGATGGATTAGATCCATCGTTGGTTGTGGTTTCCATGGGAAATTTTAACAATGAACCAAAACAATTTGCAGTTATTAATAATAAACCTGATCCGATTAGCATAGATAAATCAGACGGAATCATAAAATATGAATTAGTTGACATTGATTATATGATTCAGGGTACTGGGGAGTATTGGGACAGACGCAATTATGCAAAAGGCATAAAAGCTATTGGCAGAGGGGATGTTCTAGGAGTCGTATTAGTTCAAATGATTGAAGATAGAAAAATTAAATTTGAGGTTTTTCCTGGAAAAACTGCCTCAGAAGTAAATGGGTTTTCAAATCCGAAGATTTATGAAAGATGAATTATTTACTCAAAACCCGAGCTCCATTCTCCTCTATTAATATAGTATGCTCGAATTGCGCAACTAAACTACCTGCCTGTTCTTTTAGCACGGGATAACCGCGCAGCACGCCTGCTTCAAGCATTTCTTTTAATGCAGCGCTAACTAGCAGTTTTGATTTAAATTCTCTTCTAACCCATCGCTCTGCAAATGGCAATACACCATATTTTTCAATAACATGCTGTAATATCTGGCGTGACTGGCGCATTCTTATTGGCTGTGCAGAGTGTATACTAAATATTTCAACCTGCTCGCTATCTTCTACTTGTCCGCGGCCATTTGTTGCAAATGGTTCAATAGCGAAAATATCCCCTACTTTAAACGTATAACTGTCGCCAGTACCACGTACATTTGGAACGCTAACACNAGCGTGCAGGTCATTACTCTTAATCATGTGGCCAGTTAGATTAGAAATAGGCTTGAATCCATATGATTTAATTTTATCCTCTATTATACCACCTATTTCGCCAACGCCCACACCTGGTTTTATTGCTAAAAGCGCAGCATCCAATGCCTCGCTAGAAGCCTTAACCAAGTTTTCATTTTTCCCACTTAAATCAATAGTATATGCAGTATCGCTAATTGCGCCTTCAATTGCTACTCCTAAATCGATCTTAACAACATCATTTTCTCCAAGCGTAAGCGCACATTCAAATTCTGGTGTATAGTGTGCAGCATTATCATTTATGCTTATATTAACTGGAAATGCAGGCTGCACACCTTCATCATAAATCATTTTCTCTATGGTTTCTGCTATGTCCAGCAGTGGCTCATCTACCATAATTAGGCTTTTGCTTTCCTCGCGTATCCGCCCGGCGATCTTTCCAGCTTCAATAAAATTATCTAATTCTTCATTAGTCATAAGAAATAAAATCTGAAAGTAACACTTTTAAATCTTGTTGCCCAAACATAAATTATGAAATTTAAACTATTTTTTGTTTTTTTGGCTTTATTTGTTAGTTATTTGATGGCAGCTATTGTGTCTACAGTACCGAAGTTATCTTATAATTGCGATAAGGAAGTACTAGTTGTTACGGCATTAGATTATGATGGCGGAACAGTTAGGATGTTATATTCTTGTTCATCTAATAGTTGTCAGAACTGTCTCACTACCTCGTCTCAACAGGAAACCGTATCTACTAATATTAATGGCGGTATTGCAGAGTTCGAATATAAAAAATATGGAGCAGGTGCGTATAACTTTGTAATTGAAAGTTCTGGTAAAGCACCATATACACTATCTCCTTCAGATAAAACCTGTTATGATCCAACTGCAACATGCCCAAAAAAAGATATTATTGTTGAGACTGCACCTATTTGCGAAGAAGGTTCTAGTAGCTTGAGGGTAGCAATTAAAGATTCACTTACAAAAAATGCAATTAAAGATGCAACAGTTACTGTAAATGGAGTAGATTATAAAACAAATGCACTCGGTGTGCTAAAAACATCTGCGCTTGAGCAGGGCATACATGAATTAGCGATTGATAAAAAAGGTTATGATAAGAAAACAGTGAGCATAGATTATGGTACTGCGAAATATGCATGCCCAGATTATAAGATTGATTACTCCTGTAAAGATGGAAAGGTGAAATTCACTTCTGGAGATTTAGCTAATAAGAAACTTTCTGTTAAAAGAGTGGACAGTAGCGAGGACCCACCGAAGTTAACAAGTGCTATAGGAACTGCTGGTGAAGCATCAACAACAGCGAGCTTCGCAAATACTGTCACTTCAGGCAGTGTCGTATCTGTACGCTCGGTTCCAAATGTTAATGTAAACAATGTTCGTGTTACTAATGCTAATGTTAGAAATGTTAATATAAAAAGTGGTAAGCTTAACAATGTTGTTTTAAATAATTTGCGAGTTGGCCGTTCAACTGCAACATTTGTAGATCAAAGTGGTACCAAGAAAACAATTGTTCTTGAAAATGTGCGCGTGAATGGTGCTGTTGCATCAAATGTACCAGCGAGAGATATGGTAGTTGTAAGAGGAACTTTCACACAAGCTTTTGTTAGTAGTGCAGTACATACTGAAGGTCAACCTCCAATACCAACTTCATCAGAATGTCTGGAATCACCGCCATCTGATGTTCAGTGTTCTTTTAATGAAAAGAAGATTCCACGTGTTGATTCAAGAGGATGCACTTTCTATGAATGTATTCCAAAAACAGGTGAAAGCCGAGGTAGTAGGCCACCAGGTGGAACCTGTCCGGACATTACATGCGAACCCGGTGAGATTCGAATTTGTCAAGTTAATCCAGAAACCGGTTCTCAGGAAGCAAAATGTCGTCCAAACCCACCTATACCTGGCACAACAACAGATAATACAGGCACAGCAGACATCACACCACCTGAGAATGGTAATTATGAAATTACAACAGAGGATGGTCAGATAATTCCAATGGATGTTTTCTGTGGTTATGATACTGAAGTTTCTTGTTCAAAAGACAAAAAAGGCAGATTTAAAGTAGCGGTTTCAGATGAGCAAAAACAAGAACCACTTAAAACACGTTTCAATTTGAAAAAAATATATAATGAGTTAGCAGACGCTGCGACAACTATTAAATCTATAAAAGAGTTTGAATTTACATTCCTCCAAAGTGGTGGATACCCATCTACGACTAAAGTATTAACTCCATTTGATTGCGGCGATGTAAACGGAGGGTCCAATGATGGTGGTACGCTCGATGATGGCGATGTAGATAACGGCGATGTAAATGGCGGAACTATAGATGACGGGGAACTTGATGGCTGTAGCATAGAATTGACCGCCACACAATGGACTAGTTTAACGCCAGATCAAATAAAGCAAGGCAGAGTAACAGGTGTAGAACTACAAGGTGGTACTGTTACAAATTGTAATGAAGGCGAGGGCGTTAGTGGCGGAAACGGAAATGGCAATAGTGTTTCAGGCGGTTCCAGCAGTGGTGGAACGCTAAGCGGTGGCACTTTCACAGATGTTGGATTCCCAGATGAATTTACAGTTTATCCTGATGAATTAGAAGTAGAAACTGATGATGTTGGCGAGGTTTTTGTTGGACCAACAGGGCCAGAACCAGAACCTCCTCCAGCCCCACCTGCACAACCAGTAAAATATGATCTAGTTACTGGAGATAAAATTAAAGTAGGAGAATCATTTACTGCACGTGCACTAAAGAATGATGAACCCTGTGTTTCTTGTACAATAGTAGTAACTGATGCTACAGGCAAAGAGATATCACGTGTTACAACAGATGGGAAAGGTGAGGCAGTTCTTTCATTAGCAAACAAAGGTACTTACGAAATAGCTCTATTAAGCGAGCAGGGAGATGTAGCAAAGAGAAAACAAGTTGAAGCAGAGTTGGCAATTCCAACACCAGAACCAACACCAAAGCCACCAGTTGCAGGGGATCAAAATATGCTTCTTTATGGCGGCATATTAATTATTGTAGTTGTAATAGCATACTTCCTTTGGTCGAGAAAGAAAGGGAAACAAGCATAGAAATTAATGAGAGAATAGAAGTTAGCTTCCGTACATTTTCTCTTTTCTAATTAGATTTAGTATAATAGGCATCACATCCTTTCCGCGTAAATGCCCTAGCCCACCATTCATACATGCAACCTCATCAAACTTACCAACCTTATCTTTTCTTTCATCTCCATAAATCAGTATTGGTACTTCATGTCCGCTATGCGCTTTGCGAATGCATGGTGTAGAATGATCTCCAGTAATTATAATATTCGCCTTGCTCTTAATTAAAATAGGCAATAATTCTTTATCAATGCGCTCAAGCATTTTTACCTTTCCATTGAAATTTCCATCATGTCCAAAACTATCGCATGCCTTTACATGCAAGAAAACTACATCATGATTTTTTAATGCGGTAACAACAGCGTTTCCTTTTGCCTTTAGGTCAGTTTGTGCTGTGCCTGTTGCGCCCTGTACATTAACAATATCCATACCAACATATTTTGCTATTCCCTTGTAAAGCGCTCCACCAGCAACACATGCAGCACTTATATCAAATCTTTCTTTTATGCTTACAATTGGTCTATACTGCCCAGCGCTTCTTAGTAAAATTATATTGGCCTTTAGCTTCTTTTGCGCTTCAAGTTTTTTATTTTCTTCTGCATTATTTAATAAAGCGAATACTCTTTTCGTGAATTCGTTTACTATTTCAGATGTCGTTATTCCGCGTTGATCAATGCTATTCATTGGTTTGCATTCTAGGATATAATCTCCGTGGCCATGTGGATCAGTATCAGTTATACCATCGTCCACGTCACCTCCTCTTAATACAAGCGCACCGCGGTGCTCAACAGAGCTTTTGAATATTGCAGTTACAAATGGACCTATTTTCATATTCACATATTTTTCAAGTGCTTTACCAATATCTGTGCTGATTCTTCCTGCCCTGCGATCAATTATTTTTTTACCATCTACTGTTGCAAAATTCGCCCGGAATGCAACATCTCCTTCTTGCAAATTAATTCCAACACCTAGCGCCTCAAGCGGTCCGCGTCCAGGGTAATACTCTTTTGGATCATATCCGAACAATTGCAAATGAGAAACATCGCTACCTGGTGTTATGCCACGATCAATAGTGCTCATTAATCCGCATACACCATTTTTCGCAAGCCAATCGAAATTTTTCTTTTTAGCTGCTTGTAAAGCAGTTTTTGGCGTTGGCAAGTCGCCTAATCCGTCTATTATAAATAGTATTGCCTTGTTCATGAAATTGATACGATAAGAATAAATAAAAATTAATCGCTATTACTAATGGTTTCTATTTATAAACTTTTGTGTATATAGTAGTTATGTTGATCCCATGCAAAGAACTAGAAAAACAGATAAACCAGGTGGAGCCCAAGCTACCAAGTCATTACCTAGGTTCCAAGTATTTGTTCCGCTCCAAGAAGAAGTAGCGATAGAAATTGTTGATATAGAAGATCCAAAAGAAAGAAAGCGTAGATTGACAGATTTTTGTGGCACTGTGGATACATTAGTTTCAATTATTCATTTTTCACAGTATGAAGATAATAAACTAAATGCAGTTGAAGTGCTTGCTAAAACGGTTGATAAACTAACAAATGAAGACGCATTAACATTTATTGCGCTATATTCGCAGGATTTATCTGCAAGATTAACAGCAGTAGAAAAGCTTAAGGATAATTATGACGCGTTAGTTGCTGTATCAGAGCACTCCGAATATTCAGAAACAAGAACGCTTGCAAAACAAATGATAAACAGGGCTCATAACCCAGGGCTCAAGACTCAAAACTGATTTTAGCAACCTATTAAAATTCTTCTCTTCTATTAATTGATCCCACTAATTCTCAGTGAGATGTATGGTAAATAAAATAGATCTTTCTCCTTTGATTGCTGCGTTCAGTGATTTCCTTACTTCTATTTATAAGAAGCAGATAGACGATTTATTAGCTGTTTACCCAACCAAGAGAAGCCTAAACCTTGATTACACTGATTTAGAGAAGTTTGATCCAGAATTAGCAGATAAACTTATACATGAACCAGATATAGTTATTGAATCTGCTGAACAGGCAATAAGTGAAATGCATCTGACTCTACCGACAGGTACAGGCGAGTTCTCACCGCACATTCGTTTTTTTAATTTGCCAGATAGCGATATACTCATCGAACATATTGGATCTAAAAATATCAATGCGCTTGTGTCATTTAAAGGTGTAGTAACACGCAGGGCAGAGACAATGCATCGTGTAAAGGTGGCTTTTTACCGCTGCCAATTATGTGATACAGAATTTCGTGTGTTTGTTACAAAAAACTTTGTTGAACCAAAAAAATGTGAAACGTGCAAAAAACTAGCGCTAAAACGCATTGATGAAGAAAGCAAGTTTACTGATATACAACGGGCCGAAGTGCAAGAACTACTTGAGCGCGTGCGCGGTGGTGCGCCAGCTGCACATATTGAATTATTACTTGAAGATGATTCTGTTAATACTGTTTCTCCTGGGGATAACATTGAAGTTGTTGGGATAATAAGAATAAGGCCGCCAATAAAAGTGAGGACAAAACAAGAGCTTATTTACTCGCGTTATCTTGAGGTCGTTCATATTAAAGGTTTGAAAAGAGATTTTGAAGAGATAGAAATAGATAAAGAAGATGAGCGCCACATATTAGAGCTTTCAAGAAATCCTAATATCGAACAGCTTATTGTTTCCTCTGTTGCACCTGGCATATATGGTCATTTAGAAGTAAAGCACGCACTTGCATTACAGATGTTTGGCGGAACAAAGGGAAAATTTATGGCCGGAGGAATGCCAATGCGTGATGAC
>C687J35504_10001192_pt1 | contig 18326 bp, 23 predicted proteins | sample RifCSPhighO2_02_FD_35504 | JGI IMG/M metagenome (IMG submission 35504) | reverse complement strand
GACTACGGCGCCTTCCTGCAGCTGGAGAAAGACATCAGCGGCCTCGTGCACCTCACGGAGATCGCCCACCACAAAGTCACGGACCCGGCTCAAGCCCTGAAGATCGGCCAGAAGGTGGAAGCCCAGGTCATTAACATCGACGTCGACGAGCGCCGCATCGGCCTCTCGATTAAGGCGATCCTCCCGATCGACAAAGAGACGCTCGAGCGCATCAAGAAAGAGCGCGAGGAAGAGGAAGCGAAAGCGAAGGAAGAAAAGGCAGGAAAGGCAGAAACGGCAACCCAGCCGCAGGTGTCCCCACCTGCGGAAGAGGAGGCATCCTCGCCTGCGGGTTTCGTCGCCTCCAAAACCGGCAAGAAGTATTACCCGGCAGGATCAACTGCAGCCGAGAAGATCAAAGACGAGAACCGCGTGACGTTTGCGACGGAGGAGGAAGCGCAGAAGGCGGGATACAGCGCGTGAAGAAGGCAGAAATGGCAAGAAGGGCAGGAAGGTTTCCTGCCTTTTCTGCCTTTCCTCACTTTCCTGCCTTCAATGTCTCTTCACTCAAAAAATGCAAATGCAGATACATCACCTCCTGCCCCCCACCCTCCCCCACATGAAACGTTAATTTGTAGCCGGCAATCCCCTGCTCCGCAGCGAACTTCTGCGCCTTGAGAATGAGCATGCCCGGAAGATGTGCGGTCTCAGGAGTGACATCCGCAATGGACGCGATGAAGTGTTTGGGGATGAAGAGCAGATGCGTCGTCGCCTTGGGATGAATGTCTTTGAACGCGAGGACTTCGTCGTCTTCGTAGACGACCGCTGCGGGGATCTCGTTGGAGAGGATTTTGTGGAAGATGGTCGGTTCGGTCATGGGATGAGTATAGATCAATTCATTGTAGAATTTCTGAGCAGATTGACAATCTACGAGAAAAGAGGGACAATAGAGAGTAATGACTCAATCCGACTCTTCTCCTGAATCCGGCAAGGCCCTCTCCCGGGGAGCCGAGTCTGCTCCCGCGCTTATTGTGACGCAGCCGCCGAAGGTGGAAATGCTTCTCGATGCGCTCGCCGCGATCGACAAGATCAGCGAACGCGTCGGCGAAGACCGCTCCGCAGACATGGGAGGCGGTGGAGGCGCGATGGCAAAGAAAGGCGATGACACGTCCGCCGCAGCAACCGCACGCAACCAGAAGATCGCCAATCTCCCGGCGCAGGAAGTGATGCGCTCTGAGCTGCAGAAACAGATCGAGAAAGAAGTCGCCGAGCTCCACACGGAAGTGAAGAAGACGAAGAAGCGCCTCACGCGTCCCGGCGCCGCCTACAAGCTCAACACGCTCTATGGCCGCATCCGCAAACTGAACTCGCTGATCGGAGAACTCTTCGACGCGGCGTACGACGTGGTGAAGAGGCTGTTTATTAAGGTGGTGATAGATAGACAGAAGGTTCTTTAAGACGATTTACGATTTGCGATTGATGATTTGCGATTTTCTGTATGCGGCTGCAAATCGTAAATCGCAAATTGTAAATCGCAAATCGTTCTACGCATCTACCGTATTCTTCCCTCTTTTGTGCTTCTTCACCTTCTTCACGACGCTCCCGCTGCCGCTCTCAATCATCTCCATTACTTTCCCCAAAATCTGATCGGCAAGTGAGATCGGTTTTAAGATAATCGCCTCCACCTGCTCCGTGATGTCATCGATCCTTCGGAGAACTTTTCGGAGATCCACGACGATGAAAAGGATGTGATAGAGCACCACGACCACGATCAGAGAGATCAGGATCTGGAGCCCGAGCAGAGCGTCGCGTGCGGAGATGGCAAAATCCATGAAGAAGAGGAATTACCGGAGAATGTACCCTTCTTTAAAAAACAACACAATTGTGAGTATCAAGTATTATGTATTGAGTATTATGTATTCGCATGCGCATACCTAATACTGGATACGTAATACATAATACTCTTCGTCTTCCCAGGAAAGCTTTGATCCGATTGATCGAATTGTATCAATCTACCCTTTCTCCCGATCATGGCCCGCTCCGGCATCTCTTTCCGCACGGCTACTGCCCGCATCATCCGACGTGCTCGGAGTTCGGAAAACAAGTGATTGAGCGGCACGGGGTAATGCTGGGAACGCCGAGGCTGATCCGCAGACTCCTTTCGTGTCATCCGTGGACAAAGCCGGATGACGATGCGATACGCAATGCGATCGAGAAAACCCGGTAAACACTACTCGGCTGCGGAAATATTGCCTACACTGTCGCGTCTTACCATCCCCCTTTTCATGGACCACGGAGATGTCATCTTGCGGTTTCAGGACGTATCGTTTCATTACGATCACAAAAAACCGGTGCTCACCGAGGCGAGTTTCTCGGTCCGTGAAAATGCAAAGCTTACGATCGTCGGCCAGAACGGCGCCGGGAAAAGCACGATCTTTAAATTGATCATGCGGGAGATGAAGCCGACGGAGGGAGAGATCCACATTAAGAAAGGGACGACAATCGGCATCGCCAAGCAGGTCGTGGCGAAAGAGGATCTGGAAAAGACCGTCCTGCAGCTCTTCACCGGTGCGTTTTCCGAAAAGAAATATGATCTGGAGAAACACATCGCGCGCGTTCTCGACGCCGTGCACCTGCATGCGCCACTGGAGAAAAAAGTATCTGCATTCTCCGGCGGTCAGAAGGCCCGGCTGCTTCTGGCGTATGCACTCATCCAGGAACCCGACATTCTGCTGCTTGATGAACCCACCAATAATCTCGACGCACAGGGCATCGACCATCTGACGAGTTTCCTCATCGAATACGACAAAACTTGCATCGTGATTTCGCACGATGCCACCTTCCTCAACAGCTTCACGCATGGCGTGCTCCACCTGGACCACTTCACGCACAAAGTGCAGCAGTACGTGGGAGACTACTTCGACGTCGTCGAGCAGATTGAAGCACAGATCGAGCGCGAGCAGCGCCTGAATGCGCGGATGGAGAAAGACATCATCGACCAGAAAGAGAAGATCAACTTCTTCTCCCATAAAGGAGGAAAGATGCGCAAGCTCGCGAGCAAAATGCGCTCGGCCGTCGAGGAGGCGGAAGAAAATAAAGTCGACGTGCGTCAGGAGGAGAAGACCATTCCCCCGTTTAGCATCGATATTTCCGAGTTCAGTCAGCCTCTCGTACAGATCACATCTTTGACCGTGATGAAGGACCACAAACCGACCAAGAAAAAGACGGAGATCACCGTACGCAAGCGCCATCGCGTGCTCATCACCGGCCCCAACGGCATAGGAAAGAGCACGCTCCTTGAAGGCCTCGCCTCCGGCAAAGAGAAAGGCGCCGTGATCACGCCGGGCGTGAACGTGGGCTACTACCGCCAGGATTTTTCGGGGCTTCCGATGGAGAAGACTGTCTTCGACACACTGTACGAGGCAATGGAAAAACCGAACCGTCAGGATATTTTCGCAACGGCTTCACGCTTCCTGCTCCCCGGAGACAAAGTCCAAAATAAAGTGGGATCGCTTTCCGAAGGCCAGAAAGGACTCCTCTGCTTCGCCCGGTTCACGCTCCAGAAGCCGACGCTCCTCATTCTCGATGAGCCCACCAATCACATCAACTTCCGTCACATCCCCGTGATCGCACAGGCATTAAATGAATACGAAGGCGGCATGATCATGGTCAGCCACGACCACGAATTCCTCGCGCAGATTGCAATGGATCAGGAGGTGGATTTGGGGAAGCTTTAAAACCCTAGAAACTGCCGAATTGCGCCCTTCTCAGGAAGAAAGCAATGTCGTACTATTGTCCGGCGTTCATTTCAATGCGGGTGTCGTATAATGGCTATTACCCCAGGTTTCCAACCTGGTGACGACGGTTCGATTCCGTTCACCCGCTCCATCCGGCTTCGTCCGTGCTGCGACAAAAGACTACATCGTGATTTTACGACATTGATGGATGCTTCTTACGTCTATAATGAAGCTACTCTTTCCTCTATGACCCGCAAAGAAATCGCCAATGAATTCCTGCGGCTAGCAGCCAGCGGCAACGTGCAGGAAGCATATGACAAATACGTTCATATAGACTTTTTTCATCATAATCCGTATTTCCCCGGCGACCGGCAGTCTCTCCTGAAGGGAATGGAAGACAGCGCCAAAGAAATGCCGAACAAGAAGTACCGGACCGTGCAAACGCTGGAAGACGGTGATCTGGTCGCTGTCCACGGCCGTATCACACTCAAACCGGAGATGCCGGAGGTCGCTCTGATGCATATCCTCCGTTTTGAGGGAGACAAAATCATCGAAGAGTGGGAAGCTGCACAGGAAGTCCCGAAGGATATGCCCAACAACAACGGAATGTTCTGAATCGTATCCAACACTTTCCCACTTTTTTTATGGTCGATACCTCCCCCATCACCGTAGAAACCACCGTCGATGCTCCCATCGCAAAGGTCTGGGGCTACTGGACGATGCCGGAGCACATTATCCAATGGAACAACGCATCGGATGATTGGCATACGCCCAAAGCTACCAATGATCTGCGGGAAGGCGGGAAGTTTACCGCCAGAATGGAAGCGAAAGACGGCAGCATGGGATTTGATTTCGGTGGGACATACACGAAGGTCGTGAAGCACAAGCACATTGAGTACACGATGGGCGATGGCAGAAACGTTCGCATCACCTTTGAAGAACGAGACCCTTCGACGGATTCGCAAAGCTCACCGCAGGCAAGCTCAGGGCAGGCTCACACGCATATCACCGAGACGTTTGATCCGGAATCGGAGAATTCTCCAGATGTGCAGCAGCAGGGTTGGCAGTCGATCATGCGTAACTTCAAAAAGTACGCTGAGTCGAAGGAAAAGAAAGAATGATCCTCCATATACGTCGATGGAGATGATGACAAACCGCACCGCAAAACGCCTCGCGAAGAACATGAAAACCTGCAGCCGAGGACACACGTTCACGGGCAGAGGCCCCTGTCCCGTGTGCTGGCCGGCGTCGAAGAAAAAGAAGAGGACACGGAGTACTGCGCAGATGCACCGATGAGGAAAGCTGTAGATGCCTGACCCTATGCCTCCACGATCACCTTGAAACCGCCGTAGCACACGCGTTTCATGTCGAAGGGCATCTTCTTCATCATTTCCGGATCGTTCATCGCCGGATCGCTCATCACTTTCGTGTTGACACTGTCGCGGTGCTTGCGGGATTTGAAGACGATGTAGGCGAAGACGGCCGTCTCGCCAGGCTTGAATTTGAGAATCTTGTTCAGGGGTGCTCCCATGGGGTTTTTGAGGTCGTCTGCAAGGCATTCTTTGTAATCGAGTGCGCCATGCTTCATCCATGTTTTCTTGCCGAATTCAGCCATCCGGCGGTACATCTTTATATTCTTCTTCGGGAGAGGGATCAGAAATCCATCGACGTAGTGCATAAAAAGATGGGGGAAGATACAGCAGGAGACGAACGGCCTGCCTCGGCGTTACGAGTATACTGGTGCTATGCGTACGCTTTCACTCGCGCAAAAAATACGCATCGTCGGCAAATCCGCGTTTCACCCCCGCACTCCCCTTTCCGCGAAGCTGATGCTCCTGGGAGGACTCCTCTATGGCGTCCTGCCCGTTGATCTCATTCCCGATCTCCTGCCTCTACTGGGTATCGCAGACGATGCCGTCGTCATTCTTGCGGTGGTCATGGCATTCCTGCATCTGACGAAAGACCTACGCAAAACACTGGAAGGAGAGGACAGGAAATGACCCGGCGTTCTACGCATCCATGGAACGTCTTTTTTCTCTTTCTGAAGCCAGAATAATCATAGTGGTGTTTTTTCATGGAAGACGAGGTCTCCCACCTACGAAACCGGCACCATACATTGAGCCGCTATTCCCCATGTATGCATGTCCCATTTCTCCCTTTCCATCGAAGAAGAGCTTGAGCTCGATATCCTGCGTTTGCGCGAAACCCGGCAACGTGCGGAAGAGATCGTCCGCGACCGTGGGTGGAGCGAACGTGACGAGGATTTTGAGATCCAGGTCGATGAAGAAGCCAGACACCAGTGGAATGAGGAATGCGAACGGGAGCGCCGTTTTGAGGAAGAGCAGGAAAGAGAGGAAGACCTCTTGTGGGAAGAGCACCTGCGGCACCTCGATCGGAAACATTCCCTCCGCGCCCATGACTAACGCCAAAATATCTTGCACACCGTCTGCAGTGTACGTTATAATGTACACTATGAAAAAGACCTATTCCGCAACGGAGGCACGGAAGATGTTTTTTAAGATTCTTGCACAGGTAAGTAAATCCGATACACCGGTTCGTGTTACCTTCGAAGGACATCCAAACCTTATTCTCTTATCAGAGAATGAATATGAAGGATTGATAGAAACTCTGGAAGTCATGTCTGATCCTCAGCTGATGAAAGATATCGAACAGGGCGAGCGAGATATGAAGAAGGGCAAGGGAATCACTCTTGAAGAATTCAAAAAAAAGTACGGCAAATGAACGATGTACAACGTTATTCTGTTGCCAAAGGCGGAAAGGCAGCTCGCGCGATTGCCAAATAAAGATTACCAGCGGGTTGCGAGGTCCCTCCATGTTCTGAAAGAAGATCCATTTCTTGGTACGCCCATGTCCGGCAACGGCAAAGGCTATTTTTCTCTGCGAGTGTGGCCATATCGCGTGATCTATACGATCGAACATCAAAGAGTCAGAATCAATGTCGTCTCGATAGGACACCGCAAAGATGTCTACAAAAAACTGTTTCTCTGATCCGTGTTTCTCCCTAGTTTCGTCGCAACCTTAGTGCCGCCGAATTGATGCAGTACCGCATACCCCCTTTCCCGGGGCCATCGGGAAAGACATGGCCGAGGTGTCCGCCACAGCGCGCGCACTTCACTTCCGTTCTGCGCTGCATCCACGAGTCGTCCTCGTTTTCCGTAACGACCTTCTCCGAAGCAGGCTTCGTATAGCTCGGCCAGCCCGTACCCGAATCGAATTTGTCTTTGGAGGAAAATAGCTCTTCGCCGCATCCTGCGCAGAGATACATGCCTGCATCGTGACAGTTCCAGTATTCGTTCTGAAACGGCGGCTCGGTGCCGCAGCCGCGAAGCACGTCAAACTGCTGCTCCGTGAGGGTGCTCTTCCAGTCGGCATCGGTGCGCTCCATCGGGGGTTCGACCATGGCTACAGGATAGCGCACTCACNCGGNTTTTTCTTTCGTCGCCTTCAGGATTCCGGTGATAGCGAGAAGATAGAGGACATATGCCCCCACCTCGAGCGCCGTGGGATTGCCGTTGTAACCGACAAGCGCCCGCAGCGTCCCGCCGATCACCCCGCTGTCATGGAGCAGCGGATACTGCCCTTCGATGATCACCGCAGGATTGATGTCCCAGAGGACTACAGAGCCGAGCGTGATGAGTCCGGCATCCTGGAATTCATGCAGGCCGTGAGCGAGAAGGCCCGCGGCGAAGAGGATGAGCAGAACATTGGTGACCTGGAACACGCGCTTGAGCGGAAGGACGTTGAATCCCTTGAGCATGAGGAAGCTGAGGCCCAATGCGATGACGATGCCTGCGATGGCTCCAATCTCCTGGAAGGCTTCCTGCGCGTGCACGATGGACGCCTGCAGGAAGAGGACGGTTTCCGTACCTTCGCGCACGACGGCTAAAAAGCTCATCAGGAAAATCCCCAGTGCCGAACCTTTGGTCACGTGCCCCGTGGCCTGCGCGCCGAGACGGCTGCGCATCTGGCTCCCGATACGGCTCATCCAGATGATCATCCAGGTAATGAGGCCGGATGCCAGAAGCATCGTGATGCCTTCCGCGATCTCCTCGGCGGGACCCTCGATGGAAGCAAAGAGCCATCGGATAGCGACGGCGACAAGAAGGCTCGTGACGAGACCGGCGATAACGCCGTTCCAGAGCGTCAGGCGCAGCCTGTTTTGTCCCATGCGGTTGAGAATCGTCATGACGACCACAACCACGAGGGATGCTTCGAGGGTTTCACGAAAGGTGATGAGGAAGGCTGCAGCCATGATGGGTCACCACAAGAAGCGCACGTGGCGGACGGTGACAGCAGGAAGTATAGCAAGGTTTTTTTCGTCGCAAGGAGAAATTGCTGTATTCTCCCCTCGTGTTTCAGCGCACTTCCCTGATCGGCCTCTTTGTGATGGTACTGCTCCTGCCTGGCGTGGGGTTTGCGCAGGACGGCGTGACACAAGCGGATGAGGCGCGGCTGACGAGCCTTTACCGGTCGCTTCTAAAAGCACCCGATGACCAATACGTCCAGCGGCGGATTACAGAAGAGCGGTCACTCATCCGCGCGGCGATCGAGAAGGAAGTCCGCAGCACCCCACGCGCTTCCGATGAAACTCCGACGCCAGCGGACGGTGAAGAATTGCCTTCGGCAATCGAACAGCAGCGCACGCTCGTGTCGAGCCTGGAGGAACGCCTGAAGGAACGCAAAGTCGACCGGGATCTGCTACTGGCCGAGGAACAGAAATTCTATGTGAATACGCCACCGGGGGATCTGGAAGAAATCGCGGAATTTCGGCTGACCAGGACCCACGAAGAACTTCTCGCAAAAGTCGCCATCGCCGAAGAGCGCATCGCCGTGCTCGAGTCCGTCCTCTCGCTCGAGAAGCAGCGCATGGGAAAGCTGACCCGCGACCAGTGGGTGGCGCAATTCGGCGACATCATCGCAATCCTGACGTATGTCGCCACGTTCATCGCCATCGTCGTCGCGGAGAGGCTGATCCGCGGATTCATCGCCCATCGCATCTTGCAGCCGCAAAAGCGCTACGTGGTCACGAAGCTGTTCACCACCATCACCTACGCGATCGTCCTGCTGTGGCTGGTCACCACCGTCTTTTCTAAAAANCCCAACATCCTCACATCGCTGGCTATCGTCGGCGCCGGTCTCGCAGTCGCGCTTCAGGATGTGGTGAAAGACGTGGTCGGCTGGATCATGGTGCTCCAGAAGCGGCTCTTTATTCTGGGCGACCGGGTTTCGGTGGGCCCCTACAACGGCGATGTGGTCGACCTCAGTCTTCTCAGAACCACGCTTCTCGAAGTGAATACGTCTCCCACAGCCGCCGTGCAGGAACGCACGGGCCGAACACTCTACATGCCCAACGCCGCGGTGCTCGTCCACGACGTTGTGAACTTCAACCGCACATCGGATTACCTCAAATCCGAACTCAAGTTCACGCTGACGCTGGAGAGCAATTGGGAAAAAGCCGAAAAGATCTTTCTGGAAATCCTGGAAGAAGTGACGGGAAAGTACACCGAAGCCGCACGTCGGCAGTACAGCACACGGACGCGGACGCTCTTTATCCAGCATGATCCCACAGGACCGACGCTCTACACGGACGTCGTCGGCGATGGCATCGAGGTAACGCTGCGATTTACGATCCCCATCGGCATGCGGCGGGAAGTAGGCAGCGACATTGTGCGCGCCGTGCTGAAGCGCTTCGCCGCGGAAATGGATGTAAACTTGGCCTACCGCACGAGCATGGTATACACAAAAGAGAATCCGGCTCCTCCGCTATACAGCGTCGCCGCAGACCGCACAGGACGCACATAGCCGTACCAGTGCAAGGATCCGGCTATTGCATATCCAAAAAATACCTATGCAGGGCTGCCTCACCCCGCACCTCGGGGTGACATGTACTTGCAATACATCTTCCCTGCCGCACAAGCACCGGCATACCTTCATAGGATGCAAGAATGTCGACGCCGTTTCCAACACGTGTGATTTTCGGAGCACGGATGAAGGCCACGGGGACGGATCCGATTCCCTCGATAGCGATCTCTGCTTCAAAACTATGTAACTGCGTCCCATACGCGTTGCGATCCACGGTGATGTCCATTAATCCCAATCCCTCCGGCGCATTTTTTCCCTCAATTTCTTTGGCCAGCAGGATCGCGCCCGCGCAGGTGCCGAAGATCGCAAGATCACCCGCATTCGCACGCTGAATCAGAGGATCGCGGATTCCTGAACTTGTCAGAAGCTTCCCCATCACGGTACTTTCCCCGCCGGGAATAATGAGATGCGAGCTGGCAGCGAGATCTTCCGCCGTGCGGACTTCCTTTGTTTCGACATTCAAAGAGCGAAGCACCTTCATGTGCTCCGCGTAATCACCCTGTAATGCGAGGACTCCAACCATACGTTAATTATGAATGCGGAATGCAGAATGCGGAATGCAAAATCCATTCCGAATTCCTCATTCCGAATTCCGAATTAGACTCCGCGTTCCTGCATCCTCGTTTCCAGCATCCCCACTTCCAATCCAGGCATCAGCTCGCCGAGTCCTTCCGATACTTTCGCGAGCACCGCGGCATCCTGCCAGTGCGTCGTTGCTTCCACCATGGCCCTGGCAACACGTGGAGGATCCGAAGACTTGAAGATTCCCGAGCCTACGAACACTCCTTCGCATCCCAGACTCATCATCAGCGCCGCATCTGCCGGAGTCGCAAGTCCTCCGGCGACGAAGGTGACGACCGGCAGGCGCTGCGCTTCACGCACCAGATCCACGAGCTCCCGCGGTACGCGCTCCTTCTGCGCAAAATCCTTGAGTGCTCCCGTGTGCATCGTTTTAAGTTCCTCAATCTCTCGGCGGATCTGCTTCCAGTGCCGCACAGCTTCGACGACGTTGCCGGTGCCTGCCTCCCCTTTCGTGCGGATCATTGCCGCGCCTTCGTTGATTCTTCGCAGCGCCTCGCCGAGATTCTTTGCACCGCAGACGAAGGGTGCCTTGAAGGGAGTTTTATCGATGTGAGAAAAGGGATCGGCCGGCGTGAGGACTTCGGACTCGTCGATGAAGTCGATCTCCAGTGCTTCAAGAATCCGTGCCTCCGCGGTATGGCCGATACGGACTTTCGCCATCACGGGGATCGAAACGGCAGCCTGGATTGCGCGAATCAGCTTGGGATCGCTCATACGGGCGACTCCCCCTTGCGCGCGGATATCGGAAGGCACGCGCTCCAGAGCCATCACGGCGCACGCTCCGGCATCTTCCGCGATCTTCGCCTGTTCGGCTGTGACCACGTCCATGATCACGCCGCCCTTGAGCATGCGGGCAAGATCTTCGCCGACGGTGTTCCGGATGTTCATCGTCGCCAGTATTAAGGACACGAAACGATAAACCAAGGAAAATGTCGTTGTAGAGACGCACTGGCAGTGCGTCTCCCTTGGGCCATAAAAACATACCACCGGTACGTCTCAGCCATTACAATACCGGCATGGACCGCCGCACCGTCATCCTCGTCGATCAGGAAAACCGCGCAATCGGCCGGGAGGAGATCGTCGCAGCACACAGCGGCGAAGGGCAGCTGCACCGTGCATTCTCGGTCTACGTGTTCAGGGATTTTGGAAGGGAGATTCTGATCCAGAAGCGAAGCAGCAAGAAAATGCTCTGGCCCGGCTTCTGGGCCAACAGTTGTTGCAGCCATCCGATGGAAGGCGAAGAGCCCGAAGCAGCCGGCAAGCGCAGGCTTCAGGAGGAACTCGGCTTTACCTGCGACCTCAAGCCTGTCTGCACGTTCGTGTACCGTGCACAAGACGGCGAGCGCGGAGTGGAGCATGAGCATGTGACGGTGCTTCTGGGCCTTGTCGATGAAACGGTGAAACCGGTGCCCAATCCCGATGAGGTGGCCGATATCGAATGGATGCCGGTGAGTGTCCTCAAGAAAGAGATGCGGCTTGATTCGCAGAAATTCGCACCGTGGTTTCATCTGGGCATGAATGCGATCCGCGAATCCCTGCCCTAAATCCTATGGACCCCTCTCCCCGCATTCATCTGGCGATCATCCCCGACGGCAACCGTCGCTGGGCAAAAGCTCAAGGGAAACATCCCTGGAAAGGTCATGAGCAGGCGATCGAAAACTTTCGCACGATTACCGAATGGTGCCGGAAGGACCCGCGTGTCGCTGCTCTCACGGTGTGGTGCTTCTCCACCGAAAACTGGAAACGCGACCCCGAGGAAATTTCACAATTGATGACGATGCTCGAGAAGTATCTCGCCAAGGAACGTAGAGGATTTATGAAGGAGAAAACCCGCTTCCTCCACTCCGGCCGCCGTGACCGCATTCCGGCATCGCTTGCAAAGCTCATCGCAAGCGTCGAAGAAGAAACAAAAGACCAGTCTGAATTCACGCTGCATCTTGCGGTGGATTATGGAGGAAAAGACGAAATCCTCCGGGCAATGCACCGCCTTAGCAACCAGGAATCAGCAACCAGGAATTCTCCCGCCATCACAGAGGAATCCCTTCGCCAAAGTTTGGACCACCCCGAACTTCCCGATATCGATCTCATCATCCGTACCTCCGGCGAAAAGCGCACGAGCAACTTTTTCCTCTGGCAAACTGCGTACGCCGAATGGATTTTTTCAGAAAAACTCTTCCCGGATTTTACGGAGAAAGATGTGGAGGCGGCGGTGACGGAACTCGATCAGCGGAAGCGGAGATACGGTGCGTAAATGCATAGCGCATAAAGCAAAATGCATAAAAGAATACTGTTTTTTGCTTTATCCTTTATGCATTATGCATTCATGCAGAAAAAGGCATCTGCTCCGGGCAAAATTATTCTCTGCGGCGAATACGCCGTTGTCTTCGGGCACCCCGGCATCGCCGTTCCCGCAGAGTTCCGCGTGGAAGTGACGTATGAGCCCGGAGCCAAGGACTGGGAGATTACGCGGGAAGGAATTGCCGGAGATGTAGAGAAATCCAATGCGTACGTACATACCATTCTGGATGCCTGCGCAAAGCAATCATCGATAGTGCCGGGAACGCTCCATATCAACAATGCGATACCACTCGGCAAAGGGATGGGATCCTCAACAGCTCTCACGATCGCGATCGCGCGTTGCTTGTTCGGAGATGCAGCGGAGGTTCATGAACCTCCGCTACGAGAGCGAATCCTCGCCGTCGAAAACATCGTGAACCCCGGTCACAGCGGCATCGATTTCGCCGTAATCTGGGAAGAGAAACCTCTGTACTTCAAAAAAGGGCAGCCGCCCGGAGTCATCACACTGCCGAAGGAAGTTACTGAGGTGCTCACGCACGCGGAGTTGATAGATACCGGAGCACCCAATGAAGCGACTCCCGTGCTCGTCACGTGGATGCTTTCACGCCATGTCGCGGGAGAACCGCAGATCGAAGAAGCCATCCACACGATCGGCGCATGTGCAGCGCGCCTCATCAAAGGAGAAGATTTTTCCCGGATTATCCGCGATCATCATCAAGCACAAATAAAGCTTGGAATTGTGAATGCAGAGACGCAAAGTCTGATCAAAAAAATTGAACAAGAAGGAGGATGCGCGAAGGTAATCGGCGCTGGTGGCCGAACAGGCGGCAGTGGAATGGTGATCGCGTTTCGCGAAAGTAAAAAGCATAAAGGATAAACCAAAAAGATTTTTCCTTTTTGCTTTTTGCATTATGCATTTATGCTCAATCCGATGATAACAGCTCGCTCTACACCAAACATTGCCTTGATTAAGTATTGGGGCAACCGGCACGATGCCTATCGCCTTCCTGCAGCCGACAGCTGCTCCATCACGCTCGATACCCCGAGTGTGGAAGTAACGGTCGAGCACTCCCCTGTCTTCAAGCTTCAATCGTTTCTACCTGATGGCACGGAAAAAGTTCTGAAAGAGAAAGATACCGCGCGCATCGAAGAACATCTCCGGCTCACCAAAGAATTTTTGGCAAAGCGCAATCTTCCGGATGCGATTCCGGAATCCGTCTCGATTGTCATCCGCTCCGCCATCCCGCCCGCCATCGGCATCGCCTCTTCTGCTGCCGTCTTTTCGGCTCTGGCAACAGCATATTCCGCTCTCGCCAGCGTCAATCGTGCCCTGCCTCTTTCCGACCGCGACGCGACGATCATCGCGCGTCTGGGCTCCGGCTCCGCCGCCAGAAGCATCTTTGGCGGATTTGTGGCGCTGAAGAATAAAAAGGATCACGAAGAAAACAAGGACATCGACTCCGCCTACGCCGAGCAGATCGCGCCGGCAAACCATTGGGCACTCCATGACATCATCATCGTCCCGACAATGGAGGAGAAAAAAGTGGGTTCCACAGAAGGCCATCACCTGGCACAGACAAGCCCTATGTTTCAAAAAAGGATCGAGGCAATCACCGTGCTCCGCCAGCAGGAATGCATCGACGCAATTCTGAAGAAAGATTTTGAAGCACTGCAACAAGTGACCGAAGAAGATTGCTGGGACATGCACAACGTCATGCAGACGCAGACTCCCCCGCTCCAGTATCTCAACGATGAAACCTACCGGATCACGGAGGAAATCGAGGATCTCCGGGCGCAACAGCATCTTCCTGTGCTGTATACGATGGATGCAGGGCCGACGGTGCATTTATTCTGTGAGGAAGAGGCTTTGGACGCGATTCGCGCGTACGCTCATGCACAGAAGAACTGCACGATTTTTGAGGCAAAGGTGGGGCAAGGGGCTATTATAAAGGAGTAATGGATCTGCGAAATCTTCCATCGGATCTCGATGCGTTCGGGCGCGTCACTGCGCGGAGAAGTTTGATCGAGAAGGAATTTGGTACGGATCTCTCCGCACTGTCGATCGATTCAACCAAACTCGGTCACGCTGAAGAAAAAAACTGCGAGAACATGTTCGGCGCCGTGCCGATTCCCGTAGGCCTCGCGGGTCCTCTTACGATCACCTTGAGTGACGGAACAAAGACGACGGTCTATTTGCCGCTCGCAACAACCGAAGGCGCGCTTGTGGCGAGTGTCAATAGAGGCTGCAAAGCACTGAGTACATGCGATGTCCGTACTTCATCGATCTATCACGGCGTCACACGATCGATTGCTTTCCGAATTCCGAATTCCGAATTCCGAATTCGAAATTGGATTCAAGAGCACGAAAAAGAGTGGAAAGCCGTCGGCGAAGCCACCAGCAGCCACCTGAAAATCCTGTCGTATGACATCGATGAAAAAGATAATCATATTTTTCTGACGATCGCCGCAGATACGGACGAAGCGATGGGCATGAACATGGTGACGATCGCCGCGCAGGCTATCGGTGCGTATATTGCCGATGCTACGGGTGCTCAATTCATCACGGTTGCCGCAAACTTGGACTCGGATAAAAAGCCTTCCAAGCGCACACATGACCGCGGTCGCGGTTACGAGGCTTCTGCAACCTGCAACCTGCAACCTGAAACGATTACCGAAGTCCTGAAGACGACTCCCGAAGCGCTTCTTGCTACTGCAAAAGTAAAACTTGAGCTCGGCTCCTCCATCGCCGGTGCCATCGGTCACAACTGCCACGCCGCCAACATCATCGCAGCGCTCTACCTCGCAACGGGGCAGGATGCAGCGCATGTCGTGGAAGGATCACTCGCTGATACGACCGTTGAAATGCAGAATTCGGAATGCGGAATTCGGAATGTGAAAATATCCGTTCGTCTTCCTGCTTTACTCCTGGGCATCCGGGGCGGTGGAAGTACTCTGCCCGCTCAAAAAAAATGCTTGCAGCTTCTTCTTGGCCACAATTCCGAATTCCGCATTCCGAATTCCGAATTACACCCCTGCCGCCAACTTGCGGAGATCTTCGCCGCCTCCGTCCTCGCCGGCGAACTCTCCCTCCTCGCTGCCCAATCCAGCCATACGCTTGCAAAAGCGCACAAAAGCCTCGGAAGATGATCTGTCTTTCCCTCGCCCAAAATCCATCCCTCCACTACCCTCTTTAAGACATGCACGCTGAACGGTCAGCCATCATCTCCTTCGGCCGCTACCTCCCTACTCTGCGCATTACCACAGAGGAAATTGCGAAAGCCCACGGCCAGGATCCGGCGGTGATTCATGGCGGCATCGGCGTAGAAGAAAAAACCGTCCCCGGCGAAGGCGAAGACAGTTTCACGATGGCGTTTGAGGCGGGAAAACTGGCGCTCGATCAGGCAGGAATCCAATCCTCGGAAATTTCTGCGGTCTATGTGGGATCGGAGTCCCATCCGTATGCGGTGAAGCCCACAAGCGGCATGGTCGCATCCGCACTGCATGTGCATCCGTTCAGCTTCTGCGCCGATCTGGAATTTGCATGCAAGGCTGGCACGGCGGGAATGCAGATCGTGGATAGCTTCGTACGTTCGGGGCAGGTTCGTTATGGGCTGGCTATCGGTTCCGATACGGCACAAGGACGCCCTGGAGATGCACTGGAATACACGGCGGCGGCCGGAGCGGCGGCAGTAATCCTTGGGCCTGCTGATGCCAAGAATGCGCTGTGCAGAATTGACGCAACACTTTCCTTCACTTCGGATACTCCCGATTTCTGGCGCGCCAACGGCGAGGATTTCCCGGCGCACGCCGGGCGCTTCACGGGGGAACCCGGCTACTTCCACCACATGCGTGAAGTGATCACTGGAGTGCTCGACACCAGCAAGACTTCCATCGCCGATTTCGACCACATCGTTCTCCATATGCCCAACGCCAAGTTTCCCTCGCGCATCGCAAAGGAATTCGGAATGAAGAAGGAGCAGCTGCAGCACGGGTTCATCGTTCCACGGATCGGCAACACCTACGCCGCGTGCTCATTACTTGGTCTGACATTTGCCTTGGAACAGGCAAAGAAAGGACAAAGAATCCTCCTCGTATCCTACGGCTCAGGCGCGGGGTCCGATGCCTTCATTCTGACGATGCTCAGAGACGGCAAAGAACTTCCAAAAGACGAGAGAATGCCGAGATATCTGAGTTATGGGGAGTACCTGCAAGCAGCGACTAAGTAAATTGCTGAATGGTTAAATGGCTAAATGGCTACGCAAGCGGTTATCGAAGCTGGTTCCTAACCATTTAGCCATTTAGCCATCCAACCATTTAACACCTTCCCGTACAAAGGTATACTTCCCAAGATCTATGAACGGTGAAATTTTCCTTGTCGGGACCGGCCAGACCAAATTCGGAGAATGGTGGCAGAAGTCGCTTCGGGATTTGATCGAGGAATCCCTGAGCGCGGCGATTGCAGATGCCAAAATTTCCCCGCTCAGTATCGATGCAATTGTCATCGGCAATATGCTCGGTGAAACGCTTTCGGAGCAGGCGCAGCTCGGTGCACTCACATCCGCAATGCTTCCGCACCGCCCGCCGGCAATCAGAGTCGAAGCGGCATGTGCTTCAGGCTCCGTCGCCGTGCATACCGCGTGCGCGCTCCTGGAAAGCAGGCGCGCAGAAACCGTGCTCGTGATCGGCGCGGAGAAAATGACCGATGCGGATCCTGCACATGTGGCCGCGGCATTGATGGGTGCGGGCGACAGCGAGCTGGATAGCCCTTCGGGGCTTACGTTCCCCGGAATATTCGGCCTTGTCGCCGCGCGCTACATGCACGAATACGGTCTCACACGGGAAGACCTGAGCCTCGTGAGCGCGCGCCACCATGAAAACGCGGCCAGCAATCCCTTCGCACAATTCCGCAACGCAGTGACGCCGGAAGCGGTCTCGGAAAGTTCGCTGATCGCCGATCCTCTGCGCTTGCTCGACTGCTCCCCCATCACCGACGGCGCCGCCGCGATGATTCTTTCCCGGACCCACAGAAGCCCTATTCGCTTGAAGGCATCGCAGATCGCGACGGATACCCTGAGCCTCACCGAACGCCCGAGCATGACCTCCTTCGCTTCGACGCGGGACGCCTTTTCCCGAGCATGTGAAGAAGCGGAGATCACCAAAGACGATCTCGCTCATCTGGAACTGCATGACTGTTTCTCCATCGCCGCCATCATCAACCTGGAAGATATGGGATTTGCCGATGCCGGAGCCGGAATTCGGCTGTACCGCGACCGGTCGGCGGATCTCTCGATTAATCAGAGCGGCGGCCTCAAAGGATGCGGGCATCCGGTGGGAGCCACGGGCGTAAAGCAGATCTGCGACATCGCCAAACAATTGAAAGCATCCAAACAACGCTACGGTGCCGCTCATAACTTCGGCGGCGCTGGCGCCACCTGCTGCGTCCACATCCTCGAACAAACGATCTGAGAATTTTTCCATTATGCATTTTCCTTTCTGCATTTGATTACTCCCCCTTCCTACCACCGCCGCCAGAAGTCCCAAGCCGACCGGATGCAGGGAGGGACGATCCTCTCGTTTACGACGGTGCGTCATCCTCCGACAGGCTTCCCCGATGCGCCGATCCGCCTGGGTCTTGTGGCTTTGGATAGCGGCGCACAGGTCATCGGCCAGTTACTTGGAGTAAATCCCATGATCGGCGATCGCGTCGCTCCACGCATGCGGCTGACAAGAACTACGGAACAGGGGCTGCGGATCTACGAAGTCGCCTATGAATCCCTTGTGCGCGTTGCAGTACAAGATACTTTCGTCTTCGAGGGATACATTCTGGCGCTCACGGGGCCTTCCGGC
>C687J35504_10001178_pt1 | contig 18447 bp, 15 predicted proteins | sample RifCSPhighO2_02_FD_35504 | JGI IMG/M metagenome (IMG submission 35504) | reverse complement strand
TGGTTGCGCGGGTTCTGGTCCAATCCATCTCTCGTGTAGCTGTCGATTACCTCACTGATGGCTCGCGTTGTTTCTTTGCGGTCGGTTGAATCTACTCCAGTAACACTTCTGAATTCTCCGGCATAGGAAGATTGCCATGAATCCTCCATTATCGTACTGCTTCTCACAACTATGATTTCGGGTGAAAACCGCGACTGAATTTTATTTATTATTTCATTTCTATTGTCCTGCCATTCTGTTGTTGCAAAAGTATACTGTCTGCAGAATTTCCCTCGTTTTATCACACTTGAAAGCCTGTCGAGCGTTTGCGCTTTCGTCCCTATGACAAAGCGGCACAGATCCCTCGGACTGTCCATTTCCGCCCATTCGGAACCAATATCCACGGCTTTTATCATTACGCCGTTTTTAATAAAATATCTTAATAGGTCTGTGAGGAAGGCGTTTCGCACATCTTCGGACTGTTCGAATACTTTCCCTATATAACATGGGTACTGGTCATTAAAAAATGAACTAAGGAGAGGAAGGCTTTTCGCACCAAAAAAAGCCAGGCCGATGAATTCGGCATTCAACTTATTGCTTACCGGCAAAAAACCGATGTCCTGCACATATCCATCATCGAGAACCACCATATTTTTCCTGATTTCATTTTCATGTAAGGCTCCTCGAATCCTCCAGTTTGTATCAACTGCAATTGTGATACAGTCCGATCCTTCATCTATCATTCTTTTGCATGTGAGCGGAGCGAACACAATGTCCGCATAAGAGATGAACAGGGGTGAATCCAGTTCCGATTTAGCCTTGTTAAGCGACTCTATAACGCCGGTGTTTTTCCAGNCGGAGTTATATATGTATTTAAGTTCTCGATATTTCTCGGCGATATCGGTAATTCTGAAGCCGCCAACAAACACGATGTTGTGAATATTCACTTTTGTGAAAGCGGCAAGTAACCAGTCCAGCACCCTACTTCCGAACGTGTCCCCGAGGAGACATGCAGGCATATTGTCTTCCCCCATACTACCGGCTCCACTCCTACCGGCTCCCAGTATTATTGCTTTCAACACCCCGGTTCTTTCCTTTTTACCCATTTCATTTACTTTTTATTCTTATCCTTTGCAGTACGAAAGAATATATTCTGCTCCCACTTTAGATGAATGACCGAAATTGTATATATATTTATTCCTTGCCTTGATTATACTTGCTCGGTATTTTTCTTTCTCACGTATGAGTTGTTCAATTACGCCTGTGACTTCCGGTAAATGATCCGGATGTAATACTTCCCCAATTTCTTTCCGCAACCCGACTTCAATCGGCTCTATTCCAATTTCTCCGTATCTTTCGTTCATAATTTTCTGAGGCAAATCAATAAAAAGCACCGGCCGCTCAGTGCCCATGGCATATTCGTAAAACAAACCCGACCAGTCCGTAATCAAAACATCTGAGTTGAAAAGGCTTTCATAAAGAGAGATATCGTTCTCGTATTTGTAATTGAGGTAATCACGATACTTTGTGTTAATGTTCTCCATTATATGCGGTTCATGGATGTTGGTCATCGGATGTGGCCTGGTAATAACCTCGTATCCTTCCCGGAGAAGAACCGCTATCAATTCCATACCACACACGTTGAAAATGCTTCCGGAACCCCATGAAGGACCGATGAGCAACCTGGCTTTCCATTGACAGGGCGGCCTTTCTTTTTTCGAGAAATCCCGATACTGTTTATATACTTTCTCCAAACGGAAATACCCGAATTCCACAAGCTCTTTTTTCTGAAGGCCGTATATTCCTTCCTGCGTCCTGATTTCCTCAACATGGTGAGGACCAACGCAAAAAACCGTATCGTAGTTAAAAAGAGCGCCAAATCTTATCACAGGAAATGAACTCCCTATGTTGTGAAATATATAAAGGTGNTTTATGTTGTATTTAGATCTTTTCACATGAAAGGTGCCGAGATCTGGCATGGTCATAATCAGCACCTTGGAATCGCACAAGCTGATAAAAAGAGGCAGTAGCTTTTTTACATAAAACGGATGGAGTCGATTATTTTTTAAATTAAATAAGGGGTCGTTTACCTCTGATGTGAGGTAATACACATCCTTGCCAGCCTCCCTTGTGAGATAGTCGATCAAACCCTCGAAGTATGTGTAAGAACTTTTGTCTTCAGAATAGAAAACAACCTCTCTATCTTTCTTGTTTATTTTGAATAATCTTCTGATAGAAGATGCTTCTCTATATATTTGCAGTAAATCGGAGACAAATTTCATTCCGGGAGCAAGGCAACATTCGAATGTGTAGATGGTTTTTGGGGACAAATTCGATGATTAGAAACCGGCATAATCGGATAAAAAAAAGCAACTATATGGCCATAAACGGATCTAAAGTCGCGCCGTTCTAAAGAAAGAGAAAATCTCTCGGATCTTTGAAAGAACTTGCGGGGCAGTTGGTTGGTGATTTCATGAATTCATTGCTTCTGTTTTTTGGAGAAAAGATTACTGAAAAAATTCTTAATTTTTTGCCAATACATTTTAATGGTGAATAGTCCGCCGATGAAGGTCGCTATAAGGACTTGAAAAACGTAGCTTCCAGTTCCAGGGTCAAGATAGGCGAAGGCATTTTGTGAAAGAGTCAATTGCAACACGACTATCAAAATCAAACCGTAATACAGTTTCCTTTTTAACATAAACGACTTCCTAATTTGAGAGCTTGTATCAACGACATCTTGGAAAGAAGTGGGGAGTGGCACTATCAACCACCACCCCTAAGTCAATCACACGCAACTTCTTAACCGGACATTACTGAGGAATCACCAAAAAGCTTTTTTTTCGCAATCACGATAAACTCATCATTCAATTTCAATTGATCTATAATTTTCTGAAACTTTCCGGACGCATCAAGCATTCTATTTAACACAGTTTCATCTTTATATTTCGCTAATGCCGCCACAGTACCGATCAATTCATAAAAATCCTGACCATAATACCAAATATGAGTCAGCTCAAACCCTGTCTTCATTAACATATATTTCAAAGAGTCGTCCGTAAAAATGCTTAGATGATTAGGCGGTAACATGTGTCGCGCCACCAAATCCGGGAACGCCATGTTTGTAAATGCACTTATTGACGGATGACGTGGCAACTCCAGAACAATATGAACATTTTTATCTGCATATTGACTTACAAGCGATAGTATTTCACACGGATCAATTAGATGTTCAAGTACACTGAAAAAAGATACCACTTTCGCACCCTTGAATACCGCTGTCGCATTATCTTTCTTCACATATTCGTTGCGGATATCCAGCTTAAAAATATCTTTTGCAATATGGATTTCATCCGGGTCAATCTCGTAGCCAGTTGTTTCCCACCCCAAGTTCCTGGCCGCATAAAGCAAATCGCCTGCTCCGCATCCAATATCCACCCAGCGCCCTGTATGCCCGATGCATTTTGTAATATATTCCACCTTAGGTATTGATATCTCTTTTACACGCGTTAGAAACAATTCTTTTTGCACGATATCTTCCCCAGGCCGCATGGCAACACCCTCCAACTGATTTTCATAAAATGCTTTTAGCTGCGCGGAAGGCGGAATATTTTTCACATAAACATGTGTGCAATTAGAGCAGGAAACATACTGAAACCCGGAAATTTCTGCTAATTCTTCGGCATTATTGGTAACACAAACGGGGCAAGCTATTTCTTGGGTTTTTGTACTAAAGCGGCGAGAATCTTGAGCACGCCGGTTTGCAGCACTGATACGCCAAATTAAAGAACGATTGAGTATGCGCATATCCATCGGCTTGGAAAAGCGTTCATTTATTTTTGATTTTTTGCTTTGCAGTTGCACCATCAATTCATTCGGTGTGTGTGCCTCCTCTTGCAGCTTTTTCCGATCATTATCCGTTTTTGTCATTATTATTTCTCCTTTCTCACAAGTTTTTTTTACTCTTCTATAATCGTCTCCAATTAGTTTCAAGGCACTGGGGAACATATTTATTGTTATTACCGAATAAAAATGCCCAGATATAGTACATACTTAGGGTGTCAGCCAAGGGATTTGATTCTTTCATTACCTATACTCCCTCATAAAAGCCACAATTATGCCTTTGAATGCTGTGCCCCCATCTTATTGATAATGATGGCCTCGTTCTTGACAGGTGATAATATTTTCAATACTGAATTATAAATGAGAAGAATGACGGCGAGATGAAAAGATCTGTCGATAAGATTATCGATTCCTACATTTTTAACCCACATATCCAGAACATATACAGACAGCATACCATAGACGCAGCCTTCAAAAGACCTCATCCTTTTTGGCAACTTAATAAGAAATGCAATTGCCGATGTAAAAAGAAAAATAAATAATATACCGCCCGCATATCCAAACAGTTGATATGACATGCCGAACATTGTCCATAAATAACCGATGTTATCAACACGGCCCGATTCTGTAATAACAGAAGTCGTCTCATAATTCATATAATACTGAAAGGCATACTCCAAAAAAAGTATATTCCCCAAAATTTTCCATGGTATTATTCGGTTGAGGCTGGATAGAAACGCCGTCTTGTAATTTACTATTGCTGATATATCGTAGAAACCAACATCTGTACCATACATCGGGAAAAAAAGCGATTCAAAAAAGCTAACCCTGTATGATATATCTGTTACGATCGTTTTGAGATCAAATTCTGAGAAATCCATTTGAGACACAATATTTATCATATCGAAAAAAGATATATTTAAGGCGCTGAATTGTACTGTCCTAATCGCACCAACAAAAAAGAATACAGCTATACTCAGGGGTGCAATCAATAGAAGAAAGAGATGGCGCAATCTTACATTTAAAACGAAATCGCCATATATGATAATGCTAAAATATAATAAAATTATTATTATGTCGAGTAAAACACTCCTGCTGCCTATAAGCGAAACATATAAAAAGTAACCCACTAATGTGGAAATCAATACCGCCTTATAATTCTTTCGTTCAGTCTTATGCGCGTAATAACTGGCCAAAATCATAATCAGCAACGCCTGAGGGTCAAGCAACCTCATAATGTACCGGTTAAAAAAGTTGAGATGTTCCCCGGAGCCGGTAGACCCAACATAGCCAGAAACATAATAATTAGCCAACCTGAAAATGATTACAAAGAAAAACGCTACGCCCAAAAGCCGCGTAAAGTCGTACCCTTGTTTCATGCTGACATTTGCTCTTGTATTGCCGCCGAGACCAAATGAAATGCCAAAGACGCACGCTATGGTTCCTAAAAGCATATACAAGAGCATTCCGTTCATAAACGCACCTGTCATGCTTGAGCTAACGGCTCTTCCACCAAAAAATGATTCAGGATAAAATATCAATACCAGAAAGCGAATGATAACAAAAAGGATAAGATTAACGGCTACAATAATAACGGGCGGATATTTTGTTGAAAATTTTCCTAGCGCAAGAAATAATACCAAGCAAATCATCTGAATCAAAAGGATCCCAAATCCATCTATATAAGTAAGTTCCTCGTGGAATGAAAAAAAAGATAAAAGAATTGCAGCGGACAGCATAACGATGATGCATCGCAGCAATGTTGATATTTTTATTGCCATTATACGCATGTTGGGCAGGTCGTAATTATATTATGTTAGAGATTTAATGCGGTTTGCCACTATTTGCCATAGAGGCAATTCTTCCGTTTTATCTTTCTTGATATACCAATTTCTATATTCATTATATTTCTCTTCATCAACTATAAGCTCTTTTTCCAGATCAATTGACGTGTCTCGATCAATATTCACGGGATTTTTCCCCAACGATTCCGCACTTAACTTTATTCCATCACGAAATATAGTTTGATTAAATCCGTTGCTCGTTATGTATATTGCCGGTTTTTTAAAGAGAACTGCAAAGTTGATTGAATAGCTTACATGAGCAACAACAAATTTAGCCTTCCTCACTAAACTGACAGTTTCCCCCATTAGTACCGTTCTACCGCCGAAACAATCAGGATGTCTATCATAATGTGAATACGGGTGAGCTGCAATGATCATTTTTACGCCCAAATCCCTTTCCAACAGGTCAAAAAATGTTCTGATTGATGCATAATAACTTTCCGCCGACATGGGAAATGAACCTGATAAACTACAGCTTGCCCAACCCGAGTGATATGGCAGATATTCATCCAAAAATACACCTATCTGCTCTTGAGCAGGGGCCGGTTTTTCAATTTCTCTGAGATATAGGTCGTAGTCAAAATAATGTCCCCACATAATATCCGTCCGGTTATTGATGGGATATTTTGAAAATATTGTTTTTGAACCTCCCGCCAAAAAATGACTTGCGGGCTTTATCCCTAATTTATCATATGGAATTCGTGTAATAACAAAATTCATTATTCGCCTGTAATCGTTTTTCTGCAGCATACCTCTAACAGAGTGCCACATTTTTTTAGTTTTTTGTATAAATAAAAAAGGATATGTAGTTGTTCCATCAACACAGTACCTTAGGTTCTTTTTTGAAAGCAGCCGGTAAATACGGTATGTACTTAGAAAATAAACCATCCAACAGAAAACAAAGCTCTGATCATCAAGGTTCAGAATTGCTGATTCAATCTCTTTCATCTCAAAAAAAAGCCTGTAGCCGGCAAAATTCGGAATTTCATGTCTCTCTGTTTTATAGATATCAGGTTTCAAAAACGGTGTAAAATCCCACACTTCAACGACAAACCCGTTTTTCCGCAATATCTCAATTCCGAATCTCTCATAATCTCTTTTATTGAAATTATTGAGCACGAAAAAAACTATTTTATTAACTTTAGCCATAATTAATCTCCATCACATTGATTATCGTCAGATATCAATCAGACCCCGCGGAATCCTCTGAAGGTAACATCCCTTTCCATATATAACTTCCTGGCTTGTTCAAGAACACCCGACAATCTCTTCTGAAAGTAGTCTTTAATCAATCTTGTATTCGCATCCAGCAGGCACTGATGGAATTCATTATCTGTTAAATCGGTGAAGTTTACAGCCAGCAGGTCTGAATTAACATGCTTGTTTTCATAAAAGTTTTCCGCATCCCTCAGAAGTCCTTTCTCCACAGCATAGTCAAAGAGAGGAGAGCCCGGATAAGGAGTCACTGGACGAATAGTCCTCATCTCAGCTGCGTCACCATATTTTACCAAGAATTCCACGCCTTTATTCAATGTTTCCCTGTTATCTCCAATATTACCGAATATAACATTGTAAGCAGGGCTCATTCCCGCTGCCAATGTCGCCTCGATTCCCTTAATGATTTGCCGCGTGGTAAGGGCCTTGTTCATCTTTTTCAGCACATCGTCATCCAAAGACTCTATCCCGTAGTTTATAAAGACACAACCCGCCTCCTTCATGATCTTCAGGATGTCGGGCTTTGCATAATTCAGCCTTCCGTTGCAACACCATTTAATGCCCAGTTTTGCTTTAATGAAATCCTCGCACATGCTTACAGTCCTTGCTACAGATGACATAAGCAACTCATCGGAGAAAATAATGTAGGTAATCCCATAGTTTTTCTTTAAGAGATTAATTTCCTCTATAATGTTTTCATTGCTGCGCGGTCTGAACCCTTTATCCATACGATAGCAGAAGGAGCATTTGAAGGTGCACCCTCGGCCCGATAAAACCGAAAGGACAAAATCATTATTGGCAGCATGGGGCATTTTGAAAAGTTTATAGTAATTTATGGGGAACAACTCATAAGCAGGTAAAGGCACTTCCTTGTCAATATCCTTGATTAAAGGTCTCCGCTCATTAATAATCACTTTATTGCCATCTGTAAATGCTATTCCCATGATTCCGTGTAAAGGCAGCTTCTTTTCTAAAGCTTCCATCAAGTCAACTATTGTCAGTTCTCCCTCTCCAATAACTGCTGCATCCGCCTGCGTCTTCCTTAAAAAAAAGGCAGGCTCAGGAGAGGGTCCATGTCCACCTATAATGAAAAAGGGTCTATTCTTTGATTTATTGATTGCACCGGCAATCTTTAACAGCTTTCGATACTGATAATACCCGGCAATAACCCCGATGCCGATAACATCGAATTTATTCTTATTTAAATATTCTGTAAGATGCTCGTCGGGATAATGAAATTGATCTTGATTGTAGATTTCAACCTCATATTTTTTCTGCCGCAAAACTGCGGCAATCGCTGCCAGTCCTTGAGGGAACCAATGTATGTAAGAATCGTTATCGTAAGCAACCAGCAATATTCTCATGTTTCATCTTCTCTCTGTCTTATTGATTACGGCCACCTATCAGGTTGCCACCCTTATCTGCTAATTATCCAATCACTTTCTTGCTTTGAGGTTGTACCATTAACTCATTCTGGGTGAGTATCTCCACGCCCATCTTTTTCCTGTCCTTATCCATTCTTAGCCCTCTCTTTTTTAATTAGTTTTGCTTTGGTCAAGACGATGGAGCGTGAATCTGCTTGTGCACATATTCATGTTCTTTCCAAAGGACATCTGGCGAGTAATTGACAAGCATTTTCCCTAACGAGTAATATATATCTTCCCCATATAACTTTTGATTTTGACACAAAATATCTCGGACAAATTCTTTTTTCTTAGAATATGAAAACCTATTGCGAGTATTAGTACGAAATTTGTCGAAGGGAAAAGTATTTGATTCTTCAACATACCATGCATTGATATCGAAGGGCAGATCTATCTCGATGATGCGATCAATTGTATGAGGATTTTTGTAGATGTCAGAAATATCACGCGACTTCACCATCCATTGCTTGGCTGAGTTGAGAAATTCGCGACAAATAGTATAATCTGACCGATCTTTAATAAGGTCGTCGATTGATGAGTAAATAACATCAACCGATGATTGAAAACCATCAAGAAGTATGGCAGCCAGGTATTTTCTAAATAAATTATCACCAATTTTACCTTGCAACAATAATTGATAATTATCTTCACGCGAGTATCTTTGATAAAGCTCCTCTCGCGTATGAATTATTTCATTTTTGGTTTCATTTAATAGATGGTTAAAAAAGGTAGAAAAAGCTGATTTCTCAGGGCGCAGTAGTTGCAAAATAATTCTTTCAATGAAATTAATAATATCAAGATCCAAATCGGCGAGGTGTTTTTTAACAATATCGTATTGGGTTCCGGCAAATATATAGTAGAGAAAAGAAAATCCTCGGCACTCAATGTATTCATCAAATTGCATAGTCGAAGTAGCATAACAAACCTCTTCGTTTTCAAAACACTTGACCCCGCGGTATGTTCCAAATTGACGCGGAATTACTCGATAACCAGATTGGATGCCGTATTGTGCTCGGCTTTCAACTGAGGCCAATTTTGTCCCTGGTAACATCATCCAGGTAAAAACAGTGATCATTTCAACACCCGCTTTGTAAGCTTCTCCAATGCCACTAATAAATGTTCGCTTGGTTTCTTGTGGCAGTGGAATAATTAATTCAGTCGCTGGCTTCAACCCTTTTGCAAGATGTTTGTTTAACAACGTCGTGTATTCTAATAATGAGACATTTTTTCGATTGATGATTTTTAAAGTCTCTTCATTGGTTGATTGTAGAGAGTTTAAGGGCCGCATGCAGTTTCTCATCTTGCTGGCCATTCGAGAAACTCGCTCAGTATGATTACGGGAAGTATCTGCAATAATGGCATGGGGCCAATCATACTTTTGCTGTAAGAAGCTTATATGTTCCGCAATGCGCTCATCTCTTTCGAACAAACCAAAATTGCTATCCATGATTAAAAGTTCAATGCTCTTGCATTTATGAATCCTCTTGGCAATGTATTCTATTTCATTGAGAACACGATTGATATTAAACTGATAGACTTTACTGTATTGGCTGTTGCCTGCTCGACAATAGGAGCACTCGTAAGGACAACCTCTTGTAGTTTGGATGGTAGGCGAGTAGTTGCNATCGAACCACTTATCCATGATACCTGTGAGGTAAGGCGATGGGATGATATCTAAGTTGTCTATTCGAAATAGTGGACCACCAGTGACTAAAGTTTTTTCAGTTGGATGAATAGAGAATAAACCAGGAAAAGGAGTCCTCTTAAGTTCATCAAGATCGCAACCTTCAAGACACTTGCGAACTAAATCGGCAAAGACGATTTCACCTTCAAGTTGTGCATAAAAATCGATAGCAGGTCGGGCTTTTAAATAGTGTAAACACTCGTTGGTATCTGTAGGAAACTCGGGACCGCCAGCGATACAAAGAGTGTTGTTCTTAACTTTTTTTGCATATTGAAAAACGAGATTGTTAATCTCCGCGTTCCACATGTAGTTAGAAAGACCGATAACATCAGGCTGCCATTCATCAATCTCATCTAATATCTCGTCGGGATTATCGTACATCCTGATATCCGAGCCTGAGAGTTGCGATTTACAGTAGGAAGCAATCAGTCCTATTCCTAGCGGCATGAGGGTAGAGTGACGACCGATGGTTCTGTGGCGCAAATCACCAAGAGCTATTTTTAGCATGTACTCTACTCCTTTGCGGCGTATGGTCGATCCATTTGTTTAATTTCCCACAGACACTCAGAGGTTTGCAAAGCATTATTGTTATCATTTCGCATTACAAATTTTTCAACTTGTTTACTTACCAATTTGATTTGCTCTATGGTTAATGCAGTTGAACAAGGCAAATGTACCGATTGGGCCGATATTTTTATCGCTTTTGGAAAGTCATTATCATTGTATTCTTCAATAAAATGTAGAGCTTGGTGTACTGGGTTCACCATTTGACGGCAATCAATGCCTTCTTTTTTCATAAAGTCGAGGAACGCATCTCTGCTGTATCTGTCATCCAGTGTGAGGGTCATCAACCAGTGGACGGGCTCACACCATGGTGCAAAATGTCGCAGGGTAATACCGGGGACACCTTCGAGTAGTCTATAGTAAAGCTCCATCTGTCTTTTTCGTATTGCGAGAATAGCGTCTAGCCCCTCTAACTGTGCAATACCTATAGCAGCCTGTATGTTGGTCATCCGGTAGTTATAACCAAGGTCAATATGGTGATATCGCTTATTCTTTGACATCCCGTGATCTCGCAATTCCCTGCACCGGTCAGCAATGTTCTCGTTATTCGTGAGTATGGCACCGCCTTCGCCTGTAGTGATAATCTTGTTTGCGTAGAAACTGAAACACGAGACATCACCAATAGCACCCAAAAGCTCACCTTTATATTTCCCGCCTATACTCTCCGCATTATCTTCAATAACCTTGAGATTATATTTTCTTGCGATCGCCATTATTTCATCCATCGGCGCAGCGTGTCCAAATTGATGTACTACAACGATTGCTTTTGTCCTTTCCGTGAGTTTGCTTTCGAGTATGCTAACATCGATTGCCAGCGTCAGTGGGTCAATATCGACAAGAATCGGTTTTGCACCGGAGAGTAAAATCATATTGGCAGGCGCAATAAATGTGAGGTCGGGACAAATAACCTCGTCACCTTCGCCAATACATAGAGCTTTTAAAGATAGGTGAAGCGCTGTTGTGCAATTAGATGTGGCAATCCCATATTTCATACCATGGTACCTTGCCAGCCCTGTCTCAAATCTCAGAATAAAGTCACCTTGACTAGAAATCCAGTTAGTGTCTAAACATTGATTTACATACTTCCTCTCATTGCCATGCAAATATGGTTCTGATATAGGTATCATCATAATTCTTTCATGATATGGTTCATAGTGTTTGAAATCTGCAACTTACTATTATGCTGCCTTACCAAATTGTTCTACCACCATCCACAATGAGGTTGGCGCCAGTCATAAAAGAAGATGCATCGGAAGCCAAAAATACGATAGGTCCTTTATACTCTTGAGGAAACGCCATACGGCCAAGGGGAATCCGGTAAGAGATCTGCTCTATGAATTTTGCATCTTGATTCTTGTAAACACCTGCTGGTGAAAAAGAATTCACCCTTATACCGTCTTTAGCCCAATATGTCGCAAGGTAGCGGGTCATGGCCAGCATACCTGCCTTGGTAACGGAATATCCCAGCGGCGTATTAAAAGAGACACCTGGATAATCAAATTGATTATCAGCTTCATAAATCCTGTGATCCGGCGAAATAACTGCTACGTCGGAAGCTATATTTATTACAACTCCCCTTTTTTGTCTTTTCATCACCCTTCCCACAGCCTGGGTTACTAAAAAAGTACCTGTGAGATTAACGTGTAACGATACTTCCCACAAATCAAGACGATAATCCTCAAAAGGCGCGAAAAAATCTTCTCCTCCTGATAGGAGGCTCTTCATTGCAAAAGCCGCTGCATTTATCAGCACATCAATAGTCTGATGTCTCTCAACGATCAAATCTATGGCTTGAATAACCTGCGCAGGATTAGTAATATCCAAAATTAAGCCTTCGGCGCGAAAATTTGACTTACGAAGGTACCCAATTGCCTGGTCAATGTCCTGTTGATTCAAATCTAGTATAATGGGTAGCCCTCCCATTTCTGCAACGGCAGCAGCAAAATGAACTCCCAAGAAACCTGCGCCTCCTGTAAGCACAATATTTTTATCAGTTAAGTCAAATTGTTTTTTTACCGATGTTTCAGGGGTTGTTATCTTTGACAAGCCTATCATAAAATTATCTCCCGGTTATATGAAAAGTCGTGTTTGACCTCCGTCAACAACGAAACAACTGCCCGTAATGAAATTAGCTTTTTCTGACACCAGAAAAGTTACTATGTTGCCAATGTCTTCTGGCTTACCGAACCGTCGCAAAGGAACTTTTTCAATCAGCATCTTATTAGTTCCGATTGGATCGTCATTTAGTTTCATTTCCCAGTTACCTTCAGAAAAGATAATGTTCCCGGGTGCAACGGTGTTAACTCTTATGCCATCCTGGGAAAGTTTACGAGCAAGACCCTTGGCGTACATTGTCAACGCCGCCTTACTGGTGCTGTATGGCACAGGTGCTCCTATATCCTCTAGCCCCGCAATTGAGCTTATGAAAACAATTGAACCCTTTGTCTTTTTTAGATGCGGTATGAAATGAGTAGTAAAACGTATCGAATTTAGGAGATTAGCAGTGACATACCACTTCCAGTCAGTTTCCAGGATGTTCCACTCATCGACTGGTTTGACTGCCCCTGCATTTGCAATTATACCGTCAATTTTATTCCATTTTTTCAACGTAGACTGAGCCAGCGCTTCTAGTGTTTGCTCCTTTCCAAGATCGCCTGCATGCTGTATTACCTGATCAGGATAAATGCAAATTAATGCGTCATAGGTCGATTGCAGAGACTGAATATCTCTGCCTGTTAACACAACGCATGCACCTTCATCAAGGAGTGTCTTTGCAATGCCTCTGCCAATACCACGGCTAGAACCGGAAACAATATATACTTTTTTGAGAAGATTTAAATTCAACGAAGATATCTTTCAATATAATCAATAGTGAATTGACGATATATCTTTGCAACCCCCACGTTATCATTATCACGTGCAGTCTGCAAAATAAAATCACCCCGATAATCAACTTCTCTCAGCAGCTGAAAAACGAGGTCGAAATTCACAGCGCCTTTCCCTAAAGGGACACTATATGCCTCCGGCGTACAATCTTTTATGTGTATATTCCCAATTCGGTGGCCGTAAAGAGGAATCTCGTCATCCGGTTTATAACCCCAATAAGCGCTATTACCTGTATCATAATTAATCTGTATTCGGCTTGATCTAATTTGTTCAAACAGCAAGCTGATTTTTTGGGGGGCAAGATCTGTTTCCAGTAATAGATTGACGTTGCATTCTTCGAGTTGCGGAGTCAGGTCATTAAAAAGTGTCGTGATACATTCAGTATCTTCATCTGTTGTAATACCCGCCTTCCCTATGAAGGGAATTTCAATACCGCGAATACCGACTTCCGGACATACTCTTAACAGTTTTGACAGCATTTTCTGGGCTTGAATACGGATTTTGGAAATTTTAGAGTGTAGCGGGTACTCCATAAAATAATCGCAACATATAAACGGCACTCCAATACAGTGTATCTGCTGCATAAGAGATATATCACGCCGGCCAGTTTCGTCGAGAATAGGATTTTGTTCCAATTCCGTCAGATCGAGCACCCATTCAATCATATCAAAACCACACTCTTTCGCCAGTTGAAATTCCTTCCTCCAACTGCTTAACGGGAATGATTGGATTTTTCCATTTAACATCGGGCTCAGCCGCCCCTGCATAATACCAATTCTATGTTTCATGTTTCGGTCTAAGTATTTTTCCCATATTTCATCGTTTAGCGGCAATATCCATAGATAATGTCGGATTTTTGAATTGATATGGTGATGAGGCATTGGGATCTTTCACGGACAGAGCAGAATCCCATTTTTTTATCTGCGCTACAATATCAACTCCAACAATACCGCTCCAGGTATCCAGAAGAGAACAGGTAATTTTTCCGGGCTTGCCGTCACCAATGGGTACTCCATTCAAACTGACAGCAGGTGTCAAGCAGAACGGCGTTGAAGTTAAAAATGCCTCGTCTGCTGTATAGGCATCGTAAGGCTCAAGATTCTTTTCAATGCACTGTAATCCCAATTTGGGCGCCAAGTCATGCATCACCGTGGCACGAGTTATACCGCGTAGTACATTGTGGCCTTCCGGAGTATAAATTACATTATCTTTTATCATGAAAAAATTACTGCCGGTACCCTCCGCAATAAAACCGTCAGTATCCAATAACAAAGCCCAATTATTATCGCCTTTAAAATTGGAAATCTCTATATTTGCCATCAGATAGAACAATCGGCTTCTGTTTTTAATTTTTGGTTCCATCAAATGGGCTGGGATCGCCCTCTGGGAAGGAATTACAAGATTAACACCTTTATCATAGAGATGCCCATTCCCAGTTACAGTCCAACGCAGAGGAAAATCTGCAATAATGATATTTGGACCGGACGGGATACCAACGATATTTTGGTAGAGGGACAATAAACCGCGTGATACATCTATTAACAAACGATGTTCGTCATCATCTTCAAAATTAGGCTCGTTTGCCTCAGTTGTCTCAAGAGCAGCTTTTTCCATTTCGTCAATTGTCATGGAAATGGGAATTCGCAGGATTTTAATCCCTGTATATAACCGTTCTAAGTGTTCTCGCAATTTCCAATGCTTCCTGTTGAAAGACCGTGTCATCTCAAAAACCATATCTCCAAACATTAAAGCAGAGTCATATATTGAAATGCGTGCTTCAGATTCAGGTATAAGTTTCCCGTTCCAGTACACTACTCGAGCATTTTCATTATTCATATTTTCCCGCCTTTTTTAAATATATGTTATCGTACCATTTTATAACGTCTATTATATGAAAGTCCGGATTTTTAGGATATAAATATTCGTATATCTCCCGAATGAATTTGTATTCCTCATAAGTATTCACATCTAGTACCAGGTCCGGTCGACTAAATTCTACGGGACAGTCAATCGTACCAACTCGATATAGCGAGTCGACAGCTTTCTGGTTGCAATAATCATAGAAGTTCAAGGCAAGGTGTTTTCTTTTTTGAGAGTCAGTACATCGCTGCCAGATTTCCTCTAATACATTAAAATTAAATACTTCAGCACCAATACCGTCTGGATAGCCGTTTTTATTTATTTGTGTGATATTGGATGAGAATTCGCTTTCACCGCGAAGATGATATTCTATTATTCTATCGTATTCAGAGGGTTCCGGAATTGGATTATCTGCTGGCAACCGAAGAACGATATTTGCGTTAAAAGCTTTTGCAGCTTGATAATAGCGATCAACAAGATCATTTTCAGATCCTCGAAATGCATAGATGCCTGACTGAAGAGCGACTTCTTCTAGGATATCATCTTCAGATTTCTTTGTTGTTGCGAGAACAATTTTGTTTATTTTCTTAGCTCTTTTTACTCTTTCAATGATACGGCCAATCAACGGTGCACCTGCCAAGTCCATCATCGATTTACCAGGCAACCGCGTTGAACCCATTCGGGCCTGTATAATGAGTACAATAGTTGGCTGTGCTAATAAATTATCCATAGGCTATCATTTATTTTCTGCTCCCGTGTTTCTATCAAATAAGCTTCTATATGATTAAACGTTCTTAAACGTATTAACGGTTAATAGTTTGTAGGTTTTAATCAACTCCTGAATGCCCATATCAAGTGAATACCTAGGGCGCCAGCCAAGTGATTCAATTTTTTTATTGCTTACGATATAATCTCTCTTGTCAGGATCCTCACCGATTGCAGATTCCAATATATAAAAATCAGGTATATGTTCCTTGATTTTTAAACACAGTTCCATCTTTGACAGATTGGCATCGCTCAGACCAACATTGTAAGTTTGTCCCTTCATTTTTTCAAAATTATTCATTGCAAATCCAAAGACATGAGATATGTCGCGAATATGGATATAATTACGCTTAAAATGAGATTCGAATAACACAATAAACCTGTCTGAAAAAGCCCTATAGACAAAATCGTTTACAAGCAAGTCCATCCTCATGCGCGGAGAGGCACCAAAAACTGTCGCAAGTCTGAAAGCAACAGCATTTCCAGCATCTAAAAGTATTTTTTCAGCTTCAACTTTTGTCTGCCCGTATAGTGAGATAGGATTCAATGGTGTATTCTCATCACAGTATATTCCCGTCTGCCCAATTCCATATCCACTGTTGGTTACAGGGAACAATATGATTTGCTGTGAAGAGGCATGAGATACAATTGTTTTTATCGCTTCCAAATTCACTTCTTTTGCCAGTTGCATATCTCTCTTACATGCAGGAGCACCAACAATACCAGCTAGGGGAATAATGACATCATGATTTTTTAAATTATTTATTACAAGCTCTCGGTCGCGGACATCTCCTTTGATTATATTAAAATTTGTATGATGACATACATCTAAAAGACTATTTTGCCTGAACAAAAAATTATCAATGACGGTTACCTCATGTCCCTGGTCTAATAAATATGGTGTTAAAATTGATCCTATATAGCCTGCACCACCCGTTACTAAAATTTTCATCTTAAATTTCCTCCTTAATGTATTGTAATTTCTTAAATTAATAATGGGCAGTCCAAGTTTGCAGACCAGTATCTACAAAGTCAAAATTTTCTTTTATCGCCCCAAGAGCCTGTAATGTTTCGGCAACTGCAAGTTGCTGTGCCGGTGGACAGAATAAAAGAAGGTATCCACACTTGCCAGCACCTAATACCTTACCGCCTATAGCCCCTGCATTTCTTGCAGCGCTGTATAGATTTTCAATAAAACCATTTGAAATTTCAGTNGATAATGCTTTTTTAATTTCCCATCCTTCATGAAGTAATTCTCCAAATTCTCTTAGGGAACCCCGTAACAGCATATCTTTCATTTTCAAAGTCAACTGAGTCATTTTGTCATACTTGACTTCCATAACAGATGCTGATTGGTTAAATGTTTTTTCCTGGTCATTTGCAACGCATCCTGAGTCTCTATTCTTGCCAAATCTAAAGAGTAGAAGATTATAATGCAATTCCAGCATAACATCCTCTTCAACTCTTATTGGATAAACTATAACTTCATTTGGACGAAACTCAAGGAGGTTCAGTCCCCCAAATACAGTCGCATATTGATCCTGCCATCCGCCGGCAATCCCAAGATCAATTCTCTCTGCCTGATAGGCAAGGTCGGCTATATGATACTTATTTAAATGATTCTGATTACGAAAATGGTTCAGCGCTCCGATAACTGCTGCAGCTATAGCAGAAGATCCTCCAAGACCCGTACCGGGCTCAATTTCAGAATATGTTTCAATATCAAAGCCAAATTCTGGTTCCATTATTCTAATACATGCTTTGATTAGATCAAGGGAATCACCATAAATAAAATTTTGAAAACCATCAGCTTCACATTCTTTCTGGTAATCTTTGCTGATTATCCGTATTTTGCTGTCCGGACGAACTCGTATTGTGGCATAGCAATATTTATTAATTGTTGAATTTAATACAAACCCGTTATTTCTGCATATATAAAATGACATATCGGTACCACCGCCTGCGAAGCTGACTCGCACAGGCACACGAGATCGTATAACTTTATCCTCCAATCTGGCAGACACCGTAAAATCAGAGTATTGGAGGAGACCGACCAATAACCGATGATGATCAATAACCGGAATGGTCCTCACCCTATGATCAAAAAGCCTTAGTATCTTGTGGGGAGAATCCTCAGGATACGAATAAACGAATTCTCTATTCATAACTTCAGTTATTTGGGCATCAATTAATCCACCTTTAATCAAATGATTCCTGATATCCCCATCAGTAACTATTCCAACACAGCAATTATTTTCATCTTCAACCACTCCAAAACCCTTCCCTTGAGTATATATAGCCGTTTCATTGAATTTCTCCATTACTTCACGGACAGTTTGTGACACATGAAATCTAATTTGATCTAAATGATCAAAATTCATTCTTT
>C687J35504_10001169_pt1 | contig 18575 bp, 16 predicted proteins | sample RifCSPhighO2_02_FD_35504 | JGI IMG/M metagenome (IMG submission 35504) | reverse complement strand
CGTTCAACGTTGGAGTAGGGGCGGGGTTNCCCCGCCCCTACAGAGGATTCTTCGGTCGTTTCACTCCCTCAGAATGACAATTGTATAGGGTTTTTCAGAGGTCTCTAATTGTGTGTTTTGCTGTATTGTCCATTTTTCATAAAAAGACGGAACAAGGGGAAGAAAGAGGCTTGCTGAGATGATAAGATTACTCTGGTTTGTGTTGTTTATCGGTTCGATCTTTTACGGCGGCATCGTTTACGCAGCGGGTGAGGTTACTATAAAGTGGTTTGGACACTCCTGCTTCCTGATAGAATCGTCGCAGGGCACAAAGGTGCTTACGGATCCGCTGGGGGAGGAAACAGGCTACAAATTGCCGGATGTCATGCCCGACATAATAACCATCAGCCATGAGCACTTTGACCACAACTACGTGCGCCCTTACAAGGACATCCCGAAAGTGTTAAGAGGAGAGGATTCCCATGGCCGGGACTGGCAGACGATAAAGGAGACTATAAAAGACGTAAGTATTTATACCGTGAGTACGTATCACGACAATGTCCAGGGCAAAAGAGACGGCAAGAATTCTGTCTTTGTGTTTACCGTGGACGGGCTGAGGATAGTCCATTTGGGCGACCTGGGCCATCTGCTCAGTAAGGAACAGATAGATGCCATAGGGGCGCCCGACATCCTTTTCATCCCTACGGGCGGCGCATACACCATAGACTACTTGGAGGCCGAGTCCGTCATAGAACAGCTAAAGCCAAAGATTGCGATACCGATGCACTTCAAGACACCCACCTGTGAGTTTACCCTCTTTGGAGTTACGCGGTTTATTAAAGACAAGGAAAACGTCCGCGTTATCAAGGGAGAACCGCTTATAGTAAGTAAAGATACACTTCCCGAGAAAACCGAGATTGTAACCCTTCATTACGAATAAGATGTTCAAACATGAGGCNNTGTTTTATAAGCCGACTGGTGAGGATGGCAGGGTACAGTGTTTCCTCTGCCCGCACCGCTGTATCATTGCGCCAGGCAGGCTTGGTTTTTGCGGTGCAAGACAAAACATAGACGGCAAACTGTATTCACTCATCTACGGTCGTGTTTCCTCCGTCTGCGCTGACCCGATAGAGAAGAAGCCCCTGTACCACTTCTATCCCGGCAGTGTCGCCTACTCCATAGGCTCCCTGGGCTGTAACATGCGCTGCGGTGACTGTCAGAATTGGCAGATTGCCCACGCAAAGGCGGATAAGACCATCGAGAGGACTGGGGCGCTTTCTCCGGAACAGCTCGTTGCTAACGCAAAGAAGAGCGGGAGTCAGGGGATTGCATGGACCTATAACGAGCCCACGATATGGATGGAGTACGCCATTGACGGCGCAAAGCTGGCAAAGGCCGAAGGACTTTATACTGTGTTCGTTACCAACGGCTACGTGGAGGTCGAGGCGCTTGATGCCATAGGCCCCTACCTCGACGCCTTTCGTGTTGACTTTAAGGGGCGGTTAGAAGGCAGCCGCTTTTACAAAGAGGTGGCAAAGATAAAAGACCCGAGACCCGTCCTCGAGGCCACAAAAAGGGCCAAGAACAAGTGGAACATGCACGTAGAGGTGATAACCAACGTAGTGCCCGGCTACAATGACAGTCCGGATGAACTAAAGGACATCGCCAAGACCATCAAGGAAAACCTGGGAGATGAGACTCCGTGGCATGTAACCCGGTTCCACCCATACCTTGAATTGTCTCATGTGCCGTCTACACCGGTGGAAAAACTGGAGGAGGCCTGGGACATAGGCCGCAATATCGGTCTTAAATACGTCTACGTAGGCAACGTGCCGGACCACCCAGGGGAGAACACGTATTGCGGGAAATGTGCTGAACTGCTTATAGAACGACTTGGGTACTACGTGAACATAGTGGGACTCGATGACGGGAAATGCAGATTCTGTAACCATCCTATCCCTATAGTAGGAAGCATCTAGGGAAAATGCCCAAAGGCAAAGTAATAGCCCTGCTTACCGACTTTGGTCTCGATGACAATTATGTCGGTACAATGAAGGCCGTTATTGCCGGTATCAATCCCAAGGCATGTGTAATAGACCTCTCCCACGCCGTCCAGCCACAGGACATCTTAGGTGGCGCATTCCTGCTCAACGCATCCTACAAATTCTTCCCAAAGGGCACCATCTTCGTGGTTGTAGTAGACCCGGGCGTGGGCGGGGAAAGAAAGATTGTGTGTGTACAGACCCGAGATTATATCTTCCTTTCGCCCGATAACGGTATTCTTGGGCCTGTTACGGCCCAGGAAGAGATACTTTCACTGGTGGAGGTCTCTAATACCAAGTTTTTTCTGCCCAACGTCAGTAGCACATTTCACGGCAGGGACATCTTTGCGCCCGTGGCTGCACACCTATCACTGGGGCTAAAACCTGCCAGGCTAGGAGACAATCTGGAAGAACTCAAGAAGATAGACCTGCCCAGGCCCAAGGTATCCACGGGCGGCACTCTGACCGGAGAGATAATATACGTGGACCGTTTTGGGAACCTGATTACCAATATTGACGATAATCTGATTAAAGGAGCCGGAGCCAACATCTCGTCAATTACTATCGGGGATAAGAAAATCGGAAAGCTTATTACCTCCTATCAGGACGGCCACTCTGGTGAGCCGGTGGCGCTCATTGGCAGCCCAGGACATCTTGAAGTAGCCGTAAATTGCGGGAACGCAAGTAAGTCACTAAACTGCTCCAGAGGGGACAAGGTAACTGTGAAGTTTGTTAGGAGCTAGATACAGGCGCATACAGCTCTCCACGTTTTTCGCTGGATGTAGAAGTGTTTCAACGCATAAGATGTTGCGGAAGATAGTGGGAAAGCAATTCTTATGTAGCATGGCAGCTTGCTGCCACGTTCAATCAATAGAGCTAGTTCCGTCGGTCGGGTAGAATACCAACGTGCGGGCAAGCTTGTACGCTGCACAAACATTATTATTGTAGTGGTCGAGCTTGCTCGACACATAAAAGGCGTGCCTAATATTGGATTGGACCTATAATAGCGTAGCACCGTGTTTGCTCAGGGAAATGGGTGCCACAGGGCTTAAGCCCTGTGGCACCCTGCATAGAACCTGTATGAAAAAGACTAAGACAAAAGACTCCCACCTACTGGAAGAATGGGATAAGGCACATCTCTGGCATCCGTTTACCCAGATGAAGGATTTCCAGGCAGAGAAGCCTATCATAATAGAAGAGGCCGAGGGTGTAATCCTGCGGGACATCTACGGCAGCGAGTATATAGACGGCGTCTCCTCGATGTGGTGCAATATCCACGGCCACCGCAATAGACACATAGACCAGGCCGTAAAGGCACAACTGGACAAGGTTGCGCACTCTACCATGCTGGGTCTGTCCAACGTGCCTGCGATAAGACTGGCAAAGAGGCTGGTGGAGATAACACCCAAGGGACTGAACAAGGTATTTTATTCAGACAACGGTTCTACCGCCGTTGAGGTTGCCCTGAAGATGTCGTTCCAGTACTGGTTGCAGATGGGCTTACCTGAAAAACAGAGATTTATTGCGCTGGAGCACGGTTATCACGGCGACACACTGGGCGCAGTGGGTGTAGGGGGAATAAAATCATTCCACGAGCTTCATAAACCGCTATTATTTAATACTGCACTTGCCCCCTCACCCCACTGTTATAGATGTCCCCTTCACAAGGACAAGGAAACGTGCAAGCTTGCGTGCCTGGAAAAGCTGGAAGAGATATTGAAGAAAAATTGCAGAGAGACTGCCGCACTAATCATGGAACCTCTGGTACAGGGGGCGGGCGGGATGATAGTGCATCCGCCTGGTTTCTTGAAAGGTGTCAGGGAGTTGTGCAGCAAGTATGACGTCTTACTCATTGCCGACGAGGTGATGACCGGCTTCGGCAGGACGGGCAGGATGTTTGCCTGTGAACATGAAGACGTGGTGCCGGACATTATGTGCCTGTCCAAGGGCATTAACGGGGGCTATATGCCCCTGGCCGCCACCCTTACCACGGACAAAATATACAGCGCATTCCTGGGAGACCGTGGGAAGACGTTCTACCACGGCCACACGTACACGGGACATCCGCTGGGGTGCGCCGCCGCCCTTGCCAGCCTGGATTTATTCGAGAATGAAGGTGTTTTGGAAAAACTTCAGCCAAAGATAAGACTCTTCAATGAATCTCTAAACAGGTTTCATGAACTAAAACATGTCGGGGACATCCGCCACATTGGCCTCATTGCCGGGATAGAACTTGTAAGGGACAAGAAGGCAAAAGAGGAATTTCATCCAGGCAATAGAGTGGGGCAAGAGGTGGTGCTGGAGGCTAGAAGTAGAGGGGTTTTCTTGAGGCCCCTGGGCGATGTAATTGTAATCATGCCCCCTCTGTCAATAACCGCAGACGAGTTGACACGGCTTCTTGAGATAATATACGAATCCATACGTGGATTAGAGTCCGCCCGTGAGCAATATTTTTGATAACGTGTCTACGATGTCGTGCTTAAGCGAGGTATTTTTGAGGGCAGTAAGCGTCTTGTCTATGTCGTATTCCACCCTCTTTATCTCCACGTGCCCATCCTCCCACAGGGCGTAAGAGGCAAGGGGACTGCCGTCCCGCGGCTGACCTACACTGCCGGGATTTATTATTGTTATCCCCCTCAACTTCTTTATCATGGGCCGATGCGTATGGCCAAGAAATACAAAGTCTGCGTCAATATCCTCCAGCTCTTTGAATAGAGTGTTGTCTGATACGGATGGCTCAATGTATTTGTACATGTCTCCGCCAGGGGAGCCGTGTGAAAGGAGGAATTTCTGCCCGTCAATCTCAAATTTATCAACCATGGGGAGCGCGGCCAGAAATTTCTTGTCTCCTTCTCCCAGCACGGTCTTTGTGAACTCTTTGCAGGCATCGGCAAGCGGCCGATATTTTATGGAGCATCCGCAGTCAACTCCGAGGCCCACGGCGTTGTCATGGTTACCCCTGATTATCCTGTCGGAAATGGCCCTGACAACCTCCAGGCATTTTTGGGGTTGCGGGCCGTAGTTTACTGTATCACCCAAGCACCAGACGTAGTCAAATTTATTGCCGACATCCTCTATTACAGCGGTGAGTGCGGCATAATTTGCGTGAATGTCGGATATGATTAGGATGTTCATNGATCTTCCCGATGCTTTTCATATTATGCTGGTCGTATGAGACGGGGACAAGGTCTTTCAGGTGTTTCAATTTATACACAACTTGGATGTCCCGTTTTGGCCCGCCGCTTTGCACGTTGCAGCCTGGTCCCGACTTTTTTGGGGAACCAATTTCTTGTCAGCAGGCATATCCACACCAGAGAAAGCATAATGGGGACCTCTGTCAATACCCCCACCACTGTGGCCAGAGCCGCCCCTGAGTCAAGCCCGTAGAGTACCACTGCGGATGCAATGGCTATCTCGAAGTGATTGCTCGCCCCTATCAGCGCCGACGGCGCCGCATCCTCATAAGGAAGCCGTAACAGCCTGGCTATGGAGTAGGTGATACCGAATATGGTAAAGGTTTGGATAAAGAGGGGCACGGCAATAAGTCCCACATGCTTCGGCAGTTCTACGATATAATTGCCCTTGAGGGAGAATAGTAAAATCAGAGTGGCCAGTAAAGCGCCTACGGCTACAAAATCTAACTTTGTTGTGAACTTTTCTCTAAACCAGTGTTCTCCCCGCCTTTTTACTATTTCCCTGCGTGTGATATACCCGAGTCCTAGAGGTAGTGCTATATAAAATCCGACAGAGAAGAGAATCATTTCCCAGGGGATGGGCATTTTGTTTATCTTGAGGAGAAATCCGCCCAGCGGTGCGTAAAGCATCAGCATGGTCAGTGAGTTTGCTGCGACCATTACTAGTGTAAGGGCATCATTGCCCCGCGCCAGAGAGCTCCACACCAGCACCATTGCCGTACACGGCGCTATTCCCAGTAAAATGGTCCCGGAGATGTACGAGCGGTAGATTTCCACTGTGCTGCCGTTACTTAATGCCTCCGTCCCGGGAAAGAAGTTTTTGAATAAATAACCCAGGAACAGGACGGAGAAACCGTACATGGTGAAGGGTTTTACGACCCAATTTATAAGGAGGGTCAGTATGATGGGTTTGGGGTTTTTGCCTGCTTGTATGACACTTGCGAAATCTATCTTCACCATAATGGGATACATCATCATGAACAGGCATATACCTATCGGAATGGAGACGTTAAATATGGAAAGTCTGTCCAGGTATACCGGCACAGAAGGCAGGAACCTGCCTACAAGGATGCCGGCCCCCATACACAGAAACACCCAGACAGGCAGGAATTTCTGAAAGAAGGTAAAGTGCACGCCCTCGGGAGTCATCTGTTAGTTCTCCGCACGCCGGTATTCTCCGAAATTGCATTTGTATCACCGCATATCCGTCTATCCGAATATATTATGAATCATCATTGCTGTCAACACAAATCCATTGGGCCCGCACGCAGAAATGTATTGACAATCTCTTTGCCCGTGTGTATATTCCGTCAAGTATCCGTATAAACGGTTATTAGAAACAGTCCCCGGCATGAGTAAAGCAGCAGCACTCTTTAAGGCCCTGTCAGACCCAACCCGCCTGAGGATTCTTCATCTGTTATCGAGAGGGGAGCTGTGCGTTTGCGACCTGATGGCCGTATTGGACACCACCCAGTCAAAGACCTCACGCCACCTGATATATCTCAAACACGCGGGTCTTGTTAAGGACAGAAGGGAAGGCCAGTGGTCTTATTACTCACTGATTAGACCCGGAGACACCCTTCACCGCAAGGTCATTGAACTCCTTAACGGCATCGTGAATACTGAACCGCCACTTAAGAAGGATTATTCCAGATTAATTAAGCGGCTGAGAAAAGAACGCTGTGAGTAGCCATTATGACAGTATAACGGCTTGGGCGCAGTTTTGGTAATATTCCGGGTATGCCTAAAAAAGACATCCTCATTATAGAAGACGAAAAGGACCTGGTGGAACTGATACAGTACAACCTTGAAAAAGAGGGTTTCAGGGTGGCGTACGCCTACGACGGCGAGGAAGGACTCCATAAGGCCGGGAGCAAACACCCCGCACTTGTGCTGCTTGACCTGATGTTGCCCAGGCTGGACGGTCTTGAGGTCTGTCGGAGACTCAAGCAAGACTCCAAGACGGCCGACATACCCATCATAATCTTGTCGGTAAAAAATTCCGAGGCCGACGTCGTAGCGGGTCTGGAATTGGGCGTAGATGATTATATTACAAAGCCCTTCAGCCCCAGGGTTCTTATTTCGAGGGTAAGGGCAGTACTGAGAAGGTCCGAAAGGGAGGCAGGTCCCAAGAAACATATAAAGATAGACGGCCTCGTTATTGATGCCTCCCGGCACGAAGTTTTCTTGGACGGAAAGAACGTGGTGCTGACCATGACAGAATTCAATCTTCTCCGCTACCTGGCCTCCCGGCCGGGAAGGGTATTTACCAGGGACCAACTGATGAGCGGCGTACTCGGAGAGGATTCTATGGTAGTGGACAGAACTATTGACGTGCACGTGGCCTCCCTTCGCAAGAAGCTGGGGAGATACGCCACCTACATAGTGACGGTACGGGGACTCGGCTATAAGTTCAAGGATTAGCAGCATGAGTGAAAGGCCGGAAAAAAAGATATTAGACATGGCCCATGAAAGGGACAAGCTTGCGGCCGTCCTCTCTAGCATGGCGGAAGGGGTGCTGGCATTGGATACGGACGGCAAGACGTTCCTGGTCAACAGTGCGGCATGCAATATGTTTGGTATAAACCGCGAAAGAGCCCTGAATAAGCATGTCCGCGAGGTCTTTAATAATGATCAATTGGATACACTGGTAAAAGAGACCTTGAAAAGTGGCGACGCCCATACCCTGGAGACCCCGGACCTTCTGCCGGGCGAGACGGTATTCCGCCTTCACATAACGCCCATAAAGGGTTCCAAGGGAAGTCTCGGGGTTGCCATAACGGCCCGCGACATCACAGAACTAAAGAGGCTGGAGAAGATACGGGTCGAGTTCGTTGCAAACGTTTCTCACGAGCTAAAGACTCCGCTGGCCTCCATAAAGGGTTTCGTAGAGACATTAAAGGACGGCGCGCTTGAAGAACCCGATACAGCCAGAAGATTTCTCTCCATTATTGAAAGACACGCCAACCGGTTGAATAATCTGATAAGTGATCTCCTCAGCCTCTCGAAGATAGAATCAGGGCAGATTCCGCTGGAANTGAAAAAGATTAGGCTCCTGCCGTTTATAAACAAGCTTATAGGCACGTTTGATGACCGCATCCGCGAGAAGGAACACACCGTCACGGTGGATATACCGAAAGGTCTGACTTACATATACGCGGATAAGGCGCTTCTGGACCAGGCCCTGGCAAATCTCTTGGACAACGCCATAAAGTATACCCCGCCGCATGGGAAGATAACCATCTCGGCATCCGAAGAAGATGGTCAAATAGGGCTTGCCGTCTCCGACACCGGGATAGGCATACCCGAGGCAGACCTTGCCCGCGTCTTTGAGCGTTTTTACCGTGTGGATAAGGCCCGCTCAAGAGAGATGGGGGGTACGGGTCTGGGACTTGCCATAGTAAAACACATCGCCCTGGCCCACGGAGGGACTATCTTAGCCGACAGCAAACCCGGCCTGGGCAGCACCTTTACCATTACATTTCCCAGACTGCATGGCGAGGCATAGGTCACTTTCATATTTGCCTTCGTTTTATACTAGGAGACCTCTGAAAAATAGTCTAATCATCAATTTAAGGGTAGCCGCAGGCTTTAGCCTGCGTTATANGCACCCATAAAGGGTGCGGCTACATTTACACTTCAATTTTGGTACTTTTCCAGAGGTCTCTAGATATAAGACATCTGTGAAACCCTGAATTTCCGTCTGTCGCATCTCCAAATCTGCAAAAATATTGCGGTAGGAGGATGTTAATTTGACGTAGCTTCCCGCATCTGAGAATCATCTCTGGAGAGGGATCACTCACACCCTATAAATGGAGATAGAGGAATGAAAAAGTCATTTCTGATGGTACCACTTGTTATACTTGTACTTAGCGGTACGACACTCGCAACCCAGGACCCGCAGCTGCAGCAACTGATAGACCGCCTCCAAGCCTTGGAAAGGACCGTCGAGTCGCAGGACAAAGAAATTGAGTCCCAGAGGGCGGAGCTCGAGTCGCTGAAGGCAGACAAGTTGAGCGGGGACGTCTCCCGTTACGAGACTGCTGAGTATGGGTCTCGTAGTGAGGGGGTTCCGGAGTACGAAGTCCCGGAAGAAAGGCTTCAAGCTGCGGTGAAGGACTATCTTAGCACTGAGGAGGGCAAGAAAACTGTAGCCGATGCCTCTCCGGCCAAGATAAAGGCCGGCTACAAGGTAGGTAAGGGCTTTTATCTTGAGACGTTGGACGATAAGTTTAAGTTGTACATATATAACAGGACCCAGGTCCGCTATACCTTCGCGAATAACGACCGCGGGGAGGACACCAGCTCATTCCGAATCCGCCGCCAACGCGTCAAGTTTGCAGGCAATGCCTTCACCAAAGACCTGACCTACAAGGTAGAGTGGGACCTTGCGGCTAATACCGGTACGGGAAAACTGCTGGATGTCTATACAAATTACAAGATAGAAGACTGGCTTCAGCTCCGTGGCGGGCAATATAAAGTGCCCTTTAACCGTCAGGAGTTGACGTCTAGCGCTGAGCTGCAATTTATGGACAGGTCTGTGGCCGACGATGCGTTTAACCTAAGCAGGGACATAGGCGTCATGCTGCACTCAAAGGTCAAGGAGGGTCTATTTGAATACTATCTTGCAGTGATGTCGGGCGCCGGTGAAAACCAGACGACAAACTCCAATAATGAGTTCCTGTATGCGGCCAGGGTTGCAGTAAACCCCCTTGGGGATTTTGATTCCTACTCGGAACCTGACCTTGAGTATGAGGAGACTCCGAAGCTGGCACTGGGCGCCGCATATGCCTGGAACAACGGCTCAAAGATGTTTGTCAGTAATGCGATCAGGACCTTTAACAGGGCCATTACCCTGCGTCTGTTTACAACTGACCTCAAGCTCAAGTGGCGCGGGTTTTCGTTACTGGGCGACTTTTACTGGAGAGACGTAACCGCACACAGCGGCGAGTCGCTCTTCCGGCAGGGCAGCAATAAGGGCTACGGCTATACGGCCCAGGCGGGATACTTTGTGCCGCTCCCATACGTCAGTAAGCACCTGGAGGTTGCAGGGCGTTACGCCTTCGTTAACCCGGATACCAGAAACCAGGACGACACCGAGCGTGAGATAAGCGGCGGTCTTAACTGGTACCTTTTTGGCAACGAACACAAGTTCCAGGCCGATGTCAAGCGTGTAACCAGAGAGAGGAATTCGCCGGACGACCTAAGTGACACGGAGTTCCAACTGCAGTACCAGCTGATCTTCTAACGAAGTAAGCAGGGACAGGGCATATCCCTGTCCGCGGACAGGGATAGGGCTTCGTCCGTGAGCCCTTTGGCTGAGCTCACCGTCGGAGCCTCCGCCGAACGGGCTGTTCTTACGGTAACAGAGCTCTGAGAAAGTCTGCACAATTGTCATTCTGAGGNAGAGAAATGACCGAAGAATCTAGATTCTTCGCTTCGCTCAGAATGACAACATAGTGTTAGGAGACTTTTCAGAGGTTTCATTAAAACCTCAGTTTTTCTACTGTAGCGTCGGGTCTTAGTACCCGACGCAAGACGTCCGATACAGAGATCGGGCACTACAAGAAACTTATCTTATCCGCCTCCCCCCGATGGGGAAAGGGTCGAGGACGAGACTTTTAGGTCTTTCATTTATCAAAAAATTTGTTAACCTCTTGGTGGAGAAAGAGCGAAAATCACTGAAAAACTTGATATAGTTGCAGTTCCGGTATCCTATGGGTTTAACCCAACAAATGGTAGGGGTGAGGTAACCTCGCCCCTACTGAGAGGGCCAAATTGATGCGGAAGGCCATTGCCGCTGGTTTGATTCTCACCCTTGTGTTTGCGCCTGCCACCATATCATATAGCCAGGAAATCCCCGAGAAGAATGTCCTTACCATTGGAAAGGCCACTAGAAAAATATCCGAGTGGCAGGAGCGATTTGAGCCCATCATAACCTATTTGGCGTCTAGGCTTGGGGACGTGGGCATCAAGGGCGGGGAGGTACTGCTTGCAAGAGATAATGCTGCGGCAATTGAGTATTTGAGAGAGGGAAGGCTGGACATCGTCCTGGAGACCCCGTTCTCAGCCTGCCTGTACAAGATAGAGGTAAATGCCCGACCTATTCTCTTGGCCATGAGAAAAGGCACAGCGGAGTACAGCAGCCTCATCTTTGTTAGAAAGGACAGCGGGATACGCCGTCTGGAGGACTTAAGGGGAAAGATAATCGCCTTTGAAGACCCTGGGTCTACCTCCGGATATTTTCTTCCCAAGGTCGCCATGATTGCAGAGGGCCTGGAACTGGTTGAAATAAATTCCGCCAATTCCTCCATACCCGAGAACAAGATAGGCTATGTCTTTGCCGGCGAGGAGCTGAACGTCTCCACCTGGGTATATAACAAGAAGACTGACGCCGGTGTCTTGAGCAATCTGGATTGGTCTGACCAGGAGGATAACCCGGAATCCTACAGGAAAGATTTTGAGATTATTTATGAGACAAAAAAAGTCCCGAGGACTTTAGTGATGGTCAGGGAAGGGCTGGATGATACGCTGGTGGGGAGGATTAAGGAAGAATTGCTAAACATGCATAATACGGAGGAAGGGAGAGTGGCCCTCAAGACTTCTAAGATAGATAGATTCGTAATACTGTCGGGACATTCGGAAGACGTCTTAAAGCCTATCGAGGAGTTGATTGAGAATATCCCGATGGAGGAGCTTCACTAGAGATGTTTCAATTCAAAAGTATAAGCACAAAGTTCATAGCATTCGTCTCTTTATTAATCTTCCTTTCGGTAGGGTTGTTTGTCGTCATTATAATAGATCTCAGCAGACAAAGTCGCTCTAAGGTTAAGGAGACCAACGAGGCCCTTATGGCTGATGCCCTCCGGGAAGAATGGGAAGAGAAGGGGCGGGCAATTGCATCCCTCTTGGCCATACAGTTTGTCCAACCAATGTATGAGCTTGACGTTTCCAGGATGCATTATCTGGCCAGCCTGACCCTGAAAGAAAAGGGTTTCGGTTACATCTATGTACAGGATGATAAAGGGCGTGTCTTAGTGGATGCTACCGGGGGCGCCGAACTGATGGGAGGCGTGCTTCTGGATGAGATAACTAAAAAAGCGTTTGCTGCCGAAGGTGTGTTAGTACAAAAACTGTCTAATAGTTTAGTTGACATAGCCGCACCCATTATGGCCGGAACAAAGAGACTTGGTATTGTCCGTATCGGTCTCTCCACTGAGAACATCCAAAAGACCACTGCTATAATGACGGATAAGGTCGGTGACAGCATAGACCGGGTGCGTGAAATAACTCTAAGAAAAGTGGTCTTTCTGCTGCCGGTTACAGTGCTTCCTGCCGTGATCATAGGATGGATCTTGGTGCACGGTTTGACCATGCCCATTAGGGAACTGGTTATGGGAACAGAAAGGATAGCCAGAGGCGACCTCACCTTTCGAATAAAGGCGAAATCACAAGACGAAATTGGCCAGTTGGCCGCTTCTTTCAATAAGATGACGGAGGATTTACAAAAAACAACTGTGTCCAAGGATTATGTGGATAATATTATTGAAAGTATGGCCGACACCCTTATCGTGGCCACGCCGAAGGCAGCCATTCAGTCAGTCAACCGGGCCACCTGTGATCTCCTGGGCTATAGAGAGGACGAGCTCATTGGCAAGCCGATTACGGTGATTTTTGGGAAAGACGGACAACAGCCCAAAGGAACAAGGTTTGATGATTTAGTTGAGAAAGGTTCTATCCGCAGTGTAGAAACAAATTATCTGACAAGAGACGACAGAAAGATACCCATGCTTTTTTCAGGCGTTGTAATGAGAGGCGATGACGGCGAGGTTCAAGGGATAGTGTGCGTGGCAAAGGACATTACCGAGCGCAAGCGGACGGAAGAGGCGATTCAGCAAATGGCCTATTACGACGCCCTGACCGACCTGCCTAACCGGAAACTGTTCAACGACCGCCTTACCCTAGAGTTGGCTCACGCACGCCGCAACAAGCAGATGCTGGCCGTGCTGTTCCTGGACATGGACCGTTTCAAGGACGTTAATGACACGCTCGGCCACACCGTCGGAGACCAGTTGCTGAAAACAATTGCTACCNGGCTCGAAAACTGCGTGCGTGAAGATGATACCGTATCTCGCCTGGGAGGCGACGAGTTCACGGTATTATTGCCGGGGATCAAGTGTTCGGAGGACGCGGTAAAAATTGCGCACAAAATCCTCAAGAGCGTTAAACAGCCGATGACGCTTGCCGGCCATCAAATCTGTACCGCTACCAGCATCGGGATTGCTCTCTACCCCGAATACGGCGAAGACGCTGAGACACTGCTGAAGCATGCTGATATTGCCATGTATCATGCCAAGGAGCAGGGTAGAGACAATTGCCAGCTCTACACACCGGAACTGCGCGCCAGGGCCTCCAAGCGACTTACACTGGAGAATGGCCTCCGCAGCGCTCTGGAGCGTAAAGAATTCATTGTCCACTACCAGCCTCAGGTGAACGTCGGTACCGGACAGATTATCGGCACGGAGGCACTGGTGCGCTGGCAGCACTGCGAAAGGGGACTGGTCTATCCGGGTGAATTTGTATCCTTGGCGGAAGATGTGGGATTGATTTTACCTATCGGTGAATGGGTGCTGCACACTGCCTGTGTACAAAACAAGATCTGGAAGGATGCCGGCCTTCCGTCAATACGCGTCTCAGTGAACCTTTCGGCGCGTCAGTTCCAGCAAGAAGATATGGTAGAAAAGATACTCCACGCGTTAAAAGAAACCGGTCTGGAGCCCCATTTGCTGGAGCTGGAAATCACCGAAGGCACCGCCATGCGGAATGTAGAGACAACTGTGGCTAAGCTGAACAGCTTGAAAAGATTGGGTGTACAAATCGCCATTGACGATTTGGGTACCGGTTATTCTTCATTAAGTTATCTTAAGAAATTTCCCATTGACAGTCTGAAGATAGACCGGTCTTTCGTCGGCGAGGTTACCACCGACCCTAATGATGGGGCGATTGTAACTGCGATTATCGCCATGGCTAAAGGTCTGAATCTAAGGGTGGTCGCCGAAGGCGTGGAGACCGAAGAACAGCTTGCGTTTCTCAAGGAGCGGCAGTGCGATGAAGCGCAGGGTTATCTGTTCGGTAAACCGGCACCTGCCGAGGAGTTTAAAAATATACTGGCGAGTGATAAATTTTTGCTTCCCCCGTTGGAATAGAGATTCCAAAATCCTTCCTCGTACAACTCTGCGGCAGACTAATACCTCCGCCCGCCCTGCCAGCCCGTATCGTTCTAAGCGAAGTGAAGAATCTGGTTTTTGTAGCGTCGGGTCTCCGTGCCCGACGTTTTCCTCGTGCGTCCGATGCGGAGATCGGACGCTACTGCGCGCTTAGATTCTTCGGTCGTTTCACTTCCTCAATGACAATTATGCAAGATTCTCCAAAGGTTTCAGTGTAATAGACGAAGACGCTGAGTTTGATATAGTAGCCGTAGTTGTAGGGTGCGTCTCGACGCACCTTTTGAGTGTCAACGAAATGAACTTCGTTGTCTGCTGTTTGAGACCTTTACAAAAGTTGTCCCAATAGTGGGTAGGGCAGGTCTTCTCGACCTGCCATAGCGCAGGGCAACAAGCCCTGCGCTACCCATAAATCGAGTCCCTGCATCAGAGGTCTCAGATTACCTTACCATCAAACCCTGCGCAGAAATGACTCCATTTCTTGGTCAGTCTCCCTCCTCCCGGCGATTTAACTAAACCTTAACTCCATCTTAACGCACCGTTAACATTCTCCTGGTAAAACTCTATCAGAGAAGTGAGGTTGGTTTGATATTAGAGGAAAGGAGTATGTTATGCGCAGGATAGACATTTTAGGTCTGATTTTCCCCGTGGGTTTCATACTGGCCGGTACCGCCTGCATGAACAGGAGGCTGGGGAGATTCGGTGAGAGGTCATTTAACGGGCCAAAGCCCGCAGGGCCGGACACAACCCGTTCACCGTCGAAAGAGACGCCCGAGCCAAGCGGCCCCGTCGGAAATCTTAACTGAATCTTAACAGGTTTTTAATAAAACGTTCACATTACATTGGTAAAAGATCTGTGTGTTGTAGGTGCGGGTTGGCATGATTCCGATGAAGGAGAACCTGCCCTGCAGAGAACGGTTTTTAGGGTTGAATCTTTTGTATCTTAAATAGGAGATAAGGACATGGGAATATTATTTCTGACAGTATTTTTCGTGCTGGCGTTGTCAGGTCCAGCGCTTGCGGCCCAGGACCCCGGTATACAGGAGCTTTTGGACCGCGTTCAGGCCCTGGAAAAGACGGTGGAGCGTCAGAACAGGGAGCTCGACTTCCAGAGAAAAGAAATCAAGTCTGTCGAGGAGGTCGGGTACAAGCCCAGTGAAGACCATCTTGAAAGTGTGGTGAAAAGCTATTTGGAGACCGATTCGGGTAAGAAAGCCATTGCAGAGTCCACCCCGGCTAAAATCAAGGCTGGGTACAAAATTGGCAAGGGTTTCTACCTGGAGACCCTGGATGACAAGTTTAAGTTGTATATACACAACAGGACCCAGGTGCGCTACACCTTCGCGAATAACGACCGCGGCGAGGACACCAGCTCGTTCCGCATCCGCCGCCAAAGGGTCAACTTTGAAGGGCATGCCTTTACCAAGGACCTGACCTACAAGGTTCAGTGGGACCTTGCGGCTAATACCGGTACGGGAAACCTGCTGGATGCCTACGTAAATTACAAGGTAGATGACTTGCTTCAATTCCGCGGCGGGCAATACAAAGTGCCATTTAACCGCGAAAGGCTGGATTCATCCGGCAATCTGCAGTTTGTGGACAGGTCCGTGGCCAATGCTGAATTTCAACTGGACAGGGACATAGGCGTCATGCTGCACGCGAAGCCCAAGAAGGGTCTATTCGAATACTATCTTGCAGTGATGTCCGGTGCAGGTGAAAACCAGACGAGAAACTCCAATAATGAGTTTCTGTACGCGGCCAGATTGGCAGTAAACCCCCTTGGGGACTTTGACGCCTACTCGGAATCGGACCTTGAACATTATGAGACACCCAAGCTGGCATTGGGTACTGCATATGCCTGGAACAACGGCTCAAAGATGTTTGTCGACGATGCAATCAGGAGCTTTAAAAGGCCCATCACCTTACGTGAATTCACAACCGACCTCGTATTCAAGTGGCGCGGGTTTTCGTTACTGGGCGACTTTTACTGGAGAGACGTAACCGCGCACAGCGGCGAGTCGCTCTTCCGGCAGGGGAGCAACAAGGGCTACGGTTACAGGGCACAGGCGGGATACTTTGTGCCGCTTCCATACGTCAGTAAGCACCTGGAGGTTGCCGGGCGTTACGCCTTCGTTAACCCGGATACCAGAGACCAGGACGACACCGAGCGTGAGATAGGCGCCGCCTGTAGCTGGTACTTCTTCGGGCATAACAACAAGTTGCAGGGCGATGTCAGGCGCGTAACCAGAGAGAGGAATGTGCCGGATGACCTGAGCGACACGGAGTTCAGACTGCAGTACCAATTGATTTTCTGATGGGATTTTAGAGGGGGGTCGGGGGACGTAGCCATTTTGGACGTTCCCCGTTAACCCTTGATTTGTTGGCAGCTTAAACAATGAAAGAGAAGGATTCGATGGAAAAGATTCTGATTGTGGACGGTGATGAGTACGCTTGCCGGTTGTATGCTGAGCAATTTGTAAAAGAAGGTTATGCTGTAACGTGTCTTTACGATGGGTTCAGGGCAATCAGGGAGATAGCGATAAATCCGCCTGACCTCTTAATAGTGGAGGCAGTGCTGCCCGGGATAAGCGGGATAGAACTGCTCTTGAAGGCCAAGTCGTCAAACCCGAGACTGCCCGTAATAATCTATACAGGTTATGAATTGTACAAGAATAACTACCTCGCCTGGATTGCAGATGAAGTCCTGATTAAGTCCGGTAAGGCAGACCGGCTGGTCGCTGCCGTGAGGAGGCTTTCTGCGCGGTCACAGGAACAGTGGTTTGGATGTACTGGGTAGGATTTGCGGAAAAAGCGATGGAAGGAGAGGAAATGAACGTATTGTTTTTGAGATTTCTTGACAGGGTTTTGAATATGGTAAACGAACCTGTAATTCTCTTTGATAAAGAACTTAACCCTGTCAAGGCTAATGTATCGGGTTGGAGCTTCTTTGACGCATGCAAGAAGAAATCTTCCCCTCTTTGCGAGGAGTGCCCGGTCCGCCGCACGAGAGAGGCTGGCCAGTCCTGTATAAAGAGGTGCAGTAAGGGCATAGTCCAGTCAGAACCCCTTCGCAGCGACCGGGGGGAACTTGAAGGTGTGCTGGTTACCCTGTTGGGTTGGGAAGGCTGCCAGGCAGAAGGGCTGTACAGTGGAGAAGAAACGGTGAATCTGAGTTTAACAGAAATAGCCACAGCGACAATACCCAGGCCGATCTCAGATAGATGACGTTTTGTGTAACACTGCTTCTGATTTCTGGGGGTCTCGTTTGATTTGTATGTTTCAGAGGAGTTTTTCTTAACGCAATCTTAACAGAATCTTAACAGTTTCTTAACACAATCTTAATAAATTTTTATTACTTTTAACAGGAGGAAAGATATGAAGAGGTTTATCTTATTACATGTATGCTTTTTAGCGGCCGCATTTTGCATATCTGCACCCGTCAAACCGGCCTCAGCAGAGCTGGAGGGCCTTATTAAGGTGGACGGCTCAAGCACCGTTTATCCCATAACCGAGGCGGTTGCAGAGGAGTTTCAGATACCGCATCCCAAGGTAAAGATAACCGTAGGCATCTCCGGCACGGGCGGGGGTTTCAAGAAGTTCGGGCGAGGGGAGGTAGACATCTCAGATGCATCCCGCCCCATAAAGCCTAAGGAAGCAGAGCTTTGTAAGGAAAACAAGATTGAGTACATAGAACTGCCGGTAGCTTTCGACGGTCTCGCCGTGATGGTAAACCCGAAGAATACCTGGTGCGACTCCTTAACGGTGGAGGAGTTGAAAAAAATCTGGGAGCCTGAGGCAGAAGGGAAGATAATGAAGTGGAGCCAGATACGCCCGGAATGGCCGGATAAGGAGATACGTCTCTTTGGGCCGGGTGTGGATTCCGGCACGTTTGATTACTTCACCGAGGCCATTTGTGGAAAGTCCGGGGCGAGCAGGGGCGATTTTACGCCCAGTGAGGACGACAACGTACTCGTCCAGGGCATTGCCACCGATGAAGGTGCACTTGGCTATTTTGGCGTTGCGTATTATGATGCAAATCAGGATAAGCTTAAGCTTTTGGGTATTGATGATGGGAATCCTTCCAACGGAAATGGGCCTATTAAACCCACCTTAGAGACCGTACTCAACGACACCTA
>C687J35504_10001160_pt1 | contig 18680 bp, 30 predicted proteins | sample RifCSPhighO2_02_FD_35504 | JGI IMG/M metagenome (IMG submission 35504) | reverse complement strand
TTTTTAGTCTTTTTTTTTTTTTTTTTACTTTGGGCAATGTCAGCTTTCCGGGAACCAGCAGTTTTGTTGGTGAGCTTTTGATTCTGGTAGGTTTGCTTGAAAATAACTTTATTTCTACTTTTTTAGCCGCTGTTGGTATTATTTTAGGCTTGATTTATTCGTTTTGATTGTACAATCGAATTATTTTTGGTAATACTTCCAAAGCGTTACAGCAGTATATCGTGTTTCCTTTTTATTCCGATGTTTCATTAAGGGAATTTTGCGTTTTATCTTGTTTTACTTTCTTGATGTTTTTAGGTGGTTTTTTTCCAAACCTTTTTTTAGATTTCATTACCCTTGTTTGTGTTCTATAGTTTTTGCTTTTCCGAAAGCCTGTTTTTTTTGTCATTGTCTAGGGATTGTATGCGCGTGTTCTTTTATGTTGTTTTTCTTTTGCTTTCCAGACTACATTGTATAACAAAAGATTTGCTCCTTAGAGTTCTCATATGAATGGCTTCTTTCGTTTTCGCGCTGGGAAACATTAGCTTGTTTTTTGCGTGGCAGGGTTTTTATTTTTATGGGCTCTATTCTGCGCATGCAATAGGATCTTTTATTATAGATGCCTGCTTCAGTATAAATACCTCGTCTATTTCTTTTTTTTTTATGATTTAAAGGGTCCAAATGCTTATCATACGTTTACGTAGGGTTCGTTATATAAATGTTATTGCACGCAATTCTTATAAGGTTGTGGTTATTCAAAAAGGAAAAGCATCTTGCAGCCAAGCCCAGGAGGCTTTTATTGGCATATTTCGAAAAAAAAATAATTTATTTTTTTTAGATTTTTGTTTATTTTTAAAGTATTTTGGACAAGGCGCACAATTGTCTTCAAAGTTTTACTTTCTTTTGGCGGGTTTCTTGTGCAAATAAAGTAAAGCCGCATATGTTGTTACGAAATTATTTACACAAATTTGATTTTAATAACACATATCTCCATGTTAGTAAAAACAATGTTTTTTGAGAGTCTATCCTTCCTGGTACAGTTTTGATTATAAAATATTTGGATTTGGCTGCTGAAAAGGTAGATGTGCGTACGTTTCTAGGCTTATGTATCAGGCGCCGTGCACGTGTAATGCAGTCCTCTGTTATATTGCGCAATACTGTTTTGCAGCATGCAATTGAGCATTTGTTTTTTTTTAATTCTCCTGTGATATTGTCCATAAAAACAATTCTCAAATATAAAAAAAAATTTCGATTATGCAAGCTTTATTTTATGCGTGAAAGCTTAGGAATTACGTATAAGGCTTAATTATTTTGTTTTCTAAGACATCGTTTGAGTGTAGCATAAATGGTAATGCGTCCGCTTTGGGAGTGGAAGACTATAGGTTCAAGTCCTGTCACTCTGATTGTGTGGTTGTTGTTAGGCGCAGCCTATATTTATATTTTGGATGCATAGTTTAATGGGAGAATATATATTTTGCACGTATGAGATACCAGTTCGATTCTGGTTGCGTCCATTAGGTTTGGCGGAATTGGTAGACGCGGTAGACTTAAAATCTATTTTCGTATGAAGTGTTGGTTCAAGTCCAATAACCTTGAGTGTTTTTTTCAAGAATATATGGTGATGTTTGTTCGTTCGTTTATCGGTTGTATAGTTTCTTGTGTGGTGTTTGAGGCAATTATTAAGCCAAGTTTCTTTCAGTGTTGCTTTATTTCTCCTGCTAGCCGTGTCAAGTCAGCAGCAGGGAGTTCCATTAGGTTTGTTGGGTATTTGTGTGTTTTAAGTTTTTTATGTATGTTTGTGTTTTCATATTTATCTGTTCCTTTGTATAAGATTTTTTGTCAAACGTTTGGTATTTCTTCCAATTTGCTCGGCTTGGGTATAGAATTAGATGAAGCTTCTTCTTTTGTTGCTTACAGTTCTAATTTTTTGGATAAGCCTTTTTCTATTTTACTCTCTACAGAGGTAGAACAGCACGTGCCTCTAACTTTATCTTGTGAACTCGCGAAAATTGATGTTGCGGCAGACCAGCCTGTATTAGTATTTTTTCGTGTTACAAATTTTTCAAAAGAGCCCGTGTGTTTTACTACTACGTTTAGCGTGTATCCTCATAAATGTGGTGTGTTTTTTGATAAAAAGCAGTGCTTTTGTTATACTGACCAAGTTGTAGAGCCTTTGCAAAGCGTTGACCTTCCAGTATTGTTTGTGATTAAAAAACAAATTTTTTTCGATTGAACTGTAAAAGATATTAGTTGCATTAATTTACATTATAGCTTATTTCGGGTTGAGCTTTAGCATTAGATCGCTGGGTGCCCGGGTAGCTCAGTTGGTAGAGCAGTGGCCTGAAAAGCCATGTGTCAGCGGTTCGAGTCCGTTCTCGGGCATTGTTTTTTTTTCTTATTTGTTTTTGTTGTTATTGTGTACGTGGTATACCGCCTATCATGATTTTTTATATTAAATAATCCTGAAATTTTTTTGTTCTTTCGTTAATGTTTATTTTCTTTTGAATTTGTTTTATTTTAGGATTGTGCTTTGCTGTTTTGGCTATTTTGTGTCAAAATACTGTGTATTCTATTTTGGTTTTAATTCTATTGTTTATTACCGCCGCTGCGCTTTTATTTTTATTAAATGTCGAGTTTTTGGGGTTTATATTTATTATTGTGTACGTAGGCGCAATTGCGGTACTCTTTTTATTTGTGGTTATGCTTTTAAATATTAGGGTGCAAGAAGTGCATACTAGCGTTATGCGGTATTGACCTTGAGGTGGTTTATTCGGTTTTAGTTGCTTGGCCCTCTTGCTTTTAGTTTTTTCTTTTGACCTGCCTGCAGGCTATACTCAGGTAGGGGTTCTAGGCTCAAGCTTTATTGGTGTGTTTGATTCCGCCTGTGCTTTCTTTTCATTTTTATTTAAAGGGCTTTCTTTCGCTTTTCTGGATGTTCTCAGTTCCACGAGCGAGATATCAGGCAATAAGCTGTTTTATTTTTCGTTTGCTCACAACCTCGGGGTTTTTCTTCGTGACGTTTTATTTGATACGGTGCTGGTGCAGTTTGTTTGATTTAATCTTTGTTCTATTTGGCTTGCTGCAGCAGACGTTTTAGTGTATCAAGACATGCACAACTTCTCTGTAAGTTGATTTGGAAAAACACCAAATCAGTTTGCGTATCCTATTTTTTGCTTACTGTGTGTTCGCGATTACTTTGTGGCGTTTTATTCCATCCTTGCACATATTATTTTTACATTTGGAGGTGTCTTAGCCGATTTCGGACCAATCTCTCAAGGTTTTATTAGGGTATTTCGCAATGTTTTATTATCGAGTCTGCCCGTATATGCGCCTTGATTTTCTGTTTTTCAGCAGAGCTTTGTAGCACCAGGTATTTCTGATCTTTCGCAGTTAATAGCTATGGTTTCATTTTTGCCCAAGGGGATTTTGCCTTTAACCTTATTTTCGCCACACTTTCCTACAGGTGGTTTTTTACCGGCGCCTTGGGTGACTTTTACTTTTGAAGTTGACCTTTTAACTTTGTTAGGGCGGGCGTTGTATGAGCCTTTTGTAGCGTATTTTTTAACTGCTGGGTTAATTTTGTTTATTGCGTTAATCGGAGCATTGGTTTTAACCTATAAGCGTGATACTTCGAGAAAGCGTATGTACTTGCTGCGCCAAGTAAATGGTGAGACTAAGCGATTATTATTGCGCATACCTGGAAACGTTTCTGCCACTACAGTAACGCAGCGTTCTCGCACAACCACTCTTTAACTTGTTGGCGTGCTAGGAGGTGTATCTTAATTTGGTAAAGGGTTAACTTGTCACGTTAAAGGATGCGGGTTCAAGTCCGGCCACCTCCGGTGTCGGTGCGCGTAAAATATTATTTTAATTAATTTTTTTTGTAGAGCTTTTTGGTTTATCATTAGCTTTTGTTTGCTGTTTCTTTTTTGTCACGCTAACTTTTTAATGTCGTCGTCTTCAAATTATTTATTATATCGTTTTGGATTAACGCAGTGTTTCGGCCGTATTAGGCAAAAAAATACATTTCATTTAATTACGCCAAGCCCTTGACCAGTTTTTTTAGCATTTTCCCTGTTCTTTTTCATGTTTGGTTCTGTCGCAGCGTTTCATTTTTATAGTTTTGGTCTTGTATTAAGCGTTTTTGGGTTATTGCTGTTATTATCTGTTATGTATGTCTGATGACGCGATGTTATTCGTGAATCCTCTTATTTAGGGTATCATTCTACGCGTGTTCGTACAGGCTTAAAATATGGATTTATTTTATTTGTGGTTTCGGAAGCTCTTTTCTTTGTTTGTTGATTTTGAGCATTTTTTCACGCGAGCTTGGTTCCTGATGTTGAAATTGGTGCTGTTTGACCACCATTTGGTTTAACCAAAGAGGTGTTGATTGATCCACTTACGGTTCCATTACTTAACACAGTGTTGTTGCTAAGTTCCGGCGTCTTTATTACTTACAGTCATAAATCTTTGTTGGATGGGAATCTAAGTGCTGCTATTTATAGTTTAGCTATTACGATTGCATTAGGTTTAGAGTTTACGGCATTACAGGTGTATGAATATTTTACCGCATGCTTCTCTATAAGCGATAGTATTTATGGGACTGTTTTTTATATTATTACAGGGTTTCATGGGTTTCATGTTGTGGTAGGGACTATTTTTTTAATTGTTTGTTTGTTTCGTTTAATGGCTGGTCAATTATCTCAAACACGTAACTTGGGTTACGAATTTGCTATATGGTATTGACATTTTGTAGATGCGATTTGATTATTTGTTTACACGGTTGTCTACAATTGAAGCTCTTTATCTTTTTTTAGTTCTCTGTTTTAAATTGTTAGAAGAGTTATAGGTGCTCGCGCAAGGCATGCTGGAATAGGTAGACAGGTTAGATTTAGAATCTAATGGTTAATTATCGTGTGGGTTCGAGTCCCATTGCCTTGAGCGTTGCTGACCTTTAGTTTGCTTAGGCTTGCATGCTTCCTATGAGTAAATTTTCTTTAAATAAAAAAGGCACGTTGGTTCAACTGCGGTCAGAGAGGCCTTTATCCTTATTGTCCAAAGCTATCAGCGTTTCGGTATTGTTGAATAAAAGTAAAGGCTCTTTGGCAGAAGCGTTTCTGTTTAAACAACAGCTTGCACGTTTTGGTTTCTTGGTGGCAACGCCTACAAGAGCTGGACGCAGGTTAGTTAGTTTTTCGCGCTTCTTTACGTTGTCCGACTTATGTAAAGCGGGGACGGCGTTTTCTCAATTTTCTCAATTTTTTTGTTTTCTTTGTACCCATCGTAGTACTCTTGTGCGTCCTTTGGGTATAGTGCTTGGTACGCGTGCGTTTTCTCTACAAGAAGGTGTTCGATGATTAAATAAATTAAGTCTAGCTTGGGTCCGTCCGCGTGTTTGCATTTTATTAAACCCTGTTCGTATTTTCTTATTGTTACTTCAAGTTCTGCTTTCAAGGCCAATATTTGTTTTGACTGCTGGGCTTAGTACGTCCAGAAGGCTACGCAGTAACTTGTGGTATCATGCGTATGCCGATAATGTTGCATTAGCTCCGTTGATTTTTGATGAGTCTTTTTTTCTACAATGGGTGAAAATTATATCCAATTGTACGCCACACAACTAAAAATACTTACACACAAACACACAAATGACTAGCATTATATATATTGTAATTACATTGAGTAAACGTTTTACTGTTTTTATGACAAGTACATTCAATCAAAAGTTAAGCTTCTTTTTCGAGAGTGTTGCTGTTTTGCTTTTTGCTTTCTTTTGTTTTAGCTCCCTGGTTGATGTTGCCTTTTGCATGAACAATGGTGTTGCTGCACCATCGGAGCCACCCGTGATTCTTCCAACAGTAGTTCCACCTGTCGCGTCCGCCGAAGGGGCATGAGTACCTTCTCAGCCTACTGCCGAAGATGTGTTCCATGTTCCTTTAAAAGAAGCAGTTTATCCGTCCTCTGATGTTTTATCCAGCTTAATTTTAAATGTTAAAGTTTGCAATCTTATGCGCGCGTTGTTAACTGAGGGGCCTTTAACTGTATTGCATACGTTAGGTCCAGGTCGTACTGTAGTGCTTACTTGCCATGGTGCTGATTTAGGAAATGCTTTTCTAGATCAGCTGCTTTCTGACGAACCAGGATGACTACCAAGCGATAATCCTAATGTAGAAGTCGTCGTGAATTCTGGTACTGAGCTTTCCGATTTTTTTAATCAATGATCCACTTTAGCGCTATCATTAAATAATCTTCTTACTTCTACATACCATGAAGTTGTGAATTTAACCACGAAGGTGATGCTGGCGCTGCCTGTGGCTCTACGCGGGTTAAAATTAATAAATGAGCATATTGGTGTTTCTAATCCCATGGAGATTATTGTGAATGATGAGGGTATATCAATCCGTCCGCAGATTAAGATTGCTCCTCCTGTTTTAAGTGACGCACTGGAAACTGCAGCTGGTATCGAAAGTAGGGCATATGCAAGGGCCTTTGTTAAGTTAATAACGAACTTACCTTTGGAAATTCAGAAATATATGCACGAACCTTCACGCATACCCTTTCTTGATATTTCGAAACAATGTGGTGCGCAACGTGCAGAGTGAGATGCGTTAGCCGCTAGTGGTGATCTTCGTACTTATGGGATAAGCCGAGCTTTATTACCTTCGATTCCTATTGCGGGCTTTCCTATACGTCTTTATGAAGAGTTTACTCAACCACTTATTAGGCTAACAGGATTATCATTAGAAACGCTCGAAGGGGAAGTTACACACCTTGTTAATTTATACAATACGTTAGGTATTAGCAATATTGCTTTATTTAACCGAGATCTCCATGCTCCTATTTGAAACCGCGATGTGCAACTGTTTGTGACGACCGTCCTGTTAAATACACTTGATGTTATTCCGCGAGGGACTCCTGGTATTACCGTAGAAGAGCTTGTCTTTCGTTATAGGGAAGCTCATTTCTACTTGGTAATGCTGGATACTATTATGCGAGATCCTTTCGTTTATTTTTTACAATTTGAAGTGCCAATGACGGCTATTACTGGTAATACTATTACTGGTGATATGTATCGAACGGCAATGATCCCAATGCCTTTTACTCGTGAAATCATGCACAGTCTTCTGACGTGATTTACAACCGGTGTGATAACGCGGGTTGCTGGTGAATTTATGCCAGAGGATACGCAATTATTGCAAATGTCTTTAGCGAATTTAAGGAGATTGCTTCCTGTGTTGCAAGAACGAAATTTACTAAATTTACGTAGTACTGAGAATCCGGGCGTTCCTTTGGAGTCTTTTTTTCGATTTCCTCGAAGTGCTTATGATACAAATTTAGATTTAGATATTCACGCACTCCGTGGGCGCAGGGCTCCAGTGCGGTCCCCTTTTTCTACGGATTCTGTTGCTATGCCGCGAACTCCTGCGTCTGGTAGTTGGGATTTATGAGCTTTGGAAGGTACACAAGTTTTTGCTGCAATGCGTAAAGGTTCTTCTTACTTTACGGCCGAAATTAATGTTACCAGCGTTATTGCTTCTTTTCCTTTATGAATTCAACGTAACTTAGGATTCTTTGTGAATGAAGACGTATGAAGAGCCCCTGCAGTCATTTTTCGTGGTTCTTTAGACGGTGTGCCTGACGTAATGGATCCGTCGACCGTGCTCGTGCGTTGAGAAGGTATCCCTTTATATAATACCGACGGGCTGTCATTTAACATTAGTCGCTTACGTGCGGGTATTGTAGCTAGAGAAGCTCAGAATAGTTCTTACGGTCACTTAGCTTTAGAATGAGTTCGCAATTGGGCCGCCGAAAGAGCTAATAATTTAGAGGTTCGTGAAGCAATCCATAGAGCCCGGCGACTTTTGCAGGCTGCCGATTATATTGACCAGCTTTCTAGCTATGCAGGGCGTGGTGCATACCTTAGCCATTATAGTTCCTCTTTCAATTCTACATATCCTGAACGTGTTGATCCTACTGTCTCAACGCCATTTTCAGTAACGGATGGTGGCCGTTTGGAGCGTGGGTTGCTGGCAGAGTGAATAAGGTATATTGCTTCTCTGCGTTTTAGCGGATCTGCTGTTTCCATGCCCACCCGTGCAGTCAATGATGTTTTAATCTCTTTTTTTTTCTATGACCATCTGATTGTCCAGTCTCCATCTTTCTATGATGCTTTATATACTCGTATTCAAAATTTAGGCGCGCATTCTTCCAATAATATTCCTACTTTTTTAGACACTATAGAAGAATGGCGACGTGTTGCTGCACATTATGTTCTTGTTGGTGCTGAGCAAGGGAGTGACGCATACTCAAGTTCATTGCGTGCCCGGCATCGCGAGTCTTTAAGTCGTTTGCTACAGTTGGTGCGTATAGATGTTGATTCTGAGTTGCAGCGCATGTTAGAGGAGACTGTAAGCGAGTACGAAGAGGTTGCGTATCGTGCGTGATATATGCGGATTCCTACTGAATTTTTAGACGAGTATCCTTTATTTCGTTGAATGGCGAATAACACTCGTTGGCCCGATGAGATACGTTTTTTCGATTCGATGGCTCACTTAGAGTCCGAAGTAGACCGTGTTTCTGGGGACATGCGTGATACACATAGCATTTTTTCACGCCACTTTAATAACCGGCATATTTCTCGTGATTTTCATTCCTTTATTCCACATCGCCTAACGAAAGTCCCTCGCAACCATTTTGATTCTGCGGAATCCTTTTCTTCGTTTTTTCCTTTATAATTTTTATTCTTGTGAGCTAATTGCTTTAATTGGCGCGCACGCATAGCTCAGTTGGTAGAGCGCCGGACTGTTAATCCGGAGGTCTTAGGTTCAATCCCTAATGCGTGCGCTTCTGGCGAATAATTTGTGGGTATATAGCTCAGTTGGTAGAGCAACGGACTTTTAATCCGGAGGTCTTAGGTTCAATCCCTAATATGCCCAAACGTGTTCCACTCTGTTTAGATACTAATGTAGCATATCTTATATTGTGACGATATGCTTTTTGATTATGAGAGTTTGATTCTGGCTCCGAGTGAATGCTTGCGATAGGCCTGACACATGCGAGTAGCACGAAATTACTTTTTGTATTTTAGTTGCGTGTTGGTGAGTAATGCATGAGGTTTTGATATTACAGGTCGGCATTAAAATCCGAATAAAAATAAACGTCCTTAAGGAATGCTTTATTTAAAAATTTAGTTCCTGTAAGTGATACTTGTGTAGTTTTAGGTAGTTGATAGGGTAAAGGCCTACCAAGCCTATAATGCTTAGCTGATTTGAGAGAATGCACAGCCACATAGGGGATTAAAATGACCCTAGCTTTTACCAGAGCCAGCAGTGAGGAATTTTGGACAACGAGCGTAAGCTTGATCCAGCTATATTGCCTGAGTGATGAAGGCCTTTTGGTCGTAAAACTCTGTAATCAATGACGAGGTTTGACGTTAATTGATGAATAAGCCCTGACTAACTTCGTGCCAGCAGTCGCGGTAAAACGGAGAGGGCAAGTGTTATTCGTATTTACTGGGCGTAAAGCGTATGGAGGTTGTTTATTAAGTTATAAATGAAAATAGAAGTGTTTATTTCTAAGATTTATAATACTGATTTACTTGAGTATTTTAGAGTATAGTAGTACTTTAAGTGGAAAGGTAACATTTTTCAATATTTAAAGGACTAACATTCGACGACGGTTACTATTCATAAAATACTGACACTCAAGTACGAAAGCATGGGGAGCAAACAGGATTAGAGACCCTGGTAGTCCATGCCCTGACCGATGAATGTTAATTAATAAATTTTTTCATTTGTTAATAAAGCTAACGCGTTAAACATTCCGCCTGAGGACTACGGCCGCAAGGTTGAAACTCAAAGAAATTGACGGAGGGTGAAATCTGCGGTGGAGTATGTTGTTTAATTTGATAACACGCAAAAATCTTACCAATTCTTGTATGTTAATTTGTCTGCTAAAATTTTTTTTATATAAACGGTTTTAGTGAATTTTCACAGGTGTTGCATGGCTGTCGTCAGTTCGTGTTGCAAAATGTTTTGTTAATTCTATATAACGAACGCAATCCTTGTTCTTTGTTAAATGATTATTTATTATTTACTAAGAATACTGTTAACAAAATGTTAAAGGAAGGTGAGGAGTATGTCAAGTCATCATGACCTTAATGAATTGGGCTACAAACGTACTACAATGGCAATCACAAAAAGCAGCTATAACGTGAGTTTGCGCTAATCTACGAAAAATTGTCTAAGTTCAGATTGTTCTCTGCAATTCGAGAATATGAAGGTGGAATCGCAAGTAATCGTAAATAAGAGTGTTACGGTGAATCATTTTTAACCCTAGTACACACCGCCCGTCACGCGCTGAAAATTAATATTATTCTAAATTTTGGTTATTTATTGAATTCCACTATGTTCCATTTCTTTTATTCGCGTGGTTGTTTCGCGTTTTAGAAGTGCTTTTTTTAGTAAAAGCGGGTTCATTGCGTTCAGTACTATTGACAATATGACAGTAATGTTAAGGATTGGGGTGAAGTCGTAACAAGGTAGTGGTAGGGGAATCTGCTGCTGGAAATTATATTTGCGTTTTTTTTTTTTTTAAGACAGTTATGCGTAAAGGTTTGCATCCAATTCTTGTAAGATATTATATTCGGGATCAAAAAGGACAAGTTTTTTTGTTTACCAAAGGAGTTCGGCATCAAGATTTAGGTTTATTGACCCTATTATTTTTTGATACCCAAGCATCGTAATTTTTTTTGTGGTGTCTTTTTAGCTTATGCAACGTGAGGTTGGTTTTTTTTTTTAATCGATAACTCGTATGAATGATATTATTTTAAAAGCGTCTCAATCTATAGGTGCTGGTATGGCTACAGTTGGTTTAGCTGGTGCAGGTGTTGGTGTTGGTATTGTATTTGGTTCTTTAATGATTGCTTTTTCTCGGAACCCTACATTACAAAAAAATTTATTTGGATATGCTATGTTAGGCTTTACTTTAACCGAAGCTGTTGGGTTATTGGCTTTAATGATGGCTTTCTTAATTTTATTTAAATAGTTTTTTTTCTTCTGGTGTTGTTTTGTCCCTTGTTGTACTTTTTTTTAAATTAAGACTATGATGACTTTTAAATTAAATTGAATGCATATTATTTTTTTTTTATGATTTTTAGTTGCAAAAGAAATCATATTTTATGGTGAAGAACGTATAATTGTGATGTGCTTTGTATTTTTAGTATTAACTGGTTTTTCTTTAGGCTACAATAGTGTTAATCAACTATTTGACGGCCGTAATAACGAAATATTAGAGGAACTTACTGGGTTTTTTACAAATATTTTAGAAGTCTTGCACACAACGCGTAGCTTATTAAATCAGTACATTTTCAGCTGCGCTCAATTATTACGGCTGTTTGAAGCTGTTTTAAATGAGATTTTTTTTTTTTTTAATTGTCAAAGTTCTGCGTTATTTAGTAAAAAGGTGTTAGCGCAATTTTTTGTGATCAACAAATTACATACGTGTTTATTGACAATCAAGAAAATTAAAAAGGTAAATCATCGTTTTGGTTTAGCCTTAGCTGGGTCTGTAAGTGCTGCTGGTATTAGTAGTGCGAAATAAGCCAAATTAAGGAGCATGCTGGAATAGGTAGACAGGTTAGACTAAGAATCTAATGGTTAATTATCGTGTGGGTTCGAGTCCCATTGCTCCTAAACGGGTATATTGTTCTTTTTGTTGCTCTGGCGCCGGCGCGCGTTAATTATTTTTTGTTTCTGTCTAGTAACGCATATTTATTACAAAACTTTCAACTTTTATATAACAATTAAGAAAAAGTATTCAACGGATAGCTTGGCAGTCGAATTGCGAGGACGTGTTATTGTCACGTGATGTTGTGGGTAGTATCCGAAATAACGTTGATCCACAATTTTCCTGCACGGTAAACTTTTCTGAAAATCAACGAGATTGAGTACGCAGCGAAGTGAAACATCTCAGTAACTGCAGGCAATAAAAATTAAGTAAAGATTCTGTTAGTAATGGTGAGTGAACATAGAGTGTAGGCCATATAAAGCGTTCTGTCTTTTCAGAACGCGGCTTGTTGTTTGGCTTCGATAAGAGAAATTTTTTGGAATAAAAATTATCATAGAGGGTGACAATCCCGTATCTTATTGTTTTTCCATTGGCAGCCATGCGTTGCGTTAGCGCGCTTCGCTTTTTATGCATTTGAGTAAAACGATAGTAATATTGTTTGAAGATAGGGAAACCATTCTCTAAGCCTAAATATATTCGATTGATCGATAGTGCACAAGTATTGTGAAAGAAAGCTGAAAAGACATTTATAAGAATTGAAATAGAACTTGAAATTGAATATTTAGAGCAATTAACGAAAACTTTGGTCCGAAGTTTTCTATTGTGTACCTTTTGTATAATGGGTCAGCGACTTAATTAATTTAACAAGTCAAATGTAATTTAGTATTTTGGCGTAGTGAAAGCGAATTTTAATAAGAATAATAAGTTATATTAATTAGACTCGAAACCAAGTGAGCTAACCATGTTCAGATTGACGTGTTTTTAATTCAAGCATTGAGGATCGAACCCGTGTATGTTGCAAAATATTGGGATGAAATGTGGTTAGGGGTGAAAGGCTTATCAAACTTGGTTATAGCTAGTTTTCTGCGAAATTTATAGAAGTAAAGTGTTCATAAGGTGGGTAAAAAAACCAACGTTTAGCTGTTTTTTTTGTCAAAGATTAAAATAAGGTAAACGTAATTTTTCGTAAAATATATAAATGTAGAGCACTTGATAGTTGATGGTGGTTATTGACCTTACTGATTCTAACAAAACTCCGAAGGTTATAGTTATTGAAAAATATGAGCAAACAGGCTCTCGGCGTAAGGTCGTTCAGTCAAAAGAGAAACAACTCAGATTGTATGTTAAGGTTCTTAAATAATGTTTAGTGTTTATAATAAAATTGTTCGTTCTAGTTAGCAGGTAGGCTTAGAAGCAGCCATCCTTTAAAGAAAGCGTAAAAGCTCATTAACTATTGTGAGACTAATTTTTAATAATTTAGGGAGCTTTAAACATAATACCAAAACGTCAATTATAGTATAATATAAGGTAGCAGAACGTTCTGTGTGGTTTGTGAAGAAACATCGTAAGATGTTTTCGAGAAATCAGAAGTGAGAATGCTGACATAAGTAGCCATATTAATGTGAAAAACATTTTTGCCGTATGTTTTAGATTTTTTACATAAAGATAATCTGTGTAAAGTTAAGCGGCCCCTAAGGTATTAACTAAACAGTTTGACTGATGGGTTAGGAGATTAATAATTCTTCACGATCAATTTTAGTAGTGACAGCATTTATCTTGTTTATTTACAATGTAGGGTACCTGTTGGGTGGTGTGAGGCGCCCCGCTGTAAGGTTGGGTGTTGCATGTCATTTGTTATAGAGGGGTACAGTAAATGGGATTGGCTCTTGAAAAAACTCTAGAATAGTGTACCGTATTAAAACCGCCACAGGTAAACTAATAGAGGATATTAAGGCAATTGAGTGAACAATATTGAAGGAACTCGGCAAAATAACCCCGTAACTTCGGGAGATGGGGTGTCTCAATTTGGGCAACCAGTTAAGATGAAACAGAACAGAGGGGAGCGACTGTTTATTAAAAACACAAGACTCTGCTAAATTTTTATAATGAAGTATAGGGTCTGACGCCTGCCCGGTGCTGAAAAATGAAATAATATTCTGAGTTATATCGGTTTATTCATAAGTCTCAGTAAACGGCGGCTGTAACCATAACGGTCCTAAGGTAGCGAAATTCCTTGTCGGGTAAGTTCCGACGTGCATGAATGGCGTAACGACTTCCCTGCTGTCTCCAGTATTGCCTCAGCGAAATTGAATTCTCTGTGAAGATGCAGGGTATTAACACTTAGACGGAAAGACCCCGTGAACCTTTACTATATTCATTTATTGTAGATTAAACAAACATTTGTAGGATAGGTAATACGTTTTTGAGCACTTAACGCTAGTTAATTTGTGAGACGAGAAGTGAAATATTATTTTTTTTTGTTTAGTTGCTAACCTGCTATTAACATAGTTGTGGGACAGTGCATGAGTGGTAGTTTGACTGGGGTGGTCGTCTCCTAAACAGTAACGGAGATGTACATAAGGCATTCTTGAATTTATTTTACATAGATTTATACGTTCAAAGGCATAAGTATGCTTGACTGTAAAATCGACAGATTGAACAGGGATCTAATTGTCGGTCTTAGTGATCCATTATTCCTGTATGGAAAGGATAATGCTCAACGGATAAAAGGTACTCCGGGGATAACAGGCTAATGAATCTTGAGAGTCCTTATTGACAGGTTCGTTTGGCACCTCGATGTCGACTCATCACATCCTGGGGTTGCACAAGGCCCCAAGGGTTAGGCTGTTCGCCTATTAAAGTGGTACGTGAGTTGGGTTTAGAACGTCGTGAGACAGTTCGGTTCCTATCTGGTGTTAACAAAATTGAGAGTAGAGGTTTTTAGTACGAGAGGACTAGAACGTATATACCTCTGGTAAACCGGTTGTTTTTTCTAAAAGCATTGTCGGGTAGCTAAGTTTATTAAAGAGAATCACTGACAAAATATAAGTGAGAAACTATACTCAATATAAATTTTTTTTCTAACGTGGAAGATTACCACGCGATAGGCTAAGTATTTGTATATCGTAAAGATATTTGTATTTTAGTACTAATTTTATTATTAATTGTTATTGTTATAGTTTACTTTTAATTGGGTTAAATTTTTATACGATTAGTTTTTTGGTTATGTTTACACTATATTATTATTTTAACAATTATCTGTTATTTGTAGTGTTGTTTTTTTTATTTTTTTGCTTATTATCTTTTATTTTATTTATTGTGTCTTATTTGGTTATTTATCAAGAGAATTATTTAGAAAAAGTTTCCTCATATGAGTGTGGCTTTGAACCTTTTGAGGACACCAGGATTAAGTTTGATGTTCGTTTTTATTTAGTTGCAATTTTGTTTATTATTTTTGACATTGAAATTATGTTTTTAATGCCGTGGGTTGCTGTGTTAGGTAATCACACCTTAGTTGGGTTTTTAAGTATGTTTTTCTTTTTATTTATTTTAACAGTTGGTTTTATCTATGAGTGACAAAAAGGCGTTCTAGATTGAGTGTAGTTTAGTTAGTGCTATATGCATAGTTTATTTAGGTTATCTATATCGACATTAAAATCTGCGGATAGTTCTTTTATATACATGTCAAACTCGAGTATAAGTTGTTTATTTTTTCGGCAACATGTTAATTTGAGTCTTCAAAGCGGGGCTTTTTTTTTTCATGTCTTTAGCTTTTTTTCTTTTTTTTTTCAGTTTGTTAAGGAAAAACAAGCTAGTATTTTTTTTTTTAGGTCTATCTGCTCTTCTAATTGCGATTTAATTGAAGTTGGTTGTTTTAGTGCCTTTTTTTTAAGTTTTATAAAAAAGCAAAAAAATTTAACCTTATCTTTTTTTGCGCATTCTTCTTTATTTTTTTTTTCAACTTTATTGCGGTATAGTAGTGTATTGCTGTTTAATGCGTTATTAGATATTTTTATTACAGATTTGGTTGCGTCAATAAAAAATAATAGATTCTTTTTGTTTTATTGTTTTTTAAATATTAATAAGCCTGGCCGACTATTTTTACAATTCAATTGTAATGAATTTAGTGCTATCCATTCTGTAACTTCTTTATATTATAGTGCTAATTGACTAGAACGTGAGTGTTGAGATATGTTTGGTATTTTTTTTATTAATCATAATAATTTGCGTCGAATTTTAACTGATTATGGTTTTTTTGGTTTTCCTATGCGTAAAGATTTTCCGGTTACAGGATTTATAGAATCTCGATATGATGAAGAAAAAATGGTCGTAGTCCAAGAGCCTTTAGAAATTGCTCAAGAGTATAGGCAATTTTCGTATTCGAGCAGTTGAGAAAATAAAACTAATTTTTAATAGAAGAGTATACACATGGTTTCTACATTTTTAAAAAATAATGAATTAGCTAAAATAAACCCATCCATAGTTAAAAATTTTGAGATGAATTTTGGGCCACAACATCCAGCAGCGCATGGTGTGCTTCGTCTTATTCTTGAGTTAGATGGTGAAGTTGTTGTAAAAGCAGATCCTCATATAGGTTTGTTACATCGAGGGACTGAAAAATTAGCAGAGTGTCGGACTTTTACGCAAATTTTGCCGTATTTAGATCGATTAGATTATGTTTCAATGATGGCGCAAGAGCACGCATATTCACTAGCAATTGAGCGCTTATTGGGTATTCAAGTGCCGCGACGTGCTCAGTTTATTCGTGTTTTATTTCTGGAGTTGACTCGGTTATTAAATCATTTGTTAGCTGTGACAACACATGCTCTAGATGTTGGTGCGTTAACTCCGTTCTTATGGGGATTTGAGGAACGCGAAAAATTGATGGAGTTTTATGAACGTGTTTCAGGTGCACGTATGCATGCTGCTTATGTTAGACCGGGTGGCGTTATGGCTGATTTGCCTTTTGGGCTATTAGCAGATATTGAACAATTTTCTAAGCAATTCGCTTATCGTATTGACGAATTTGAAGAATTATTAACAAATAATCGTATTTGAAGGAGTCGATTAATGAATGTTGGGGTTGTTTCTTTATCAGATGCCTTAAATTGTGGCTTTAGTGGTGTGATGTTGAGAGGTTCTGGTACAAATTGAGATTTGCGTCGAGTTGAAAATTATGAAATCTATGGTGAAATACCTTTTGCAGTGCCTTTTGGTACAGTAGGGGATTGTTATGATCGCTATTTATTGCGTGTAGAAGAAATGCGTCAAAGTCTCGCTATTATTAATTATTGCTTTGACAATATTTGCGAAGGTTTAATTAAAAGCGATGATCGTAAATTAATTAGTTCGAGTCGAGGGAATCTTAAATATTCCATGGAAGCTTTAATTAATCATTTTAAATTATATACAGAAGGGTATTCAATACCTGTCGGAACGTCTTATGCCGTAGTTGAGGCGCCAAAAGGCGAGTTTGGCGTTTTTGTGCATACCGATGGTGGTGATAAACCAGTTCGTTTACATTTAAAAGCGCCAGGGTTTTTACATTTACAAGGTCTTGATTTTATGGCGAAGGACCATTTATTGGCGGATGTGGTAACTATTATAGGTACCCAAGATATCGTATTTGGTGAGATCGATCGTTAGTACTTTTATTTTTTTTTATTTAAGAATTTATTATGTTTTTTAACCCATTGGAGCAATTTGAAATAAATATATTGATACAAGGATTTAATACAAGGAATGGTTCATTTCCTATTGACTTTTCACTTACTAATTCAGGATTTACATTAATGTTAGTTGCTTGCGTCATTTTTTCGTGCTTTAGTTTTGCTTTATATTATGGTAGTGTTATCTCTTATCATTGACAAGCAATTGTTGTTGCAAGTTATTTATTTGTTTTAAATTTATTTATAAACCAAGTTAAATATCTTACAACTCTATCTTTTTTCCCACTATTCTATTGTATTTTTATATATATATTATTTTCTAATCTATTAGGTTTATTCCCTTTTGCCTTTACTGTTACAAGTCATATATTAATTACGGGGTTCATCGCGTTTTTTGCATTTGTAGGGTTAACTATTCGTGGTTTTTATTTATACAAAATTAATTTTTTAAAAGTATATATTATTTCTGGGGTTCCTACTTATCTATTACCTGTTTTAGTTGTCATTGAGCTTTTATCCTATTGAATAAGGCCTTTAAGTTTATCTATACGGCTATTTGCCAACATGTTAGCTGGGCATACTCTTTTAAATATTATTACTAATTTTGGCTTAGCATGTTTTAAAAAGCAATTTTTTATTTTTTTTTTACCAATTATTGTAATTTTAGCAATCGCTGTTTTAGAATTTGGTGTTGCGTTATTACAATCGTATGTGTTTTTAAATTTATTAGTTATCTATTTTAATGATAGTTTAGCATTGCATCATTAGTGTTTTTTATTTCTGGGGACCTATAACTCAGTTGGTAGAGTGCACGCCTGATAAGCGTGAAGTCGATAGTTCGATTCTATCTAGGTCGATTTGCGTTCGGGTATAGCCAAATTGGTAAGGCACTGGATTTTGATTCCAGCATGTGTAGGTTCGAGTCCTACTACCCTAACACGAGGTAAAGGGCTTTTGCAGTTTTTACTTTTTTATTTCTATTTTTTTGTTTTTGCTGGGGCTACCTTTTTGTTATGGCTATTTTTTATGCTTTGTCTATTGAATTTAGATTTAGTTTTGCTCTTAAAACTTTTTTTACCAATAAGTTTAGGCTTTTGTTTTTTGTTGTTAATTTTCTGCACTATAGTCTTGTTTGCTAATATTAGAGTAAAATCTGTTTTATATTTATTAGTTAGTTCTAGGCTACGTTTAAAAACATGATATTTTTTTATTTTTTTATTTTGTAGCTATGGGCTTTGTATTTTGTTGTCGTGTTGTTTTGGTTTGTTTTTTACATTTACGTCTATATTTGATATTCAATTATTTTTTTTGGAATATGTTTTATTACTTATTTTTATTGGTTTACTCTTTGCTTTTTTTAAAGGTTCTTCTTTTTTTTTTTTATTATTATCATATTTTTTTTGTATAGCGCTTGTGTTTTTAGGATATTTCTTTTTGTTTGTGGCTTTTAGTTATTATTTTTTAGTG
>C687J35504_10001143_pt1 | contig 18848 bp, 16 predicted proteins | sample RifCSPhighO2_02_FD_35504 | JGI IMG/M metagenome (IMG submission 35504) | reverse complement strand
GCCGCTCATCCCGGAGATTATGCCTGTATTGTCAAGAGGCGCTCCAGACATTTTGACCAGAATCATGTCGCTTTTGGCCTGCCAGTTCTTTAGAACGCCAAGGACCTCTACGTCAAACGTGTCTATCCTCTCCCCGGAAAAGACCGTCTTGCCGTATCCTTTCATTCCGGCCCTTAGTTCTTCCGCACCCAGGATAGGGATACCTGACCCCTGTGCATTGCAGACGCCGCCTGCGCCAATGATTACAGGGAGGATCAGTATTAAAAGGAGAATGTTAGATAAGTGCCTAAAAGGCATATGATTAATCCCACGGTTATAAGTATCGGCAGGGATAGTAACTTACGCCAAGGCAAGTTTACCAGTTGTTACAAGGTTTGTCAAACGGTAGCCCTCACATTAAATGATGTACATTGAAGTATGAGAATTTCCTTGACCGGGCGAAGAAGTGAACTCTATAATTTTGGCATTAGTTTTAGAATAACGGAAATATACCCTCATGCGAGCGGTTGTTCAGCGTGTAAGATGCGCCAAGGTTGAAGTCGAAGGGAAGGTTGCTGGCGAAATCGACTGCGGTTTCGTGGTTTTGATTGGCGTGGAAGAAGAAGATGCCGAGACGGATGCGGAATATATCGCAGTAAAGGTTCACGGTCTCAGGGTGTTTGAGGACAGCCAGGGGAAGATGAACCTTTCGTTGAGGGATGTGGGTGGCGGGGTGTTGGCGGTTTCACAGTTTACGTTGTTCGGTGACTGTAGAAAGGGGAGACGACCCTCCTTTGTTGCGGCTGCAGGGCCAGAAAAGGCCGAGAGGTTGTACAATTCCGTTGTCGAGCGCCTGAGGCAGATGGATATTCCTGTGGCGGAGGGGAAGTTTCAGGGAAAGATGCTGGTGGAACTGGCCAACGATGGACCGGTTACTATCCTGTTGGATAGTAAGAAACGGTTTTAGGGGGAACAGGTGTATAAAATTGACAGGCCAAGGTATGTGCAATTCTTACCGTTTCTCGTGGTTTATGTGATTATGATTTGTGGGTGTGGCACGGTTGATAAGCAGCCACCCGTTGCTACAATTAAGCCCATCCCGGAATCCAGCTTGGTTTTGCCCAGGAAAGAGGAACCAAGTATCCTAAGTCTGCCTAGTGTGAACGTTGCCCAGCGAAAATGGAGGTATATAGTTATCCATCATAGCGCAACCCCATCAGGCAGTGCAGATACCTTTGACGAATTTCACCGCAAAGAGAAGGGCTGGGACAGGGGGCTTGGCTATCATTTCGTCATCGGTAACGGAAATGGTGCGAGGAACGGTCTTGTAGAGGCCGGGCCCAGGTGGTTGCGTCAGGTTGACGGCGCTCATGCAGGATCGGTGGAGTATAATCAGCATGGCATAGGGGTATGCCTTGTGGGTGATTTTGAGGCTGGAGACCCCACAGGTGAACAGGTATCAAGTCTTGTAGAATTAGTCAAAGAGCTTCAGCAAGTGTGCAATATACCTCCGGAGAATATAATAATGCACCGGCATATACGAGATACCCAGTGCCCCGGCGGGAATTTCCCATACTATGAGGTGCTTGCTAATCTCCCCCGATGATCTGTCCAGAAAAGATAAGCAGCTATTGTGATTCCATTTAAGGATAATAATCCCACCAAGACGTATCCCTACGCCACAATATCCATTATCGCCCTTAATGGAATAGCCTTTATTTATGAACTGGCGCTTGGAGACGCCGTTGAAGACCTGGTCTTACACTACGGTGTCGTACCGGTAAAGGTAATCTTCTTCCTCAGTAACCCCAGCCTCGACCCGGGAGCCGTTATTGACACCTTTTTGCCGTTCCTTACCAGCATGTTCTTACACGGTGGGCCAATACACATCCTGGGGAACATGTTGTACCTGTGGGTATTTGGGGACAACATCGAGGATAGACTAGGGCACTTTAAGTTTGTAGGGTTTTATTTACTGTGCGGAATTACGGCCAGCGCAGTCCATGTAGCTACGAACCCAACCGTTGGCATCCCCTGCGTAGGAGCAAGTGGTGCAATAGCGGGAGTTTTAGGGGCGTATATAATTGTCTTTCCGGGGGCAAAGGTCTTGTGTCTCATCCCTATCGGACTTTTCTGGCCGATTGTCGAGTTGCCAGCCGTTGTGGTGTTGGGTTTTTGGTTTGTTATTCAGTTCTTTAACGGCGCAGCGGCTTTTACCTCAACGACCGATGCCGGTGGCGGGGTTGCGTGGTGGGCGCACATTGGTGGGTTTGTTTGCGGTATGGTGCTTATACTTTTATTATCCAAGATACGTTTTCCGGCAATAAAGACCAGGTGGCACGGAGAGACAGCCTCTGGCGATGGTGTCTAACCGATATTCTTGTCCGAAACTCCCTGCACCTTTACGATCTGGCTAAAGCTTAGACCTTCCTTCCATAGGAAGAATGTTCCAAGGGCCACAGAGGTAAATATGCTTATTGCCCACAGGACAATGGCAAAACTCTGGGCGACAGGCAGCGCTACATGAAAGATCTCAAGGCTCTTTTGGACTGCAAAGTGGAAAACCCCTATATATGCAGGCGCTTGCGGAAGGGCCACGGCCAGTGATATGCATATACACACAAAACACATACCTGCAAAGGGTATTTCTATTTCAAATGAGTAGCCGAGTATCACCATTGCCACTACAAATAGTATCCACAGGCCGAAGGAAAGGAAAGATAACCAGAGTACCTGCCGGATGTTTTTCAGAACCTTCATTCCCTGTACGAATGATTCTAGCAAATGCAGTAGCCTGTCCTTGACCGCATGAGGTAGAAAGAAGAACAGCCTATCTACCAGGCCTACAGCCTTCTCTTTGTATACGTCTAAGAAGATAAGAATAACTACCGTGACAAGGCATACCCCCCCCAGTATCACAATACCCCTCTTTAATTGGTTGAAGAGGAGCATATCACCACCTGCGGGGTTTGAGGTTGTGGAGGTGTCAGGGTAGAACTGACCTGGACCATGATGTGTAAGTGCCGCAAGCACCACTGTGGCAAAGATAATCAGGCTTACCGAATCCAGGAGCCTTTCCATCACCACCGTAGCGAAGACACCGGTGGTCCGCATATCCTCCTTTTTGCTGAGCACTACGCATCTGATAATTTCCCCTGCCCTGGCGGGAAGGAGGTGATTTGCCATAAATCCGATGGAAATGGCAGAAAAGGCGTTCATAAAGGATACCTTCTTGATTGGCAGTATCAAAAGTTCCCAGCGTATACCCCTTACCAGGTAGGTCAAGAAGGTAACCAGCACGGCAGGAAGCACGTATACATAATCTGCCTTCCGCAGCGCGAGAGATAATTCTTCCCAATTTGTATCCCTCAGGAAGAGCCAAAGGCATAGGCCGCTTAAGAATAGGCCGAACAGTATCCAGATGGCTCTTGAATTCGGTATCATAGACTTAGTTCTCCGATAGTTAGAGAATTGTAGCAGATAAAGGCCCTCCTTCAAGCCCTTAAGTTGATTTTATTTGCGTTTCCTGTTAGCATTTGAATACTGAGTCGAATTTCATATCCGGTTTGTTCTTATTGAAAAGAGGAGCCAGATGAGAGACATCCTACCGGCTGTTATGCTTATCTGTTGTACAGCAATTTTCTTGCATCCGATCCCATACGTTAAGGCTGGGGTTGACGCAGGGTTTCTGTATAAGACGCACTGCGTTCCTTGTCACGGGGCAGACGGTAAGGGTACGGACCTGGGGAAACAGTTGGCGGCAATGGCGGAGGGTGTGGAATTCCCGGATTTTACCAGCGCCGAATGGCAGGCCAAAAAGACGGACGAACGTATGATTGAGCAGATGAAAAACGGTTCACCCAACAGGATGTTCTCCTTCAAGGACAAATTGAGCGAGGAGGAGATAAAGGCCCTTGTGGCGTATGTCCGCGGGTTTCCGTCCAGATAGATATTAAAGTGAGGGAGCCGAATTATGTGTATGGAACTGTTTGAACTAAGGGGTAGGGTAGCCCTGGTAACGGGTGCGAGCAAGGGTCTGGGCAAGAGCATGGCCATGGCCCTGGGAGAGGCAGGCGCCGATATTGTGATGGTTGCGCGCGGGCCTGTTAAGCTGGCGGAGACCGAGAAGGAAGTTGCAGATATGGGCGTCCGCACCCTCACGGTAGCGGCAGACGTTACCATTCCGGAGGATGTTGATAAGATGGTCAGTCAGGCCCTAGCGAAGTTTGGAAAGATTGACATCCTGGTCAATAATGTGGGGACATATGTAGGGAAGCCAATAGAGGAATCAACCACCGAGGACTGGTTTAACTTAATCAATACCAATCTTACAAGCACTTATCTCTGCTGCAGGGCGGTGGGTAAACATATGATGGAAAGGCAGCGGGGGAAGGTCGTAAACATGGCCGCTGCCATAGGTGCGCTTGGCGCCAGAAATTCCTCTGCGTACTGCGCAAGCAAGGGAGGTGTTATCCAACTCACCCGCGCCCTGGCTGTGGAATGGGCAAAACATCATATTACCGTCAATGCCATAGCCCCCGGAACTATGGAAACGGAGATAACTGCAAAGATGCTGGAAGACCCAAAGGTTAGAAAGGCACTGGAGGGTAAAATACCTATGAACAGGATTGGGCAGCCTTCAGACCTCGCCGGGACCGTGATTTTCCTGTCCGCAAGCGGGTCGGACTACATTACCGGACAGACCATATTCGTAGACGGCGGGTTTTCCGTGCAATGAGGATTACCCGTGATTAATCTTCCTGATAGATGACGTCGTCGTAAAATGTCTCTATATCCCTCTTGTGTTTCAGCTCCTGCTGTGCGAATGATTCAAGGACTTTCTTGAGGCCAGGGTCAGTTACTTCTTGCGCAAACTTAGAATAGAACTCATAGGCCTCCTTCTCGCGCTTCATTGCAAAGACAAGCACGTCCTGAAGGTTTGACGTCTCCGTAATGTCCCTGTCCTTAAGAAATTCTGCTATCTTCAGGTCTTCTATTTTTTTAGGTTCTACCTTCTTTAATTTCTTCTTATCGAGTTTCTTCAGGGCCTCTTTGTGCTCAAGCTCTTCTTGGGCAAGCTGTGAAATCATAGCCCTGGCGCCCGGATCACTTATTTTATTCAGTATCCCGCTGTAGAGTTTGTAGGCATTCTCTTCCTTCTCAATGGCAAGTCTGATTATATCGTCCACTGTTATCGTCATGTTGACAAAACCCTTTCCTGGCTCTAGTCTATGAAGCCCAATGTTGTCGCTGAATTTTATTCCTTTTCAGATTATAATTCAAAGAAAAATACTTTTTTGGAATGCCCACGGGCGCAACCGGGGCTGTTTTTGGTTCTGACTGACTGTTGCGAAACTTTTTAGGCGGATCAATCATTGTTTCATCTATGCGGACGGGGCATTTTAGTTTCCATTTGGTGTAGGAACAAACAAAAACCAGACATACTATACAATATATGCACCGTATAGGTTATATTTACACTACAAATGGCGTTTTTGGTTGACATATTTTGGCTTTTTGTTATACTGCGTAACCAATGGCGGCCGTTGACTTATCTACAGAGCTCTGCGGGATAAAGCTTAGAAATCCTACGGTACTTGCATCAGGCATCCTTGGCACTAGTAATGCACTACTCCAAATGGTGGCAGGGGCCGGTGTCGGTGCAGTTACCACAAAGTCAATAAGCCTCGATCCTATGCCGGGCCACAATAACCCCATCACTGTGGGCTTTGAGGCGGGTCTTCTTAATGCAGTGGGCTACTCAAATCCAGGTCTGCATGCGGCCATAGAGGAGTTTAAGAACCTGGAGGGCATGGGTGTGCCTGTTATAGCAAGCGTTATAGGCAGAGGCGTGGGTGAGTTTATCAAGGTGGTCGAGGGGCTGTGGAGTCAGGGGTTTGCCGCGATAGAGATATCGCTTTCGTGTCCCCATACGCCTGGTTTTGGGATGATGGCGGGACAAAGTAATCCACATTATACGAGGCAGGTTGTCGCTGCCGTTAGAAGGGTAACAAGTATACCTATTTTTGTAAAACTCTCTCCCGAGACACCGGACATAGCTAAGGTGGCGGTAGCGGCGGAAGAGGCCGGGGCTGATGGGATAACCGCCGTGAACACCATGGGACCTGGGATGGTAATAAATATCGAGGCTAGACAGCCGGTTTTGGGTTTCAAGATGGGTGGCGTTTCGGGACCGGCCTTAAGGCCCATTGCCGTTAGATGTGTTTATGAGATATACAAGGCGGTACGCATACCGATAATCGGGACGGGGGGCGTGTCTACCGGAAGACATGCCATAGAGATGCTGATGGCAGGCGCCACGGCGGTCGGCATCGGCACGGCCGTTTGCATCTCTGGTTTGGACGTTTTTTCTGCGGTATGCCGCGAAATGGAAGAGTGGATGGAGGCAAATAACGTCAGTTCTGTGCAAGAACTTATAGGGACTGCCCATGAGCTATACCCCGAATGACAGTGAATCTACCTTTAACGTACTCCAGCCTACTATAGTAAGGATAGACAGGATAGTAGACGAGTCTAAGACTACGAAGAGCTTCTTCTTCAATGGGAACATCGAATATGAGCCGGGTCAGTTTATTATGCTGTGGATACCCGGTCTTGATGAAAAGCCATTCAGCATATCTTATCACGGCAAGAATTTTTTTGGGATAACGGCGGCCTGCAAGGGCAGGTTTACCAGGAAACTTCACCAGATGAGTGTTGGGGATATATTGGGCGTAAGGGGCCCATTGGGGAGGCCGTTTACCATACAGAAGGGGAATGCCTGCCTGATAGGCGGGGGCGTGGGTATGGCCAGCCTGGCGACGCTTGTGGATAGGCTCAAGAGGGGTATGATTATACAGGGTGCAAAGACGGCCTCGGATGTCCTCTTTCGTGACAGAACTGGGTTCAGTGGTATGACCGTATATACGGAAGACGGGTCGGCTGGGGAAATTGGCCTGCCCACGAAAAACCTTGAGACCATTTATAAACAGTTTGGCGTCATGACTCTTTACGTCTGCGGCCCAGAGCCTATGACACATGCGGTGTTTGAGTTTGCGCGGAGGCACGGGCTGCCGATGCAGGCATCTCTGGAGAGATACATGAAGTGTGGTATAGGTCTATGCGGTCAATGTAGTTGTGATGGGCTGAGGATGTGTCTTGAAGGACCGGTAGTTGACAGGGAGACACTAGAGACCCTGAGCGATTTCGGCCGGTTTGCGAGGCTTAAAGACGGTCGAAAGGTTGCGATAGAAGAATACCTTCAGGTGAGGACGTAGGTGCGGTATCTGGTGCGTGTCCGCACTTGAATGGTGAAGACGCAGTACCTCTAATACAACCGTAGGGGCAATTCATGAATTGCCCCTACGACTTTGTTTCGGAGGCTGGGGTGTGGAAGTAGTTGTATATGGCCTCGGCCTGGCGTGCCGGTAGTCCGGCGACCTCCCTCAAATCGTTCAAAGATGCCTCACGGATGTTCTGTATGCTTCCAAAGCATTTCATGAGTTTTGTCTTCCTGGCGGGGCCGATTCCCGGAATGGCGTCCAATGGCGAACGGTAAAACATCCGCTGACGCAGTTTCTTGTGGTACGTGACGGCAAAGCGATGTGCCTCGTCGCGAATCCTGCCCAACAATAGGAGTTCGGGGGAGTCGGGGGAGAGGATGACGGGTTCTTCGCTCGCGGGGACGTACACCCTGTCTTGGAGTTCGTACTCCAGGTTCGCATCCTTATTGTATTTCTTGCGTGCCTTTGCCAGGGCTATCACGTCAACGTCCGTGATGCCAAAATCGTTCATTACCTTTACTGCAACGCCGAGCTGCCCCTTTCCGCCGTCAATCATTGTTAATTGTGGGAGGTCTTTCTCCTTGGCCGCTTTCTTGTAACGCCTCGACAATATCTCGTGCATCATGGCGCAGTCGTCCGATTGGTCCATGGTTTTTACCTTGTAGCGCCTGTAGCGGTTCTTATTGGGGAGACCGTTTTCGAACGTTACCATCGAGCCTACGGCCAGCTTGCCGCCTATGTTGGATATATCAAAGCACTCAATCCTCTCAGGCAGGTTTTTTAGTTCCAAAGACCTTTGCAATCCGCTCAGTATCCTCTTTTGTCTCTCTGGTGTTACATGTTTGGCCCGGAAGGCATTTTCTGCATTACGCCTTGCCAAGTCTACCAGTCTGAGCTTTTCTCCCTTCTGCGGGCATATAACAGAGACCCTGTGGCCGCTGATTTCGTTAAGAAATTCTTCGAGCACGGGAGCATCCTCTGTCTCGATGGGTATTATTATCTCCTTCGGTATGAAACGGTTATGGCTGTAGAACTGATTGAGGAAGGCACCGAATACCTCTTCGGGCGTATTATATTCCAGTGTGAAGCAGTAACCGGCGAGGTCCTCCAGGTTGCCCTTGCGGATGAACATGGCCTGTATCTCCATCTCTTTGCCCTCACGGTAGTAACCAAATACGTCTCTGTCGGCAAAACTCATGGAGTGTATCTTCTGGCCTTCTATCGTCTGTTCTATGGCCCTGATGCGGTCGCGGGTTTCTGCCGCCTCCTCGTATCTCTCTTCTGTGGCCTCTCTGTTCATCTTTTCGCGGAGGGCCTCGACCAGCTCCTGCTTTCTTCCCTTCAGGAACAGTATTATCTCCTCAATCATGGCGCGATAGGTCTTCTCGTCGGCGAGGTCGTCAATACACGGTCCCATACACCTGCCCATCTGGTAGTAGAGGCACGGTCTTGTCCGTCCGCGAAACATGCGCTCGGAACACTTTCGTATGGGATAGAGTTCATAGATGAACCTGAGCGTTTCTTTTACCGCCCTGGCAGAGGAAAAGGGACCGAAATAAATGGCGCCGTCCTTCTTTACCTCGCGGACTATCTGGGGGTGGGGATATTTCTTGCGCATGTCCAGCCTGATACTGACGTATGTCTTATCATCCCTGAGTAAGACGTTGTAGCGGGGTTTAAACTGCTTAATCAGGTTGTTTTCAAGTATCAGGGCCTCTTTTTCGGTATCGGTCAGGACAATGTTGACGTCGGCCACCTTTCTAACCAGGTGGCCTATTAACGGTCTGCCGTCCCCGCCCTTCTGGAAATACGTCTTGATGCGGGAACGCAGATTTTTCGCCTTGCCCACGTATATCACCTTCGAGCGGGAGTCCTTCATCATGTAAACGCCGGTGCTTTCAGGCAGGTTTTCTAGTTTATTAGCCAGGTCCATCTGGGGGATCTCCGAAGTCCTTTACAACAATTATAGCAGGAGAGTGTATGCTATTCTAGGCCCACGTTAGTTATATAGGGCAGGTTGGCCTGTTTGTATGGGTAGGAGTGCTGCCCGGAATAGATGGGGCTGCTCAGCCCTTACGACCGAATCTTTCCCATGATGTAGAGCAGTGTATAGAGAAGTTCTTGAGGTCGGGGGGGACAACCCTTGATACGGACGTCCACAGGTATGACCTTGTCAACGCCACCCACGATTGCGTATGAATTCTCGAAGATACCTCCATCCCTGGCGCAGTCTCCCACGGCCACAACTATCTTGGGTTTGGGTGTGGCATCGTAGGTCTTTTTCAGGGCCATTTCCATATTCCTGCTCACGGGTCCGGTGACCAGGAGCAGGTCTGCGTGTCGCGGGGAGGCTACAAAATGGATACCAAATCGCTCTATGTCATAAATTGGGTTGTTTAAAGCGTTTATCTCTAACTCACAGGCGTTGCATGAACCTGCATCCACCTCTCTTATATGAAGTGAGCTGCCGAACAGCTTGCGAGAGATGTCGATGGAGGTCTTGTTAACCACCTCCATACAATCTTTCCTAATGTCAAGGTCTTCCAGATTCTTGGTGGCAATTCGATTCTTCAGCAGGGAGAGTATCAGTCTTTGCATCGTATCCTGTCCTCAGAGGTCGTTACCGGCGTAAGAGAGGTTAAAACTCTTGTTGCAGAGTGGGAAATCAGGCACTATGTTCCCCAGCACCGCGTATGAAAGCCCGGACCAGTTGCAGAAGGACGGGTCCTTTATCTTACAGCGGTAGAGTCTGTTCTCAGGGCCGGACATTATCCAATACATTATGGGACCTCTCCAGCCCTCCACACAGCCCAGGGCATACCGATAGGGCTCCAGTGTTCTTATTTCCGTTTTTAACGGGCCGTCCGCCTTCTTATCCAGCACCTGCTCTATAATACTTATGGACTCAAAGGCCTCGTCTATTCGTACACACAGTCTGGAAAAGACGTCTCCGTCTTTGTAGATGGGAACCTTAAACTGCACCTCTCCATATGCCTCGTAAGGGGCGTCTCTCCGTATGTCGAGGTCTATACCTGCTGCCCTGGCCGGCGGACCCGTTACGGCCAGGTCTTCTGCGGTCTTTCTCCCCAGAATGCCTGTAGTTTTCACCCTGTCTAAAAAGGATGCAGACGCGAGGAGTATTTCCGCCAGCTTATCAATACCTTCTTTGGTACCCTGCAGGGTGCTTGTGATTGTGTCTTTGGCACGGAACAGGTCCCTTGTCACACCTCCAGGTGTGATGAAACCTCTAAGGAACCTGCTTCCCGTAAGTTCTTCGTTGAGATTTACAACCTTTTCCCTGAGGATGCCCGCATGTGCTGCACCGAAGAGGAAGGCCACGTCCGTGGATATGCCTCCGATGTCTGCGATGTGGTTATAGAGCCTCTCTAATTCCATTGCGATCACCCTGTTGTATTTCGCCAAAACAGGGGTTTCCGTCCCCGAAGCCTTCTCCAGGGCCTGGCAATAGGCAACAGCGTGGCCCACTGTTGAATCCCCGGAAACCCGTTCTGCAACTCGGCACCCTTCGTGAATGTCCAGTGTTTCCATCAACTTTTCTATGCCTTTGTGTTTGTAATAGAGTCTTATTTCGAGATTCGTTATCGGTTCTCCCGCTACGCTGAACCTGAAATGTCCTGGTTCAATTATCCCGGCATGTACAGGGCCCACGGGAATTTCAAACATGCCCTCACCCTCGATAGTGTGCAGGCTGTAGAGACCCTTGGCTTTGTTTAATGCAGATTTGTAGGGGAAGTCTTTCCTGAGCGGGTGGATGCCCTCCGGAAAATTCTCATGGAGTACCATGTGCCTGGTGTCGGGGTTGCCTACGGGAACAAAACCAAACATGTCCTTCATCTCTCTTTCAAAGAGGCTTCCCGAATACATAAGGGGTGTTATGGATGGGAAATCCAGCTTACCATCATTGAGAGGTGCTTTGAGGATGATAAATATGGGCCTTCTAGGGATTTGAAAGACAGAGTATATCTTGTACGTACCGTCCAGCTCGCGCTCGTCCGTGCCGAACATGCTGAGCAGGGGCGTCTTATATTTAACCTCGTGCAGGAAGTTTGCTATCCTGGGTAGGGACTCCTTACGTATGGTAAGATATACATCCCCTGATGTGGAAATGTCCGTGGACAGGACGTCTTCCGGGAATTCCCTCTTTATTTCATCGATGAGAAGCCTTCTTTCATCCATGCGGTTTCCTCTCCCGTGATTATGCAGACAGATTGATTAAATATATTGTCCAGAAAGTTGGGTATGTATATTCCCAGGATAACAATGGGCACCAACAGGATGGAGCATGCAAGAACGGTCCAGCCATCAANCTCCCCTCTTCCTACTCCCGAAGGCGGGCTGTTAAAGGCCATGGCGGTGGAGTGCTTGACAATACCGGCGAAGACGATTACCAGAGAGACCAGGATTATACAACTGGCCAGTATATTACCGCTTGAAAAACCCGCAGTGAGAATGGCTATCTCACTCATGAATATGTTAAATGGCGGTACCCCCGCCAGGGCAAAACTTCCGAGGAGTAACGCCGTTCCCGTAAGAGGCATTGTTTCTACGGCACCCTTTATGTTTTCCATATTCTTTGTGTGGTACCTGATAGAGAGGTTTCCGCTCACAAAAAACATGAGAGATTTTACCAGGGCATGGTTTAGGACATGGAATAGGGCCCCATATACCCCCAGCAGTCCGCCAAAGCCTATCCCTGCTGCGATAATTCCCATGTGTTCCAGGCTGCTATAGGCCAGCAGCCTCTTTAAGTCTTTTTGTATCAGTATAAAGAAAGTGGCAATAACCAGAGAGGCGATGCCGAAGGTCAATAGCAGGTTATTGAGATAGGCTGCGTCCAGACACTTGCCGGCGATAATGTAAAAACGCAGTATCCCGTAAAGAGCGCACTTTAATAATACCCCCGACAGCAGGGCACTGACCGGAGTCGGTGCCTGGCTGTGGGCATCTGGAAGCCAGGTATGCATTGGGGCAAAACCCGCCTTTGTACCGTAGCCGATGAGTATGAAGATAAAGGCAACTTTAGTGAGCCCCGGGTCCAGCCTGTCTGCAAAGCGCGTTATCTCATACCAGTTTAGCGTGTTCCTTAATTCAAATGGGATATTAAGCGAGGCGTAGTAGAAGAGTGTTGTTCCAAACAGGGCGAATGTGATGCCCACGGCGCATATTATTAGATATTTCCACGCAGCCTCCAGTGATGTCCGCTCGTTATAAAAGCCAACTAAACAGGTAGATATAAGGGTGGTAGCCTCTATAGATATCCAGAGGATTCCGAGATTTCCTGTAGTCACTGCCAGAATCATGGTTAATATGAAGAGGTTGAGATAGAAGTAGTAGCGGCCCAGGTACCTGTCTAGGTCTGCCTTATTGAGCGATTGCCTCATGTAACCGATAGAGTAGATAGATATGGCGAGACTTAGCAACAGGGTGAGGAAGAGAAAGAATCCACCCAAGGCATCAACATAGATAAGCCCGTCGAAATCACATCTGGGCTGGCCTTTGGTAATATCGGTCAGGACGAGGATAGAGATGGTGAAACAAAGACTGGCACCCAGCAGATTCAGAAGCTCTGCCACCCGGCCTTTCTTTATGAATAAACAGAGACACCCCGTGACCAGCGGAATGGCCAGAAGGCATTTCAACATGAGAATCATCCCCTCAAGGAGTTTAATTTACTCGTATCAATGGAGGCAAACGTCTCCTTTATCCTGAAGGTAAAGACACCCATAATCAAGATACCTACCAGGACATCGAAAGACATACCAAGCTCAATAACCATGGGCATTCCTGAGGTCAGCACTATAGCACCCAGGAAGACCCCGTTTTCCATAGTCAAAAGCCCTACCATTTGAGTGATGGCCTTTTTCCTGGTTATCATCAAAAAGAGGCCTATCAATATAACGGCCAGAGAGGTTGACAGGCAGTGGTTGAAGACAACACCCTCATGGAGTTCTAGAATATCCCGTTGAATGTAGTAGGCAAGAATGACCAGGCCGCTTGCCGCTAACAGGGAGATGGGCCACTTCACGTACGGCTCCACCTCTCTTTTTATGGTTAGAGTATCAATTAATCTTAGTAACATATAGGGGATGCCCAGCACCTTCACTATTATGATGAGGTAGACCATCCATATCAGGTGATGAGCGTGCAGGCCGCTGGAGGCAAAAAATGCAATGGCTGCCAAAAGGAGTGACTGAAAGGCATACACATAGACCAGGGCCGCAAGACGATTGCACAAAACCATAATTATAACAGCGCCCAACATACCGAGGGCGAGTCTGTCTATGGCGTAAACCCCAATTGACGAATTCTCCAACACGATTCACCTTACGAAAATGATTGATAACATTGCTAAGAAAGAACAACCCATAGAGAATAAGAGCAGGTTGGGCACCCTGAATAATCTCAGTTTTGCATTCAACGTTTCCACCCAGGCTGTAATGTAACCCAGAATCACCAACTTTAACGAGAATATCCCCAGCGAGGATAATGTGGCGGGACTGCCTTCGAGGACCGCTATCGGCAAGAAGACGTTGGCCATGAGCGAGAAGAACATAAACTGCTTCACGGCCTTACTCCACTCGATAAGTGCCAGGTAACTGCCCGAATATTCGAGTAGCATTGCCTCATGAACCATAGTCAGTTCAAGATGGGTGCTCGGGTTGTCCACGGGAATCCTGCCGGTTTCGGCAATAAGCACCACGAAAAAACCCACGAACAAGAGGACGTTAAAGAAAGATACGTGTGCGGCACCGCCCTGGGATACCCCTGAGACCATCTCGTTAAGGTTAAGACTGTTGAAATGTAGCCCAACGGCAAAGAGGGCCATAAACAGGGCAGGCTCCGCAAAGGAGCCTATGGTCATTTCCCTGCTGCTGCCCATCCCTCCAAAGGCGCTGCCTGTATCCAGTGCAGCAGCAGCCTGAAGGAACCTGGCCATGCCAAGTAGATAGACTACCAGAATACAGTCGCCTGCGTGGGCCATAGGTGCTTTTAGGCTGTACAGGGGTACGAAAAGGGCCGCCGTCAAGGTGAACATAAAGACCCCGTAAGGAGCGAAGCGGAAGACCCAGGAGGCGTGTTCTGAAAGGACACTGTCTTTTCTGAACAGTTTCCAAATGTCATAGTATGGCTGTAAGACGCTGGGCCCCCGTTTCCCCTGGAGCCTGGACTTTATTTTTTTTATGAAGCCCTGGAGCAAGGGTGCGCCCAGAAGCAAACAGGCCAATTGTGTAAAGAAACTAATGGGATCCATAATCTATCTCGCCCAAAACAGGAGTACAATAAGAGTAACAAAGATGTAAAGGAGATACAGATGCATACTCCCCGTCTGAATGACCTGCATCCTGCTGGAGACTGCCATAACTGCTTGTAATATGAGTTCGTAGAAATACCTGTCAAAGATATGCCCTACTGATGCGCGGTATCTGGTTATCCTCACGAAGTGTGGCTGCAGCGGGGTGGGGGAGGCTATCTTCTCCACGTCTTCGGTGATGTCGTAAATGTCCCTGAAGATTATCATGAATGGCTTCGAGAAGGCCGTAGCGGTGTACTCCATCTTTGGGAGCAGGGCAGGGATTCCACATCCCCAAGTCTCGCCCAGCACAGTCTTTTTGTAAGGGATGCCCAAGATAAGCAGGAGACCACCCATTAAGGTTAGGAGTAAAAGGAATACCCCCTGCGGGGAGAAGCTGGAGAGATTTAGCTTAAGAGGGGCAAGGGTAAACAAATCAGAACTAACTCCATTAATTCCAACGTACACCTCAGCGTGGATAAGGGTGGAGGCTACATTTCCTATAGGACCTAATATGTACTGTGGCAGTACTCCCAGCAAAAGGCATAGTACCGCCAGTATACCCATGCCGAGACGCATGAACAACGGGACTTCCAGAGCATGCCTGGCATGCTCACTCCTTGGCATGGCCAGGAAGGTTATTCCGAATGCCTTTACAAAACAGGCGGCGGCAAGGGCACTCGAGAGACAAAGGACGATTGCCACCATCGGAAGGAACACCTTCGAGCCTCCTTCCAGCGCCCCGAACCCCATAAGAAGTCCCTGAAAGGTGAACCATTCACTGACAAAGCCATTAAATGGCGGGAGGCCGCAGATAGATACTGCCCCTGTGAGGAAGAACAGGGCCGTCCAAGGCATCTTTTTTATAAGCCCTCCCAGTTCCTCTATGTTTCTCGCATGNGAGCTGTAAACTACGGAACCGGCGCNCAGGAACAAAAGGCCNTTAAAAAGGGCGTGGTTAAGGGCGTGTAGCAGCCCTGCCGTCAGGGCGATTANGGCCGGACCGTGTAACCCCACGGATGAAAAGACCATAGAGGCACCTACACCCATGAGGATTATACCGATATTTTCTATGCTGGAGTAGGCAAGGAGTTTCTTTATGTCGTTTTCCACCAAGGCGTAAAGTATCCCGAAAACCGCCGACACCGAGGCAACCACAAGTATTACTCCTCCCCACCACATACTGCCCCCTCCAAGAACATCCATCACCATTCTTATCAGTCCATAAACGGCCACCTTTATCATGACTCCAGACATGAGGGCGGAAACGTTGCTGGGTGCGGCTGGATGTGCCTTGGGAAGCCATATATGTAAGGGCACTATCCCTGCCTTTATACCGAAACCAANGAAGAAGAATACAAATAAAAGGTCCTTTAATCCCCCCGGAAGATCGCCTGCCGAGGTCCTGAAGGCTGTGAAATCGAGGGACCCCGAATGCCTGTAAAGGAGCAGAAAGGCAGTCAGGATGAAGGCTGTGCCCGCATGTGCCATCAAGATGTAGATAAATCCGGCCGATACAGACTCCTCCTTTTCATACTCGTAGACCACAAGGAAGTAGGAGACCAGTGTCATAGTTTCCCAAAAGATAAGAAAGATCATGGCGCTGTTTGCAGTTACAACCCCGATCATGGAAAGGATAAAGAGATTGATGCCAATACAAAGAAGCCCTACGTCCCTTTTGTGGTAATGTTCTTCGTTGTAACCTATAGAGTAAATGGAAATTGCCAGGGTGAGTAAGGATATAATCAGCAGGAAGAAGGCGGCCACGTTGTCCAGAAAGAAAGCAAAATCCACCCAAGGGATAAGGCCAGGCAGGTTGAAGGAGAAGGCCTTTCCGGTGCTGAGTATATTACCGGAGAGAAAGAGCCCGCACACTGCCGCCAGTGCAGTAAAGGCGCTTGAGACATAACTGCAAATTCTTGGGGAGCCTCTTAATATGAGGCCTGAGAAGGTTCCAAGAAGAAGCAGAAGATTCATCAGGATAAAAGATTCTTTACTACCCATAGGGGGAGACAAAATAGGATTGTGAAAATTGAAGAAGCCCATCCCAAAGGAAGTAAACTGCAGGCAGATATGTTGAAGCCAGCCGGTCGGTCTTAGAATCAGGCAACGAACCTAAGGAGGTAAGGTTTTTTAGACAGGCGCCGGACCCCAAAGTCTGCCTAGATTTACCTGGGGGCCCAGGGAGATACCAAAAATATGGAATGGGCACATAGCCCAACGCTACTACCTCTTTGGCACCTAATGTCATTACGCAAGCTGGGTGCCCACATTTATCAGATAAAATTTAACCCCTGTATTTTCAGGGGATTTGGACAATTCCATTAAAAACGGGCAAATCCTAGCAAATTGCGCAAACTGTGTCAAGATATTTTCACTCAGTGAAATGAACCCAAGTTGTTGGGAAGTCCCCGGCCTTTATTGGTTTAATACTTTATAGAAATGAGCTTGTCAGTTGATTTGTCTCGTTTCTACGGGGAATTGATTGTTGTATTCCCACAAGTCGAAAAAGCTTTTGACTTGGTGCAGGTCTGCTGGTAGCATTGCGCCCTAATGAGGGGTAACTCTGGAAAACCATCCCTTACGGAGTTCTCTGTCACCGGAGAGTTTCCCATGGACTGTGTCAATGGACTCCCAGATTGTGGACCCTAATGGGCCTGTCGCTGATTGACTGGGTCATTATAGGATTTTACTGTGGCCTCTCCTTAGGGGTTGGTATCTATTTCTCCCGCCGAGCCAGCAAGAATATCCGCGAGTTCTTTTTATCCGGAAGCTCCCTGTCCTGGTGGCTGTTGGGTACTTCTATGGTGGCCACCACCTTCGGTGCCGACACGCCTCTTGCAGTGACTGAATACGTGAGGAATGACGGTATATGGAGGAATTGGTTCTGGTGGAATGTGGCGCTGGGCGGGCTGCTGGGTGTCTTTGTGTTCTCAAGGCTCTGGCGCAGGGCAGAGGTGTTAACCGACAACGAGCTTATAGAACTGAGGTACTCGGGGCGTCCGGCCAAGATACTCAGGGCATTCAAGGCCGGTTACTTCTGCACTATATATAATTTTATAGTAATGGGGTGGGTGATCCAGGCCATGGCTACCGTCCTGCAGGTGGTGCTGGGAATCCCTGCGGAGATGCAGTGGGCTTCTATTGCCATCTGCGTCTGTATAGCCCTGGCCTACACAGTATTGTCCGGGTTTTGGGGTGTTGTGGTAACGGACTTGTTCCAGTTCCTCCTATGTATGGCCGGCTCCATTGTCCTTGCCGTATACTCTCTTAATGCGGTAGGCGGAATAGATAAGCTGAAGCTGCAGCTTGCGCAGATGGACGGGGGGAGTGGCGCTACCATGAATTTCTTTCCGCCACTGCATGTAGACGGTGAGACCGGATTTCTGGGCTCTCCGCTCTTTACGTTTATAATATTTATCACGATAATGTGGTGGTCTTCTCACAATGCCGACGGCGGCGGGTACATTATTCAGAGGATGCTTGCGGCCAAGAACGAGGCACACTCCCTGATAGGCACGCTGTGGTTTAATATTGCACATTATGCACTAAGGACGTGGCCGTGGGTTATAGTTGCACTGGCCACAATGGTAGCGTTTCCGGATATTACGAGAGAGCACAGCAAGGATGCGTATCCAATGGCAATAAACGCCTTCCTGCCGCACGGACTTAAGGGCCTGCTGGTGGCATCCTTCATGGCGGCGTTTATGTCCACGATTGATACCCATTTAAACTGGGGCTCCAGCTATTTTATAAATGACATATACAAAAGATTTATTAGGAAATCATCGTCCGAGCGGCACTATGTGCTTGTATCGAGGATTGCTTCGGTGGTGTTGATGTTTATTGCGGGGATTGTTGCGTTGCAGATGGACTCTATAACTGCGGCGTGGGAATTTCTGATACCGATGTCGGCGGGCATCGGACTTGTGCTCATACTGAGGTGGTTCTGGTGGCGGATAAACGCCTGGTCTGAGATATCCGCCCTTATTGCCTCCATGGTCATAAATGTGCCGCTTGTGATAGAAGGGGTAGATGTACAGCATAGGTTTATGGTAATTGTGCCGTTTTCCATAATGGTATGGGTGTCGGTAACATTTCTTACTGAACCAATTCCCAAGGAACAACTTATGAAGTTTTACAGTAAGGTCAGGCCCGGCGGTGTTTGGGGACCTGTAAAAAGGGAACTGCCCCACATAAAGAGGGGTGTACTGGGATGGGGNTTGCTGATAGAATGGTTTTCCGGCGTGGCGCTTATATACGGCTCTACATTC
>C687J35504_10001127_pt1 | contig 18940 bp, 13 predicted proteins | sample RifCSPhighO2_02_FD_35504 | JGI IMG/M metagenome (IMG submission 35504) | reverse complement strand
TTTGCGACGCAGGGCTTATCTTTTGCGCCCTGATTTAACAAGGGCGCAAAACTTTGGGCGTAACTTATTGCGCCCAAAGCGACTTTCTCGTCGATTCACAAAATCGATGAGAAAGTCGGGTTAGTCAGACTGGTTCAAGAAAAACAACAACTTTCCAGATTCCGTAAAATGACGGATGAATTATCTATACAACCCTTTTAATAGCCTCGGTTTAAAACAATCCCAAAACGAATTGGATTTTTACTTGAAAAAACAGCTGTTGTAGACGATAATTTAACTGGCTTGAGTAGTAATTCAAGATGTCAACCCCAGAGTTGACTATCGCTTGAGAATTACCAACTTGAGCCGTTTTTATTTTCCAGCAATCTTGGTGGGTAAATCCCGCTTATCTTGTGCAACATAATGAATATTGAATTTCTTGAAAATATCAGATTTCTCAACACCACCAGTGGTCCATGTTTTCGGCAGCAAATCAGGAACTCCCAATCTTGAAACCAAATACTCCCTGATCTTATTTTTATAAAGCGCGCCTTTATTTGTCTTTCCCTCGCTCTTAATCGGAAACAGATTATTCAATATGCAACCTTGTAACAAATCGCAAACTCCCATCAGCTCGTAACCTTCCGCGCCGGAAACAACGTCCTGAATATGCCGAATTTTTGGATGCTTTGAATCTTTCGAATACCCAGTTCCCACCGTACTGAATTGCTGCTTTAAAATTTCCATAAATAAGTCGGGTTCGCAACGCGTCATCTTGTCCAAAAACAATATTGCATTAGACATATGCTCTAAATTACGCCGAAGCAGTTCTTCGGCTAATGTTCTATAAGCTCGCTCCTTCTTCAGCTTTGCCGGCTCATCCGGTCTACCATAAATTTCCAAATCAAAACTGTCGTCCGTCTTGATTGCAATGCAACTGAAATGACTGTCGCTTTCCATAAAAGCATCAATGGCTTCTTTGTAAATCCTAAATGGCTTTTTATAATTGCAGTACGTGTATTTAATCTCCTTAAAACTTCCGTTTACCAGAACGTAAGCATTCCTCGCTAAAATTCCTTTCACCTGCTTATGAAATTTTTTATGTATTGGGTTGAAAAGTGCGCCGAGCAACAGCCATGTGTGATTATGATCGTATGTTTCATCCAAATAAATAATCATTTTATTCCCTCAAAATATACTTTCTGTTATATCAACCCGCTTGTGAAATTTTCTCCGATTCAAGCCAGTCGTCGAAATCTTCAACATGTTCGATTGCGAAATTGGGATCGTCCAAACAATCCTGCAAATACTTTCGGTATAATTTTACCGCTGTTTTCCGATCCATCAATTATTTACAAGATAATTTGTTATGAAACGTAATCTGTTTATCTACACGATTGCATATTGTAAATCAAGAAAATGAATTAGTGTGCGTTTTTTTATTACTACCGGTCTTCATTTCGCTGGCGGGGAACAACTGGGGTGCCGCTGTAGACCCGTATCGAACCGCGTGTGTGTCGTTTGAGAGTGATCTGACAGCGGTTCTTCTAAAGGAATTGTGGAAAAGTCAGGGACCATTTCGAACATTTTTGGAAACCGGAAAATCTGGTGTTTGAGGCGGTGGAATTGGGGAAATAGTGAATAGTTTAATTGGGTAATCAACCGGTTCAATTAGGTAAAAGGCCGCGTTGATTACCTAATTGACTTCCTTTTTCATTCTTCTGAATCAAAGGCCTCTGCCAAGTTTTGTTATTTCATCTGTTAATCCCATGATATCGAATCGCTCACGAAATACTTCTTTAAAGACTATCAGTGCGCAAAAGCCTACTTGGGCATTTGTTTTGAGACACAGCCTTGTAGAAATCGTATCTCCTGCAAGATAATTCAAATCGAATCGAATTGCACTGCCTTGGGAACTTTTCCTTAAATTTGAAGTCAATCCCATTTCGTTCGGATGAGCTCCATAATCAATTGTCCTTTCATATAACTCGCGCATAATTTTACCCGCTTTTGGAGCTTCGTTTTCAAGAAGGGCAAGCATTTTTCCAATAACAAACTCGTTTCTTACAGCTTTTTTAGATTTCTCGCTGTCATGCCGCCGCATCCACATTTCAACTTTTTTTGGATTTCGATGAAAATAAAAACCATAAAGAGCTGCTTCTAAACATCCCCGTAGGACCATAAAAGCTTCTCGTGTTTGCCCGCTTGTGGATAATCTCGCCCCACCCAAATAGGCAGAATGAGCTTTAAGAATAAAGAAAACCACAAACCATTCGCGTGTATTATGCAAGTAATCAATCGCTTTTCTAAATGCTTCGTCGATTTTTTGCAGGCGAGTAAAAGCAGGTTTAAAATTAACAAAAGTAGCAAAAATATTTTGATGGGCCGTTTCAATAAATTCAGAGAGACTATCTGATGCCCAATTAGGTGGATGCGGATTAAAATTTCTTTTCGGATTGATTGCCATTTTCACGTTTAGTTGTATTTTTCGTATATTGGCCTCAAAAATTCATGTCCGGCGCGGCCGTATTTATCACAAATCTGATTCGCAAGTTCTTTTTGCTTGTGAGAATAAAGTTTTTGAACAATTGAAGAAATATTTTCTTCTTTAAATATCGGGATTGTTGATTCAAGCATAGCTACAAATATTTCACCGACTTCTTTTGGACTCACATCGGCCAGAGCATCCAGGTATTCCAGGAAGAACGAGGCATGATACCGTTTTTCAACATACGGCGTGCTCTGCAAAAGCCAGGTTTTTGATTCTGCATCAATCTTATCAAGGAAAACCGTCAACTGATTCAAGTCGGACAATATCTCTGGATAGGTTTCTTCATTGCCTTTAATTTTATTAAAACAATGTCTCCAAAAACCCATGGCTTTCTCGCAAAAAGATATTCTCTCTTCTTCTTTTTCAAATTTCACGTCACGATGCTGCCAAAATAAACCAATCACATCAGAAATATCTTCCGTTTTCCAACCGTGAAGAATCTTCGCAAAAAGGCTTCTATGATCCAATGATTCCTGCCCCCTCAGATATGAAATAGCAATATTATCAATAATTCTTTCTCTGATTTGTTTGTGCTCAATTCCATCCAGCACTTTGTCCAAATCACCATTTTTTTTCAGCAGGTTGTAGAGAACTGAATATACGGTTCCAATATGTGAATAACCATCCAATGCTGCGCGCCAATTGGATTCAAGGTTCGGATTCTGATTCGGAAAAATTTGGGCAAAATTATGTTCAACCCATTCTTTATTCATGTAATAAAGGTTTGGCAACCAGCGGCCTGCTAGCGTAGAAAACTCGTATTTACCGTTTAACGCTTCTTTTAGCTCATAATTAAGAACCGGTTCAAGTTTTTTCCATTCTGCTTCTTTTTCGTCAGAGCCTTTCTTTTCACCGATCCGTATGCATCTCAATGCATAAAACAAGAATGCTTCAAGCGTTCGCCCGCGTGGTGTATTAATTGCCCAATTGACGAAACCTTCACGCTCATTTCCCAATTTTCCCGGCGGCTGTTTCCTAAGGATGATGTTCAACACCTCACTAGCTTGCGGTAAAAGCGCCTCGTCAAACGCTGAGTCATCTTCCTTCACGCCGGATTCGATCAATTCCGCAATCGCGGTTGGAATCCAATTCTTTCGGACATACCGGTCTTTTTCTTTATCATCTTCCGTCCATAGTTCAGACAGCCCTGCTAACTCTTTGGAAAACGTTAAAATCTTTTTCCAATCCAAAATCTTCTTTTCTCTCGATAGGTCTCTAAAAGCATCAATTACAAAGTAATGATATGGAAATTTGCATTTAAGAAACTCTGAAAGATCGTTTATAAAGAAATCGGGTTTCGTTTTAACGGCTGCTTTCAGGCTTTCACCAAGCCCTTCGCAGCTTGGTTCGCCCCACTGATTCTTTTCTTTAAACTCATTGATATATGCGACAATCGCTTTAACAGAATCCATTCCTAGCAAATCAGTCGCTGAAATCGGACTTTTTTCGCTAAAACCGCCGCTTGTGATATAAGAAATAAATTCGGGATGTTCCGGCTTAAACGGGTGTTTAAGCGTCTGTTTGCACGTTTCCAATAATGAATCAGCTTTCGCATATCCTTTCCCGGCAATCGCAGTCAACCATTCCGCTCGAAGATAAGCATTCATTTCGTCCTTATTTACATCTTCACGCCAGCCTCGCGTCAATTCATTGATCAAGCTGACAACTTCCCCTTTTTGTTTATCTGAAAATATTTCAAAACGCTTCTTGAGAAGCTCATAAACCTCGTGCCTCACATTGCTTTCAAACAGCGAAGGCGACAATATCTCCCAAAATAGATTCTTATATTTTTCGAAATTGACGTTGATCGCGTAAACTGCAATACGTTTCAGCGTGTTCCATTTCGATGCAATAAGCTCCTTTAATTCTGTTGAAGCATCCTGCGAAGCTGCATAAGAGATTAGCACATCTCGCAACGCCTCAATCAAAACATGACCCGGCCGGTCTTCACCCGCGTTCTGTTCGTGATCCTCGATGGCAGCGCGCCACACGTAGGAGTACTGGTCATCATTATGTGAAGTTGCCAAAAATTCCGAAAGCCGATTTGTCAAACTGTGGACCACTTTTTTGCCGCATCGATCACCTAACAGTTGCGCATTTTTCTTGAATAGCTCTTTCATCCAAAAACTCTTAATCCTGAGCTCCGGCTCACTGATTGGTTTAGAATCCGAATCTATTTTAGTTGGTGATGGAACCTGCTTAATCTCTGTCATAATATCAATTATTTTCGCCGCTTTTTTCCAATTTTCCGGCTTTTCGCTTTGGGCAAACTTCGTCACCAAACTTTTCCCAATCTCACTTCCCACAAGCGTACTGTCAAATTTGCTTTCCAACCAATCGCGGATCAGATCAATATCATCCATGTTGATAACATCAGTAGGCAAATTCGCCATGATTTTCACAAACGCATGCCAGGTACGGTAGTTGTCTACTTTCTCCCCAGTTTTTGGGCGTGTCACATCTCGAATAATTTCCATCAAACCGGAAGCAACTTTAGAATATCCAACGTCCGAATGCTTTTGAGATATCTTTTCAAGATAAATCAATACCGGCCAAAATGGGATTGTAAAGTACCCTTTTTGCTCTTTGGATTCTACTGGAATTGGATTTTTGTCCGGAACAAATGTTCCCAAATCAGTTAGCAATTTGAACCAATTTATATCATCTACCTTTTTAAAGAAATATTGTGAAAGAGCTTCATCAGCTTCGATCATATTCAAGAACGTTTTTCTATCCTTGCCTTTAATGGGTTGACGATCCAAGATGTTGTCAATTTTTTTAGTTGATTCGAAAAAATTTGTCATTTTGGTGTTCCTGCTTTAGTGATGTCGTCTTCATTGAGTCTTGGTTTGGACAAATTCCAATTCTCAATCGTTGCTGCAAAATTTATATGGACACCGTCAGAGTTGTCATATTTGATCGCATGTACGCCTGAAAATTGCTCAAGTTCGAGATCGGATATATATTCTGGAGCCGAAGGTAATAAAGCATAATGAAAATATCTTTTCTGCCCCTGAAGTGCCGGATTGAGTTTTACGTATTCACGCCACTTTTCGCGAAATGAAGTCCCCATGAAAAGGACTGTATATGAACCAAAAACATTCCATAAGAAATTTTCAAAATTACGATTACCATAAAGAGTATCTCTAATATTTAATGTCCATATACTTTCTTTTCCGACCCCGTGGATTAAAAAAACTTTGTTACTTTTTAAATCTTGTGGTGCGCAGTTGTCTTTCGTGCGAAAATCATCTTTTGAACAGCCGCTGTAATTAAGTAATAACTCATCAACATTGGTGCTGACAATAGCTATCGGCTTCCATGATTTGATAATTTTAATCCAGTTCTTGTAATTTTCGATTTTCACTTGGTCATTGAGTTCTACCGATTTGTCTATCGTTTCTTGATATATTTTTACATTAGTCGACCTGATCAATTCAAAACACTCATAAAAGTCCATTCTTGTATACTGTTGCAAAACGCTTTCTTCGCATAGTTTGTTTTCTCTTAATCTCGTGATTAAGTTATTCTTAACGTTATTCCAGTCCGGAAGTCCTGCCGCACAAGAAATTCCAGCCCCGAGAAATACAATTAGTTTGTTGTTTTTTGAAGCCTCAAGCACACCAGGAGGAAATATTGGCAATGTCGTCACACTAATTCCCCTTTAAACGCTTTATCTATGATGGAAGGCAAAAGCGCGTCGAGTTCGGAGGCAGTCTCGGACTGTAACCGCTTCAGTCCATCCACCTTCGCTTGCAATCCGTCCAGTTTCTCTACAATCTGGCGTTGTTCTGAAAGTGTGGGAATGCTTATTTCGAAAGCGCCAATGCGCACTTGGTTGATGATCGGAAGTGTTGCTTGCGGTGCAGCAGCCATCAGGTCTTTTCCAAGACGCCGCATCCACCAGAAACCGTATTCGGGAAGAACCTCATCCGAAAATTTGATGCCGGTAATTTGCTGATTTGCTGAACAGCATTCGTGAGTAAGCGCAACCTTTCCCAAAGAACCGCCAATAGCCACCAACAAGACTGTGCCGGGTTCAAACATTCTGGCTTTTCGTTCTGCAATTGCCACTTCTGATAAGGTACGGGATGAAACACCAAGTTGGCGTTGATATTGCAAATCGCCAGGCGTATACCACTGAATTAGCCCTCCATAATAATCGCTACGTTCGCTTGGCGGTGTTGTGCCTGTGCTCATTGTTGAACACGCGCTGATTCGTTTAACCACAGTTTCTCGAGGCAACCGGAGATGTCTTAAGGCTGAAAGCATAAGCGTCTCAACTTCTTCGGTAGCTTGGTGGCGAAGGCCGCGAGCTTCTTCGATTTTGGCAGCGAGGGCGTTGATTCGGGCGACGATGCGCTGCTGTTCGGGAAGTGATGGTAGTGGAATCTTATAATCTAGAACATGTTGTGGTCTGATAGCCGCATAGTTAGTAGATCCTTGAGCTGAAACTTGGTCATGAAAAAATGGCGTACGAATAAACCAATTCAAAAAATCAGGTCTTAGTAAAGATCCGTTAATAGAAAATAGGAAATAATGGCTACTAACTATTGCATTTTCTAGTACAGTTGGAACAATTCCATATCCACCAACTTTAGCATCTATTTCGGCAACGAGAAATTCTTCCGAATGGCAAACTTGTTGATTTTTTGTTTTAATTTCGGCCCCGGGCACTTGATCTCGCAAAATGATGCCTTGCGCATGAAGTTGCACACGACATCTCTTATATATTTGGATATCATCAATTTTAATAAACTCTTTACGATGAGTTAAAACTTTACCTAGGGGAACTATGGGCCATTTGAGAGCCATTATGATTCCAATGATTTTTGAATTTCTGTCACAATTGTTAATATTCGTTTTTCTTTTTCTAAAAGATCTCCGATTAATTTTTCTGGAGGCATGTGCTCAAAGTCCTGTTTTGAACTCGGATTCTTGATGTCGAGATTGACGGAGAGGAGATTTCGATTGTCATCGTATTTGAGTACATCTTCAACTTTAACCTTCCAAGCGAATTCATTTTCTTCGCGTTTTTTCCACCACTCGATGCACGATTTGAATTCATCAAACTGAATTGGCTGTGTTTTTGTGTAGTTTTTTCTTCCTTCAGGAAGCTGGTGTTCGTAATACCAAATTTCTTTTGTTGGGCCGGAGCGATCAAAGAAAAGCAAGTTGGTTGAGATGCCCGTATAAGGCGCAAATACGCCGTTTGGCAGACGAACGATGGTGTGCAAGTTAAATTCTTTGAGTAATTCTTCTTTGATTCTTGCGCACACGCTATCACCAAAAAGAGTTCCGTTCGGGACAATAACGGCCGCGCGGCCGGCTTTTTTGCCGAGGTGGCCAGGGCGCCTCAACTTCCGCATGATTAATTGGAGAAAAAGAAGGGCAGTTTCGGACGTTTGTTTATCTTCAGGAAAGTTTCCTTGAATTCCTTTTTCCTCTTCGCCGCCGAACGGAGGATTTGTTAATATCACATCGACGCGGTCATTATCGCCGATTTCTTTTAACGGCTGTCTTAAAGAATTCCCGGAATCGATTAAGGGCGCATTAAGGCCGTGCAGCAAAAGATTCATTTGGCACAATAAATAGGGAAGTGACTTTGCTTCGCCGCCTAAAATGGTTTCTTCCTGAAGGATTCGATGATCTTCTACGGTTTTGCATTGTTTTTTAATGTATTCAACTGCTTCGACTAAAAAACCTCCGGTTCCACACGCAGGGTCGAGAACAACATCGCCGAGTTTTGGGTTGGTTACTGTTACCATGAACTTTACGACAGCACGTGGCGTATAGAATTCTCCGGCGTCACCAGACGCATCACGCATTTCCTTGAGCAGGCTTTCATAGAGGTGTGACAGGGTGTTGATTTCATCTGATGAAGTGAAATGGATTTGATTGATCTTATTAATGACATCCCGCAAAAGATAACCGTTTAACATCCGATTGACCGTTCCCCGGAAAACGGTAGCAATAACGCTTCTTCTGTCTTTCTTTTTACCGGTTCCTTCAAGCGAGCGTAAATAAGCGAAAAGGCCGGGCCCACGTGAGCTGTCCGGTCTTGTGCATTCTTCATTATTGATAAATGAAATCAGCTCTTCGCCGGTGATCCCATCTTCTTTGGCTGCCCAATCGCGCCAGCGGTATGGCGGCCGGATGGCTGACAGATATTTATTTCCCTCAAGTTTGGCGTTTGTTTCCTGAATCATTTCCATATCATCGAGGAACTTCAGAAACATAATCCATGTGAGCATCGGCAGGCGATCCACATCACCGTTCAGTCCTTTGTCTTTTCTCATAATATCGCGGCAAGATTTTACGATCGAGCTTAATTGCGACGCGGTGGTTTGGGGGATTTGCTGTTTTGATTTTTTTGCCATTATATTGACCTCATATTTTGTCATGCCCGAATGTTTTAATCGGGCATCCATGACTTTAGATTCCCGCCTAAAGCATGCGGGAATGACACGTTACGGAAAAATGACTCTATCCTTTGTAAAGTTTGTTCCAGAACTCTTCCAAAAGTTTAAAAGCTTCGTTCACGTTTTTCTTAGCCACTCCGCAATCCTGTGCGAGTTTGGCGTAAGCTGTTGCCCAACTTTCCGGAGGTTCAGACAAACGCGCCGGAATTGAATGCGTATTCCGTCTCTTAAACGTGGCTTCCAATGATTTTTTCAATTTATCGTGATCTAAAGCGCCTTGTTCGATGAGCAAAACCATATCCAGCAAGTCTCTCGTTCTGGAATTGGGATTGCCTTCACGGGGCAATGTGTAGGTGTGAATTTTTTCTGCAAATTGATGTTCTTTGGGAAGAAGGGGGATGCGGCTTGAAGCAATTTCCGCAAATTCAAGAAGATGATGATCTTCAAGCCATTCCGGTTCAAGGATCACTGCGTCGCCAATGCCAACATCCAGATTAAAATTTGTAAAATGTCTTCCCGCCAGAGTTACGCGGACTGGAAAACGGGCGCCACCATAAGGAGCTGCCTCAATGTCCATGATTGGCGCTTCAATAAGATAAATGAACCATTCGCCTAAATCTCTCCCGGCTAATTGTTGTAATTCCTCACGGATTGGTTCCAAAAGCTGTTTTTCTTTGGCCGCATCAAAAGCAGCAAATGGCAGCGACAAATCAACATCTTTTGTTGTTCTGGCAATTTGAGCATAACGAAGCTCCATCGCATAACCACCTTTGAGAAGCCAGCGGGGTTTTTGGGTCTCAAAAAAGATTCTTGCCAAAAACCGGTCAAATGCAACCTGCTTTCTCAACCACGCCAAATCAATCCCTTCTTGTTTTGATTTTTTTGCAAGCCGTTCTTCGAGCGCTTGCCTAAAACTGATTGCGTTCTTATATTTCAATTGGATTACCTCGTGTGATCATCAAGCATTTTAAAAACCATGAGCATTCTTTCCTTGCCGTGATTTGACAAATGAGAAACGTCTATCTGTTTCAACATGATGAGCCCTCTCGTCAACGCATCCTGAATCGCTTTTCTCAATTCATCAAGCGATAGATGACTTTCCGCAGCGTCTTTCAATGTGCGAACCGGTGTTGTGACAAAAAATCCTTCTCTTTTTTCAACTTCTTCCGGTTTAAGTACGGTGCGATGCAAAATAACGCTATCGGGAACTTTTTTCCTGAAACCGGGCGGAACTATAAAATGATATTTACTGGGATTCACGTCGCTTATTTCATGAATAGCCAGAGCGGTTTCGTGAGACGCTACTATTTGGGGTTCGTCCTTTTGGTTTCGGCTCCAAAGCGTCCAGCGAATGAAGTCTTCTCTCTCGGACGGCGGATAAGATTTCAATCTAAAAACGCCTCTTTCAATCTTTATCCAGCGGCCGGTTTGAACATGATATGAATGTAGCCGGTACGAGTAGCCTGCCTTAACAGCTTGTTTAGCTGTAAAGTAGCCGCCCTGCTCGTTGGCGTATTCAATCAGCTTATCTTCTTTGTCTCTATTATCACTCATGGTATTAACATTTTTATTACAAAATATGTAATAAGTATGTGCTAAATCGTGACAAAATACAACATAATCATTACATTTTATGTAAGGTTTATGAATATAAGGTGTTAATTTGAGGAGTAAAGAAGAGTTTGGAGCTTTTCCAAGGCTTCTTTTAGTTTTTCCGGACCATTAAACTTAGCAGATATTTCTATGACGTTACCACGTTTGGAAATTGGTTCCACATTTAATATGTCTGGCAATTTAAATTGTGCAACGCCGTGCTCAATATATTTTTCCAGAATTTCATTTAGAATTTCACGCGCTTCCGGGGAAAAATAATCGAAGAAATCTACCTTGCCGCGCTTGAGCCTTTCTACGCGTTCGCGGCGCGTCCGAAGAGGTGCGTTGTACGCAATGTGACACAAGAGATCAAATGGATCGGCATCGACTTGGCCCGTTGCTTTTGCAAGTTCATCAAATGAAATACCTTTCTCTTCCAGCGATTCAATAATCGCTTTGCGTTCTTCCGCTGATTTCCATTTGGATTCTAACGCGGCTGCTGAAGGAAATATCGAACGTACTTTTTCAGCCGTGTAATCGGTATATTTAACAATCCGCAACTTCTTTCCATCCAAATCAAGATTTTGCTCATAATCAACAATGATTTCAACGCGATCACCTGTATCGACATAAAATTTTCGCTTTTGATCATTTTCGTCTCTCGGCCCACAAGTATATTCTGCTTCTGTTCCATCGACGATTGGGCCTTCTTTGTTTTCGTCTTCTGTCAATACCTGCTCGCTTCCTTCCTTTGTCTTACCTGAAGCATCTATTTCTTCTTGGGTTATTAGAGTAGGTTCTCCATCAAAAGCCTCGTCGGCGAAAAGACGAGTTGCGCTCCCCGTATAATCAAGAATGTTAAAATATAATTTCCCATAATCTGCTCTTACGCGTGTTCCGCGGCCAATCGTTTGCTTGAAATCAACCATCGAATTGATGACTTTGTAGAGGACAATATTTTTACAGGTTTGTATATCAACACCAGTCGTCAACAGTTTGCTTGTAGTCACAATAACCTGGGTAGTTCGGGTAGTTCTCTCCAACTCCTGAAAACGGCTTAAATGACCGCGCCCGATATCGCCTTCTTCAGATACGATTCGGCATACATAATCAGGGCATTTTTCAACCAAATCCGAATTGAGATTATTAAGAAGGAGCCTCATTTCTTCCGCTTCGTCCTGATCTTCACAGAAGACGATGGTTTTTGCAAACCGGTCGGTTTTCTTCAAATAATCGGTTAGATGCTGCGCGACAGCTTGTGTGCGCGGCCGGTAAGCCAAAATTCTGCCGAAATCTTTTGTTTTATATTCGCCGTCTGGAATTACTTTTCCATAACGATCTTGCTGGCCTTGTTCAGGCCGCCACCCCGTTGCGTCGACGCTTGATATAATCCGGTGAACTTTGTAGGGAGCCAAAAAACCGTCCTCAATGCCTTGTTTGAGGCTGTATGTGTAAATGGGATTTCCAAAATAAAGATAGGTATCGCGGTTATCTTCTCTAAAGGGGGTAGCGGTCATCCCTAACTGATAGGCGGGCTCAAAGTATTCCAATATTTCGCGCCAATTGCTTTCATCGGAAGCGCTTCCGCGATGGCACTCATCAACAATGATCAAATCAAAGAAGTCTTTTGCGTATTCTTTGTAAAGGCCGGGGCGCCTTTCATCTTCAGCCAGCGCGTGATATAACGCGAAGTACATTTCCCGACTTTTGATCGCCTCTCCTTCAATTTTATGGCGCGCATCAGCAAAAGGGATGAATGTCTTGTCTTTGGGATCGTCAACCAATATCGACCGGTCGGACAGAAATAGGATTCTTGGCTTCCGGCCATCACCTCGGCGATTCCATTTTGCATTCCATAATTTCCAGGCGATTTGAAAAGCAACGAATGTTTTTCCGGTACCGGTTGCCATTGTCAGCAGAATTCTTTTCCGTCCTTGTAAAATGGCTTGAACGGTTCGATTGATTGCGATCTGCTGATAGTACCTTGGTTCTTTGTCAGAAGAATAGAAATAGGGTGTGAGAATTTTTTCGGCTGTTTCGTCCGATGCGATATTTTCAATCTTACGGAATCGGTTCCATAGTGTTTCGGGTGAGGGGAAATCCGTCAATTCTGATTCCCTGCCGGTTGTGTAATCATGCTCAATAATACCTGCGCCATTCGTTGAATAAGCAAATTTCAGCCCCAGTATTTCCGCATATTCTTTGGCTTGTTGGATTCCATCGCCGGGCGTTTTGTAGGAAGCTTTGGCCTCAACAACAGCGATTGGAAAATCTCTGCGGTATTTCAGAAGATAATCGGCGCGTTTTTGCTTTTTCCGACGGCATTTATCGCCTAAAACCAATATTCGGCCATCCGTAAAGTTCTTCTGTTCGGATATCTGATCATCCGTCCATTGGGCCGTATAAAGCTTTGGCAGAACGTATTTTCTGCAAGTATCTGCTTCGTTTGTCATAAGGTAGAGCCTTGATTTGACTTAGAAAACTTTGTGAGATTATACCAGAAGCAGTCCTTTCGGAGAAACGGTATTCATCGCCTTGTTGCGGCCATGCCCTTATGGGGAGAGGTTAATTCGGACAATCAGTTATCGTTTATTCTGGCTATCTTATAGTTAAACTAATTGAATGCGCTAGATTAACTAGCATTAGTTGTTGTTTTACGGATTCCTTCCTCACCTCGCAATTTCGTTCGAAATAGGCACCCCGCCCAAAAGACTAACTCTCTCTCTTCCATTTTTGTGTTTTTTTCGAGAGAGTTAGTCTTTTGGGCTCTTTTTTGAAGGACTTTTGCTCGGTTCGGAAGTGATTTATTTGGATTATTTTTGATTTGGACGTGAGGAAGTGGGTGTTTTTGTACATTAATAGTGAGGACATTGTTCGATTTTGAATTATTTTTCAGTTTTTTGTCGTGGAAGGGCCTGTTTTTGCACAATATCTATGGAGAGAGTGAATGATTTTTACCCCTTATCCTAAAATATTTTTGCCTTTTTTGCCTACCGAAGGCATGTTTTTGCACTATATCTATGAAGGGTTTATTCGTTTTTGAAAATAGTTTCATTTTTTTGCCGCCGAAAGGCCCGTTTTTGCACTATATCTATGAGGGAGCATTCGTTTTTTGAAAATATTTTCCGGTTCTATGTCACCGGAAGGCGAGTTTTTGCACAATTATATTGAGAGCTATTAGACATTTGCTGCTGATTCGGCCGGAACATGGCTCCAAAAAATTATAAGGTGGGAAATTGACACTTTTTAAAATACTTAGTAAGGAAGTGCCTGTTTTGGCACAATTATAGTGAGGGGTTTATTCGTTTTTTGAAAATATTTTCATTTAGGGGCTAAGGAATTGGCTGCTTTTGCGTCTTATAGTGAGGGCATTATGCGTCGGCCCCATTTGACATCGAGCGCCCGGTTTCCGGATCGTGATCGCGCGGGCTGCTCAACCAGTAACGTAATAAAAAAGAAAGAAACCACCAAGCATAAACTTGGATGAAAGACATGAAGCGATAAAGCTTCGAAGGAGTATGTTTTATGTTGAATGATATTGTTGAGCAGGTATGGGTTAATCTGAATTGGTTGGTATTAAGGATTAAGTGGCTGTCGGTTAAGTTGGTTGGTTTTGTTGTGATGTGTTGGGTTTTGATTGGTGTTGTTTGGCTTGGGTTGGTGTTGCCGGTGAATTTGGTCATGAAGAAAGGTTGGGATAATGCTGTTGTGAATTCAGGGCGGAATGGAATTGTTGATCGGCGGGTTTATTCTGTGCGGGATGATTTGAATTTAGGGCGGGTGAAAAATTCTGGTTCAGGTCAAGGGTATGCGACGGTTCGAAATGAAATGAAACGTGCGAATGATTCGGTAAATGAGGCGAGACGACTTGGTAAAGGAATTGAGGCGTTGATTGGTCAATAACTGAAAAAACCCGGGGGATATTTTTGCATTGGAGCGAAAATACCCCGGGTGTTTTTGGGAAAATGTGTCACTTTTGAGTTGAATTTGTGGAATGGGAAATGTGCTTTTGTTAGATTGGGAATGGGTTCTAAGTTCATGCGGATATTTCTTGTTTGGTCATGATGATTTCAGGAGGAATTCAGATGCAAGGAGCTATTCTGTCTGAAAAAAGAAAAACGCTCGACTCCGGATCAAGAATTGGTCCTGGGTTGGTCAAAACAATACAAACGGCCTATAAGCCTGGAAGATGTTCACGAGATTAACACTAATCTGTCATCCTTTGTTGATGTCATGGAACGTATTGAATCCCACTTAAATGATAAATCTAAAAAGAAAAATTCTATTCAGGACAAAGCGGCTTAAAACAGGAGGTGTGGAATGACTGAAAAAAAAGACCAAATCGAAACTAACAATGCTGTGTTGTATATCCGCGTGTCGAGCAAGGAACAGGCTGAAGGCGGATATTCTCTTGAGGCACAGAATCGGCTTCTACGCGAATATGCCAAACAAAAAGGCTTCAGGATTGTCCACGAATTCAAAGACGAAGAAACTGCCAAGGAATCCGGACGCAGGGCGTTTAATGAGATGCTATTCTTTATTAAAGAGAATCCTTCGATTAAACATCTCTTGGTTGAGAAAACAGATCGTTTATCCAGAAACTTCCGCGATATTGCCACGCTTGAAGATTTAATGCATAAGCAGGACATTCACATCGTGCTGGTCAAGGAAAACGTGGAAATCCACAAAGACTCACGCTCCAATGAAAAATTCATGTTTGGAATCCGCGCGGTAATGGCCAAGCATTTCATTGACAACTTGTCGGAAGAAACGAAAAAAGGACTTAATCAGAAAGCTGAGAATGGTTATTATCCCGGCCTTGCGCCTTTTGGATATAAAAATATCAGCGATCCAAAGGACACAAAAAGAAGGATTGTTGGCATTGATTCGAAAACCGCTTCCCTGGTGCGTGAAGTATTCACGCTTTATGCGAGCGGGCGTTATTCGTACAACGATTTAGCCATACTCGTTCATAAACATGGCATTCGTTCCAGATTAGGCAAGCCGCTTCATCAATCCAGAATTGAAAAAATGTTGAAAGATCCTTTCTATTACGGTTATTTCCTTTGGGGCGGAAAACTTTACAAAGGACATCACCCTGCTCTAATTGACCGAAGGTTATTCGAAAAAGTTCGTGGAGTCATGCAGACAAAATCGAAAGGCTTGAGTGGTCCGCACGGTGTTTTAATCGCTTATCGAGGATTTTTAAAATGCGGAAGCTGCGGTTGCTCCATCACTGGCGAACGGAAACAGAAACCATCTGGCCGCAAGTATATTCTGTATCACTGCACCGACTACTACAGCAAATGCCAAAGTAAAAAGCAATATTACACAGAAGCGGAACTCGAAATGATTTTGAGCCCCATTGTTCAAGACCTTCGCGTGACCGACGAAGTGTATGAATTAATCCGCTTAGGGCTCAAGGCAAGTGCCGAAGATCATGAAGAAACGCTTAAAGGAGATAAAGAAAATTGTCTTGAACAAAAGAAACTGTATGAACGCCGGCTTCACAAGCTTTATCTCGACCGGGTGGACGGCTTAATTGACAATGAATTCTACCGTTCCACAAATACTGAATGGCAAAGCGAACTTGATCAAATCAATCTAAAGCTGTCGTCTTTTGATAGAGCTGATAAAAATTATTACGATCGGGGCGTATTGTTCTTGAAATTCGCAAAGAAAATATCGGAGTACTGGAAAGCATTGAAAGGCGACGAATACGAAGAGAAAATGCTTAAAGGAGAGCTTCTTAAAGTGATTTTGGCAGAGGCGAAACTCTCTGACGGAAAGCTGGAATACAAGTTTAGAAAACCGTTTGACTCGCTTGTGGAATTACTGGGTTCGAAAGAAAAGAATTGGGGTGAGCGACGGGAATTGAACCCGCAACCCCAAGATCCACAATTACCCTAAGACGATTGACCAACATTGACCATCTTTGACCGAAGTTAGCCACAAAATTGCAGTTGGAACGATTTTGGCGAGAATGCGGTTGACCGTGTTTGACCATCTTTAACCATCATTTACCATCGAAAATGCTAACATTTAGTGCTAACAGTTTTTTTATTAGCATTTTTATTAGCATTCTTGAAAATTTTGCTATTCGATTATCGTTCGAGCAGATAAAATACTTTTTTAAACAAAAGGAGAAAGCATGTTGATATTCATTGATGAGTCTTGGCAAAATGACGATGAAAATCCAGAGCAAAAAGTAGGTGTACTGTCAGCTGTCGCTATTCGCAGCACCGACTTTAATGAATATTCTCGACAAATATGGAATTTTAAGGTTAAACATCTTAGCGCGAAATGTGGCGATATAGAAATTAAAGGAAAAGAAATTTTCAAAAAATATTTATTTAGACTTGAATGGAAAAAAGTTAGAAGTCACTCGTTAGATTTAGCAAGAGACATTTTTGATTACGCGGAAACACATGGAGCTAAGGCTTTTGCATCTATCGTGTTAGACGAAAAAGAAGTCAATCTCGCGTGTGCTGACGACAAACAACTTGAAAGACCATTCTTCTTTCTTTTTGAACGTATCAATTTATTCATGGCGGAACACCACCCCGATTTAATGGCGTGTCTTATTTTTGATGATAGGGGCATTACTCAGAACGAAAGAACATCGAAAAGCGTAAGCAACTTTTTCCATTTAAGCAACACCGGAAAAAGCTTTGACCGAATTATCAAAGTCCCATTATTTGCAATATCCTCAGAAAATGTGGGTATTCAACTTGCAGACATGATAGGACATCTTATTGGCAGGCGCGAAACAGGCGATGAAAAAATCGTGTCCGAATTTTGGAAAAAAATAAAACAGTTTGAGTATAAAAGCAAAACAGAGATAGAAACGGACACTAAAAAATTTCATTTGTTTGGATTCAAAGTGGCGCGAAAACATGGGGAAGATGAAAAAAGAACGAGACCGGCGATTTAAATGATTCAGAAGAACCACTTAAACCAATAGTACGACCAGAAAGCCGCACACCGGTCTCAAATCGAAGTATACCTTTAGGTAGTATCGGATGCAAGTTCAAAAACATTAATAGATTGCACGCCTTCCCATTGAGTAGCTAAATACACCTAATAATAAGGCGAATGGTACGCAACACCTAAAATTCCCCAAAAGCATATGTTAAATACATCCGTCCATTTATTAGGCGCTGACACCAAGACATCCCCGGCGCGCAAATGGATTATGCTGGCGGTGTATGCTGAATGGAAAAAATCATAACCCCGAACCGCTCGAAACCTCACATAAATACTCGCGACTTTGAGCCATAAGGATTTGAGAAAGGATCGTGAACCGAACTGATGGACTTCGATACCGACATTTTTCTGTCGGATCAAATCTTGGAGATCGTTAAATAATTGTTCGTCGCTTTTAAGACTCATATATGTGAATCTGGGGCATTTCTAAAAGTGTCGGATTTGAGCGTGTCATAACGAACCCGGCACTTTTGGAGATGTTCCGGTATCCTTAAAGTGCTTTTAGCAGAAGCAAAACTCTCTGATGGAAAGTTAGAATATCAATTCAGAAAACCGTTTGACGCGCTTGTAAAATTACTGCGAAGTCAGGAACCACAAGTTCCTGCAAGCGTGCCGGAATCATCTAATTCCGGCGTGGGTTCGAAAGAAAAGAATTGGGGTGAGCGACGGGAATTGAACCCGCAACCCCAAGATCCACAATCTTGTGCTCTAACCAGATTGAGCTACGCTCACCATAAAAATTATCTATCAATTACGTAGCAAAATCGATTCGCCGCATCCTGCGGCGCCAGATTGTCCGCCACACTGCTTTGGCGGATCAGCCTTGGGCTGAAGCTACGCTCACCATGAAAAATGCTCTTCGCTATACTTGCGCCCACTCGCAAGTACTGCTTCGTGGAAACCTTGATGGTCTCCTACGAGCCGCGCTCACCATGAAATGGAATGAAATAATAGTAGGTAGCTTAAATAAAGTCAAGCCCTTGCGCGAATAAGAGAAACTCATATTAAGAGCAAAAATGCGCGTCTGCAATGGAAATGGACTGCAAGTTTTTATGCCAGCGCCATTCGTAACTGTTGTCACACTGTTTTTCTTAAGCGATCATCTATTCCTATGTGCAGAATAAATCTTCGCCGATATATTTTTGAATGCGTTCAATCGTATCAAGCGAAACATTCTCCGTCCCCCGCTCTATCCTTGATACAAACTGTTGGGTCAATCCCGCTCCGCGTGCAAGATCTGCTTGCGTGATCTTCTTTGAACGCCTCACTTCACGGACCCTTTTACCGATCCTCGCCCGAAGAGAATTTTGCACAACTTGCACGGCTGGGCGCCGCAACGCAATCCCCTGCGATTTCAATTTTTCGCTGAGGTGACGGTAAATCTCCTGCCAAAACTGGATCCGGCCAT
>C687J35504_10001117_pt1 | contig 18974 bp, 9 predicted proteins | sample RifCSPhighO2_02_FD_35504 | JGI IMG/M metagenome (IMG submission 35504) | reverse complement strand
AGGACGGCGGCCGCCATGAGGTCCTTCACCTCCCCCACGTACGCGGAGAGGCGGGGCTTCAGGAGGTCGGCCAATCGTTCCACCATGGAGTTCAGTAACTCTAGCACGAGCACGAACCCCGTTAAAAGCAGGAGGAGGAGCCGCTCGAACGGGGCGAGCGGAACCGTGCTCGCGACCGCGATCGCAATGAGACCGAATGCGATCATGATCCGGAACGTCCGTTCCCCTTTGAACGCAACAAGGAGTCCCCGCCACGCGGCGCGGAAACTCTGTGAGAGTCCATGTGTGAAACGGTGATACATACGCTACGAGAGGACCTTTTCAATGATTGCTTCTTGCATCTTGAATATTCGACGTTCATCGCGCTCTGTGGCGTGATCCATCCCCGCCAGGTGGAGCGTCCCGTGCGCGAGGAGGCGGACGAGCTCTTCGGCCGGATCAATCTTCCGTCGCTTCGCCTCGCGGACCGCCACCTGCGTGCAAATGACGAGGTCGCCCAGTTCAGACCCGGACCCCGCTTCGAACGACAGCACGTCGGTCGGACAATCCTTCCCTCGGTAGAGCCGGTTCAGACGCTGGATCTCCCGTGGCGTGACGAAACGCACCCCGATGATCTTCTTCCGCGACAGTCGGTGCACGATCCGACAGGCACGCGCGAGACGACGGAAGACGGCGACCGGCAGGATGGAGGGCGTTCGACCGGTGACGGAGTACGTGATCATTGAGTCGATGTCGCAGCTTCTGGGACAGACGGTGTCGTCGTCGGCGCTTCAGGCTCCGGAGACGGCGACGGGGCGGGAGCCGCAGGGACGTTCGGCGTCGCCGTCAAACTCAAGGAGTTCTTCATCATCTCGTACGACGTTCGGAAGTTCACGAACGGCTGATCGTTCAGGTTGTACTTGAACACGAACACCTTACTTCCCCAGGCAAAGTAGACCGTGAGCTGGTCCGCGCCCTCGATCCCCTCGTAGCCGGACTTGGTCCGGATGGCTGCGACTTGGGATGACAAGACGCCCGGATTTTTCGCCAGGTACCAGTCAAGGAGGGACTTCTGCTCCGGGTTGTCTTCGACCGTGGCCGTGAACGTCTCGTCATGTCCGGTCGCAATCGTTCCTTTTAAGCCATTCGGTTCGAGCGTGACCTGCCACGACATGGGAGCGAGGACGCGCCACCCGACAGGGCTCTCGAAGACGCGAACGAGGTTGGACGCTAGGAGCGTCACGCCCTGTTTCCCGGCCGGGTTGTACAGGTGGAATACTTCATTGCCGTCCAGGAACGAATCTTTGTCCGCGTCCGGATCTTTCGGATTCGTGCCATAGAGCGGCTCTTCCAAGTCCGTGAGTCCGTCGGAGTCCGAATCGAGGCCGGCAGGCGGGAGTTTCGGCGCTTCGGGCGGCGGTGGCGGCAGAGCGAGGGTCGCGACGGTCGCTTCATTCGAAGGCGTCGAATCTCCGCCGGCGTTCATGGCGATCACGCGGTACAGGTAGGACCGACTCGGCTGTGCCGACACGTCCAAGAACGCCGACGAGTTCGGCGGGAGACTCGTGAGCGGGACGTATGGCGTGGTGGACTCGCGGCGCTCGAGACGGTACCCGGCCTCGTTCGACGCAATGTCCGTCCACGTGAGACTCACCACGTTCGGAGACGTCGCGGTCGCGGTCAGGTTCTGGGCGGCGTCAGGCACCGCGGGCGGCGTCGGTTTTGGTGGTTCCGGCGGCGGAGCCGGCTTCACGGGTTCCGGTTTCTTGAAGAGGAGATCGCGATTCACGTACGCGAACCCGCTGGCGACGCCCGCGACGACAACGAGTCCGATGACGACTGGAAGGACCCAGCCCGCTCGCTTCGGAGCCGGTCCTTCGGCGGGACGCGCGGGCTTCTCTTTCGGTTTTGCGTCGAATGTCGCCCGAAGCGCGGCGCCATAAAACTTATCCGGGATCGTGACAATGACCGGCTCGCTGGATGGAGAACTCGAGAGGACGGTGGGTTCGTTTGCCATGAGTGACGGCGATGTCTGTTATGGAGTGGGCGTCGGCAGCTTCCCGGGGCCGTTCGGATCGTAGCCATTTTGAACCTCTGCGCCGTCCTTGAACGTATCCCCGTCCGTATCGGCGGCCGTGGGATTTGTCTTCCACACCTTCACCTCGTCCCCGTCCGTGAGTCCGTCGCCGTCCGTGTCGGCCCGGAGCGGATCGGTCCTGGTGGTGTTGGCCTCTTCACCGTCCGGAAGACCGTCGCCGTCCGTGTCGGCCGCGTTCGCGTTAGTCCCGAGCGTCGCTTCCTGCGCGTCCGTGAGTCCATCACCGTCCGTATCAACCGGTTGCTGGACGGGCGTGGGAGGCGGGATGCTCGGCGGAGGCGTTTCCGGAACCACGGGCGGAGCTTCCGGTGAGGACGGCTCCGTGGCTGGCGCGGGACTTGGGACGGTCGGGATGGTCGGAGGCTTCGGCCGCGCGGGGGGCGCGGGCGTCTGCGCCACAGGGGCGGTGGCGATGAACCGGCTGTAGAAGAAGAATCCGCCAAGGGCGAGCACGGCGACCACGACGAGACCGACAAGCCCGTAGATGACGTAACGCATGAAACCGCCGGAAGGCTTCGCTTCCTCAAGACCGGACTCGCCAAGCGCCGGCTCTGCAGCCGCTTTTTCAAGATCACCAAAAATATCTTCCGGTTCTTGCTTCTTCGGCATCATGATCCCGCCTGCCATCTTAGGCGCAGGTGCAGTAGCAGGGGCAGGTTTTGGAACGGACGCCGCTGGACGGGGCGGCGGCGTCGGTCCGCCTAATGGCGGAGGCGCGATCGGCGCGACCGGTAAGTTTGCTGGTGCTTCGTCAAACATATTGTGGAGGTTGGTTCTGATGGATTACGAATTACGAATCTTCTACGAATATACGAATCTACGAAATTGAATTCGTAATTTAGTATATTCGTAGGAGATTCGTAATTCGTAATCCATATGAGTCATGGCCATTAGAGTTTACCAGACCCGCGTGGATTATACCCTGCTTTGACCTCTGCGCCATCTTGGTACGTGTCGCCGTCCGTGTCGGAGTTCAAGGGATCGGTCCGGTACTTGCGCACTTCGTCACCGTCCGTGAGACCGTCGCCGTCCGTGTCCGCCTTGTTCGGATCCGTCCCCTGCTGCAATTCCTGGTCGTTCGTGAGGCCGTCCTTATCCGGGTCCGCAGACCCTTCCACGCGCGGTACGGCTGAACCGCCGCCCGTGCCTGCCGAGGGCGCCACGGGGATCACGAACACTCCGGGTGCGGTTTCTTCCGTGGCGGCTTGTCCACCTACGCGGAGGAGGTCGGCCATGGTAACCGCGGGTTCTTCCCCCGGAAACCCGCGCGACTCGCCTGGATACACTCTGATCCTCTTCAACTCCTCAATGGAACGCTCTCCTTCCTCCGGGATCTCGGACGGCGGCTCTTCCCCGGTCGCGGCCACGCTCTCCGTGCGGAGCGACCCGGTCACCGGAGGCGCGACCAGTTCGACGGCCGTACCTGGCGCGGGTTGTCCGGACGCTGACGGAACGGAACGCGACCGAAGCCACCAAACAATTCCGACCGCGCCGCCGACGATGACGACGGCAGATCCTATAATCACGGCGAGTTTGGCGAGCGACATACTAGCGGAATAAGCCGGAGCCCTTACTCTCAACACAAGGGATGGGACCTCCACAGAACGCTTCTACGGCCGCGACGTCGGAAGAACCATTGATCGTCCCTTCGCATATATCCTTCCCCTTCGGGTCCGTGCAGAACCTCACGCACCGCGTGTTCGGGTCGGGTGTCTTCGTACACTTCTTGGTATCTGCGCCGTAGTACTTCACGCAAATAGTCTGATCGGTCGAGGTACACGGCGGATCGTCAGGGTCGCCCGAATACTTCCCTTTGTTATCGCTGCACACATACTGCTGCGTTCCGTCTATATTTGGCGGCCAGACCGTATCCTTCCCTTGCGAATCCGTACCCGTGACGTACTTGCATGTGTTGAACCAACACCACCCATCCCCCACCCAGGTTTGGCCGACGGATTCGGTGGTGTATAGGTCCGCGAAGTACCGGTACGCCGCGTGAAGCGTCGTACCGTCTTCATTATCCTTCCATACCTTCACGAGCTTCGAGGTGGTATCAATGCTGAACGGCACCCATGACTGGTTCACCCCCGTCGCGAGGGTCATGTAGAGCGCCTTGTACTGTATCGGCGGCCAACCGGCATCGGTGGGATATCTCACGGCGCCTTTGATGCCCCTTCCAATTCCACCCTGCGGGAACGTCGTGCTGTCCCCGGCGCCCCCGTTCGGGCACACAACGCTCGACGCCCCACTGTACTCCGGGGGCCAGCTCTTCTTGTTCGGATTCACCTCGCGGTATTTCCAAACGTCGTACAGGCCGTTCTTGTCGTACAACCGCACTTCCGCGTTGTGGTCATACAGCCATGTGATCACCCGTTGCGGACGGTACGCGCCCCCGGCGAGCATTCGATATTGCGAAATGATGACGTCGTACACCCCACCCTTGCCGCTGATGAATACGCTCTGCGGCGGAACGATAAAATTCGTACAATCCGACTCCTTATTCGGAGCTTCCGGATGAAAGCAGAACAGGTACGCGCCGGCCGAACCATTCAGGACCTTCGGCGACCCCTGGCGGGCCGGTTCAGCCGCTCCGCTGCATTTTATTTCGTTTCCTGAACCTGCGACCAACCCATACTTCGCTGGATTTGTGCAATCCCATCCACTCGAGCACCCATACTCGGGGTAATCCTTCACGAATTGGCTCGGAGTCACCTTGATCTCCTGACAGTACCCGGTGTACCCGGTATTGCCGCCCCCTTCCTGGCAACGGAACGTATTCCCGTCTGTTGTAGGCACAAGGTTATGACCAAGGGCTGCTGTGCATCGTTCTTCGTCGTTGCAGCCTTTGTTCGTATACTCTCGCACCACGGTCGTGACCTCTGGCGTGATTTCCTGGCACGTGCGTGCCGCCGTGGCGCGTATTTTGTTTGTGCACTTCCCCATGCCCGAAATGATGAAGTTGAACCGCTCGTCATTGTCATTCGTACTTTTGACGTAATCCACGCTGGAGCATGCGTCTGTGAACGGCTTTGACAAATTCCCGTCGACGTGGTTGGCGCACAGGTCGCCGAGGCGGCCATCTTCACCGAACTCCGTCGGTCTCGGCGTGAGCGCACATGACCCGTACGTCCCCGGCGTATACGTGAACGGCGTGCGGACCACGAGGTCATGGTAGTCATTCAGGCGTTTGGCAAGGAAGGCGCTCTTGTCATTTTGGACGCAGTTCCCGCCACCACCCGTGCATATTCCGGCGGGCGGGGGGCCTGGCGTGCAGCTCGCACCGCTCACGGAGCACGTCCCCGACTTCTGATAGTCCTCGATCATTTTTCCGATGCCATCCGTGCAAACCTTATCCTTGCAAGTGCCGCCGGTCGCGCCGCAGTCCGCCGTGGTGTTACAGGTGACTGGATCCCACCAGAACTGCGCGATGTATTCGTTCGGTCCGAGCTTGGGCAGCATGTTGATTTCCGCGATCTGGTAGTCGGTGGGTCCTCCGGTGTATGTGCTCGCACGGCCCTGCCCGGACGCCGTGACGACGTTGACCAGACTCTGGTTGTTCGGCATGAACGGCCCGACTTTCACGGGCATATACCCGCCGCGCTTGGATTCGTCGAAGTTGCTCGTGAGCGGGTTGTCCGCGTACGAATCAATGACGATCTTGTACTGGTCGCACCCCGCGTGCGTGTCGAGCTCGTTGAAGATGAAGTACCCCGTGCCGTCGCTCGTGGTCTGACCCACCTGGAGCCCCTTATAGAACAACGTGACGCGCGCATCCTGCACGGGCTGCTGGAAGAGCGAATCTTTGAGCAGGCCCTCCACCTTCCCCTGTCCCGGCTCGGCGCCGCAGTACGCGCACCCGCCGTACGTGCACGCGGAACCGCACGTGATGACTTCATCCGAAAATTGAAGTTGGGCGCCGTAACAATCTTTGCCCAGCGTGAATGTGTCTTCCACTAATTCCTCCTGGGTGCACTCGGCGATGATGCCCTGAAGTGACTTCGTAATAGTGAACGGGGTCGGAAGGGTGCCGCCTCCTGTGGACGGTACGGCTGCAATCCATACCCGCCCACTGCTGATTGACTGTCCGCCACAGTTCACGGTGCACTCATCCTTCCCATCGAACGATGCGGCAAGCTTCACTTTCCTGTATTTCTTCGCGTAGTCATACCCCAGCCCTTTGCATGTAATGCTTGATGTGATGCCGGACGTACCATCGCACTGTTCGGGCGACCCGGGATCCTTCACGCCATTCCCGCAGTACCCGCCCTGGGTGAGCGTGAGTTTGCACGACGTCGAACAGCTTGAGCACGTGGACCCGTACTCGGCGCTCGTGCACGCCGTTCCGTTTCCCGCGCCGAGGTCGCACTCTTCCACGGCTTTGAAAAGTTTGCCGTCGCCGCACACGTTCTTCGTGCAGAACGACGTACAGGCGTCGGTATCGTCCTGGTTTCCGTCGTCGCATGCTTCTCCCTCGTCCACAGACCCATTGCCGCAGAAGACTTCCGGATGGCAGACGAGAGACCAGTCCCCGTAAGAGCAGGCTGACGCTTGGCAGGCCCTGGTTTTTACATACGGCACCAGCCCAAGGCACTTACCTCCAGTGCCGCACTCTGCATCACTCGTACAGGCCGTCCCCAATCGCGCAATGCATTGCCCGCCCCAGGCGACGCATTCCTGATCCGTGCTGCACGCCAGAGTAGCGTTCGTGGCGCAGGTTTTTCCCGGGCCGGCACAGGCATTGCCGGGCTGGCACGCAGCGAGGCTTGGCGGGATCACGACGCAGCCGAGGAAGCCCAGATCTTTGCAGCCACATTTTCCGCCGGTCCCGCAGTCCCCATCGACATCGCAAGGTTCGCCGACCTTGTCCGCAGCGCCGGAACCGCAGATAGCCTTACTCGTGGTCTCTCCCCCGCCATCGCACACCTCGTTCCCGTTCACGATCCGGTCGCCGCAGTACGGCGCGGGACCGTTGCAGGTAAGATTGCATGAGGACGCCATGCAACCCGACGACGAGCAGTAGGCGCCGTTCCCGGTCGAGCCAGACGAGCCCTTATCGCATATCTCCCCCGGCGAGATCTGACCGTCGCCGCAGTAATCCCCGATCGAGGTGCACGATACGTTGCAGTGGCCAGCCGTGCCGTTCAACACGCCGTCGTCACAGACTTCTTTCCGCTCGCAGGTCCCGACGGGGAACGTGCAATCCGAATCCATGAGGCATTCCGCCTGAGTGTTATTTGAACACCAGGTTGTCCCGAGCGCACTCTGGCACGTCCCCGTGCTCAACCCGCAGTCTGCGTTCGTGCTGCACTGCAGCGTTGGATCGTTCGTGCAGGCGCGGTCGATTCTTCCATTCCCGCACTGGACCACGGCGAAACATCCGGGCTGTTTTGGATCATCTACGTACCGCCGGCAGTCGAGACAGGCCTGCTGTTTTTGGCCAGATGCCCCGTCTGCCGTGGTGCACGACGCATATTTCTTCGCCGAGGGGCCGACGAGCTCGCAGATCTCATTCGGCGCGCAGGTGAACCCGGCGCAGTCGGCATTCGAGACGCACTTCTTCCCGTCGTTCATTCCGCCGAGGCACGTTGCGTGAAACGGATCCACATCAAGCACACCGTCCCCGCAGCTCCCGCCAAGCCCCGCCGTCGTTCCTCCGCAGACGTTCGCGTACCTGAACTGTCCTCCGACCGAGAGGCACGCCCCGACGACCGTCGGCGTACACACGCCGAGTGGACAGAGACGACAATCCTCGTCTTTCGTGCAGAAGTTCCCCTTGGTTTCCGGCGTGACGCAGAGCTTCACGTCCTCGAAGAGCTGGGGCTGCCACCAATTCACGCCGATCGAGGCCGGGTCGGGCGGCGGGACCTCGAAATCGCTCGCGAGCTCGAACCGCTCGCCCACCTGGAGCGCGCGGTACTGGTACAAGCGGCTCTTCGGCCCTTCGACAGGATCGAACGGACACCGGTACTGCTTCTGCTGATTATTCCAGCACGTGGCGGGATCAAATCCGTCTTCGGTAACACAGATCTCTCCGGGGGTCGGGCAGTCCGCGTCCGTGACGCAGGCGGTCTTCGACGCGCCGCAGCGGCCGCACGTGGAGAACCGGTTCACCGGATCCTTCGGCACTAGCCCGCCGAGGTCCTTCCCCAACGTCGCGGACCACGACGGCCAGAGCGACGTGGTGATCCCGGGCAGGTAGCTCCCGGCCGCGAGGACCGGGTATTTGCCCGTGACCTTCTTCGTGCTCTCGAGGAGCTTTGATATGGTCTGGAAATCCGCGAGGCGCACGAGGTCGCGCTGGATCTTCCCCTTGAAGCTCGCGCACCGCTTTCCGCTCCCCAGCTTGTCGCACTCCCAATCCGCCGTGCAGGTGACGGGTAACCCTTCCGGACTCGACTCGAGACTCCCGCCCTCATCCTCGCACGCGTTCGCCACGTCGTACTGCACGTTCACGTTGAACGCGAACGACTTCAGAAGTTCGTCGAAAATCTGGCGCGTAATCGCTTCTGCGCCGTCATTGAAAGAGATCAGATAGATGTTCGAGTAGATGTCGGAAGACTGACCGGTCGCGTCCGGCCCGTCCGTGTTCGCAGCCGAGACGTAGACCGTGCGTTCGTCCTGAATTGCCTGGTAACCGTCCACCGTGATGGGCTTCGGGTTCCCCTTGAATCCCCTGGACCGGTACCACTCGAGCGGACTCAAGTGGAGCGGGTTCATTGCGATGCGAATCCCGATCGCGTCTTTCTTCAAATTGTTCTCACGGAACGTGAAGAGGTACTGGCGCACGATCCCCTGCGCCTCATCCACCGGATTCGACGCCACGGCATTCACGAGCATGCCGGGGAGGTCGCCGTTCGGACCCGTCTCGCCCGCGTCGCGGCAGTATGTGACGGAGAAGTTATAGAACGGACCGTTCCGGAACGGCGTACCCCAGAGGTCCGGCGAGTCGTCCGTGTCGCGGAAGGGCGCGGAGGAGATGGACGGCCACGGGTTCTCACACAGGTTCACAGTGAGGTGCTCCGTGCCTTGGATGACTTTGTCTCCGGTTGCAGGGACGTTCACCTCATCGGACGTGATCCGGAGCCTGGCCGAGAGGTACCCGGACCCGCTCACGTTCTTCGCTACGACGTCTTTCGACGTTCGCGAGACGTTCGTCGGGGTGCCCTGCGGGATCGTCGGCGGCTCGATGCCGATGATCGCTGGGTTCGAGAACACCCAGTTCTGCCACGCCCAGCTGTAGCTGTCGACCGGAGACAGCGGGACGGGGATTCCGTTCTGGAGCGCAATCGCCGATGCCACGTACGGGTGCTTCTCCGATGCGCGGTTGAAGAAGTTCGGGTGCTCGAGCGAGAGATCCTTCAGTTCCACCCCGCTCACTTCGCAGATTTTCTTTCCCGTCACGAAGTTCCAGGTGAGCGGTCCGGAAATCCCCGCATCCTGCTCGGCCACCACCCCGCGCTTGGACTTCACCCCCCACCGGTTCCCCGGGACTGCGTTGTCCGAGAACGGATCGGTGCTCGTGGAGGAGGTGTCTCCCAGGAACCGCACGCGGTACCAGGTGAGCGGTTCGAGCGCCTGGTCGAGCGTGAACGCGAAGCTCGTGAACGGTTGGGTCACGCCGCCGCCCACGTCGCGCTCCCCGGTCGTGAACTGGAGCTGCCCGGTCACGGTCCCGGCGCACCACTTCTCCGCATACGCCGGCCGCCCGCCGAACCACGCGAGGATCTTCCTCCACAGACGTTGCGCGAACCCACGGAATCCGCGTGGCGCCTCTTGAATCGCGTCGGTCACGTCACGCTGACCCTCCGGGCACGCATCCGCGAGGACCATCTTCGCCACAAGAAAATTGCTCGACACGCTCGACTCGTCCATTTCCGTATTAAATTCTCCATTGATGAGCACGTTCCGGCACACTCCTTCCGGGAATGGATCGTTCGCCGGTTGTTCACCGAGGACGGTGACGCCTGCAAAGACCGGTGGGAACGAGTATGAAAGAGCCGGACGGCGGGAACAGCACCCCGCTTCCGTAAGACCGACGAGAGACGACGGAGAGGACCTGTCCGGCGGGTTGCACATCTTCTCGTCCGTGAACCCGCATTGGAGTCCGTAGACCGCCGTGCCCGTCTTCCCGGTTCCCCCGCTCAACGCTCCTCCTGCGCCCTGCGCCGGGAGGCTCGCCGTAATATCCGTGGACATCTTCCCGGTCGCGTCCGGTTCTTCCAGACCAAGCATGAGCGCGATCTGGTACGGATCAACGAGCCCGTCGCCGCCGGGCGGAGGACCAGCCTCGCACTGCTCCCCGGTCTCAAGTTTGCCATTCGAGCAGAAGCTCGGCGGCCGGTACGACGTCTTCGACCCTTCGAGAAGACAGATGGCGCTGCACCCGTCGCCGTTCACGGCGTTCCCGTCGTCGCAGTCCTTCCCCGGCTCCGTAAAATTCCCGTTCCCGCAGCAGCCAGCCTCACCAGGGATGGCGCAGGGCACGACACCAGTGTGGAGACACTTCACCGGATCGCACCCGGGAACGGGCCACGCGCCTCCCGGGTCTTTCTCGCACGCCTCGCCTGACTCGAGTTTCTCGTTCCCGCACAGGGCATACGTCCCTTTGGACGACCCTTCGTGCAGGCAGATGTTGCTGCAGCCGTCGCCCGACGCGATGTTCCCGTCGTCGCAGTCCTCGCCGTCGGCGATGTCTCCGTTCCCGCAGGTGGAGGGCGGCGTCGCGGCAGGAGAACCCAGGAATCGGCAGGTGGGAGAACACCCGCGAACGATCAGTGCCGCGCACGTGCCGCCGTTCGCCGCGCACTCGGTGCCGACCGAAGGGTCCGTGCAGTCAAACCCGTCCGGCGTGGTTGACGTGGGCGCCGCGCCCCGGCAGAACTTCCCGAAGTCACAGTCTTCCCCCGCATTGAAGACGCGATTGCCGCACGTCCCGCCCGCGTCCACCGACGGCACCGGGCTCCAGAGACAGGAATTTGAACACGCGTCGTCCGGATTGTCGTTCGCGTCGTCGCACTCTTCCCCGCCCTTGCCGTCCGCGGGCAAGACTTGGCACGTCTGACCGGACGGCGTTTTCCCGAGAGCGCAATACGCCGCGTTCGTCGTCTCGACGATGCCATTCCCACACTGCGCCGTCTTCCCGGCACGCCCGGCCGAACCCTGCCAGAGGCACGTGTTCCCGCATCCGGGCGGGAGGTCGGCGCCTGTGTCCGCCTGACCGTTCTCGAGGAGCGTCGCGACGGATTCTTTACTCGATGCCCACGTATACCCGTCCATGATTATGAGCTGCTGCCCTTTCTCGCTGCACTCGTCCGGTTTCGAGAACGGAGCCGCGGCAAACCCCTGGGTCACATCCACGACCGTCTCGTACTTCTCCGTGGGCGCCATGAGGATCTTGTCCACTTCGCAGAACGCCTTGTCGCCGACCTTGGTGCGGAAGGTCCAGGAGAACCCGTCCGGATCATTCAGACCCGTCATGGGTACGCCGGACGCTGACCGAATCCCGGCGGCGGTCCCGCCTTTCAGGGTGACCTTGTAGTAGCGTCCGGGTTTCAAGAGCGACGTGAATTGACCGCCGATCTTCACGACCGGCGAGATGTCGATTTGTCGAAGCCTCTTACCGGCGGTCCCGTACGGAGAGACGAGTCTCACGAGGTTGTCAGTGATCGGCAGCTGCGGGTCCACGAACTCGATACACTGTTCGTTCACGCACTGCTTTACGACCACGTTCGACGCATTCACGAAACGATCATCCAACGCCACGTTGAACACGGCCCAAATGGCTGCATTCAAACATGCCTCCTGACAGTTCGGGCCATAATCCACCACTTTCGGCGGGATGAAGTTCAAATAAAAGTCCCCGCTCCCGATCACGCCCGCAGTCGTCGCGTTGATCTTCACGGGGTCTCTCCCTGTCTCGAGTTGGCCCGTGACCACCTGTTTGCACGCGCCGAGGGGCGGCGCCTGCGACAGGTCAATGTTGTTCGTGACGGCCGCGCGGCCGTCGCTCGTTGACCAACCCCAGTCGTACGCCTTGCAGAGGAGCGCGATGCACGCATCGTCTTTCGCGAGCGGGAGCGCCGCATAATCCACGGCCTCGAATTCGCTCGCCGTATACGGATCAGGCGCGACCAGGACGGATCCGATCTCGCACGGTTTCGCGTCCGCGCGCGTGCGAAAATTGAAGCAGTAGCTGTTCCCGGCGCCGCAGCGCTCCGCCCGTTCCGCCATGTTCGCGCCTTCAGGCCCAAACCCTTTGATACCGGTCGTAAGAACGACCCGATAGGTCGTCGCGACCTTGAGGCCGTCTCGGGTGACGAGCGTCACGTAATCCTGGCTCACGTTGGCGGCCTGGAGCTCCGGGTACCCGGTCGCGAGCGGGACCGCGGTCGTCTCCGCGCACGGGTCGGTTCCCGTTCCGGTGCATTCAAATACGGTGATGTTCTTTGCGGGCGGGAGGACGGTGGACGGTTCGAGTTTGGACGTGAACCGCATGAGGATGGGCGCGTTCACGCACGCCTGGTCGCCGCCCGTCCGTCCGCTCCATGGCGTTGGCGACGGGATCACGTCTTTCGCGCCCGGGCGGCAGTCTTCGACCACGCGCGGCGCGCGCGGGATGAGGCCGGTGCTCGTTCGCCAGGCGAACATGGCGGAGGTCGCGCCCTCCGTACACTGACCCACGGCCATGCAGGCCCCGCTGGTACAGCACTCCTCGCCCGTCTTGCAGATGCCGCTCGCTTCATTGCAGTTCCGAACCTCGACCCGGTACCCGTTCGACGTGAGCCCGGACGTGGACGGCCTCACGGTCACGGGGCCGGAGACGGCGCCCGTCGGGATGGCGGACGCGATCTGTACATCGGCCCACGGGGTCGCCGTCCCGTTCTTGTTCTGGAAGAACGTCACGGTCCCGGGACCGGAGGTGAACCGTTCACCGTGGATTTGGACCGTAGTGCCGATGGGGGCGACGGACGGGGTCACGGCGCAGATGCCGGGAGTCGCCGGGTCGGTATTCACGGCGAAGTTGACCTGGTTCGACGGGGGCGTCCCCGGCGTCGGCGTTACGACCCTGACCGTGTAGCTCCCTGGATCCAGCGGTTCGTTCCCGCCTTTCGTGAACGCAGGAGGAACTTTCACGACGATGGACGTGTCGCTCCAGAACGCGAGCGAGCACGAGGGCGGAAAGTTCGTGTCCGCGAGCGCTTCTTTCCCGGTCGCGACGTCTTTGAACATGACCGAGCCCACGCTGTCCGTGAAATTCTTTCCTGAAATCGTGACGTAGGTCCCGATCGGACCGGCGGCGGGCGTGATCTCCGTGATCTCCGGCGGTCCGCCCCCGCCGCGTTCGATCACCCGGACTCCGACCGGATTGGATGTTGCACCGGAGACTGTGATCGTGACGGGATACGCTTTCTGGGCGACGTTCGGGATGAGCGCCTGCGTTTCCTCGTCCGTCCAGGACGACGTAGAGAGCGTCTTCTCGCCGAAGGTGATGCCCGATGCGGTGGTGCCGAACCGTTTGCCGATGAGCTTGAAGAGCGTGCCGGCCGATCCCACGTTCGGGTCCGCGGCGCAGATGCCGGGCCGGACCGTGTCGTTCACGAGGAAGTCATTGATGTACGGATTCGGGGGCGCGTTCGTGGCGTCCGCGAGGGCGCTCTTGTTGTTCGTGAGACGGATGGGTCCGGTCTTGGCTCCGGGCGGCACTTCCACGATGACCTCGGTCGGCGACCAGGGATTCACGCCGTACGCCACGCACGCCTGTGGCACGACCGCGTCCGTGCCCGGATCGCCGGCAGGTCCCAGGAACCGNACGGTGCCGTTCGTGCCGAAATTGACCCCCTTCAACGTGACGTACGACCCTTCCGCTCCGTCGTTCGGCGTGACGGACGTGATCGTGGGCTGCTCCACGCAGATGCCGTTCGAACACACGCCGGACGCGCACTGCGTGTTCGTGGTACAGGACCCGCCGGAACACGCCCCGCAGTACTCCGAAGAATTCACGTCCCCGCCGCAATCAACGTCCGTCTCCTCCGAGTCCTGGACCCCGTTGAAGCAGTGCGCCGCGCGAACGATGACGTTGACCGGATCACTCGTCTTCACCCCCGTGTCAACGTCGTACGCCGTGGCCGTGAGGGTCCGCTCGCTCCCGGCTGCGATCCCGGCCGTGTCCCACTGCACCCGCGCGTCGAATTGCTGCGGAGACGATCCCTGCGGCGCAGCGTCCCCAATCCCGATCGTCCCGTCCGCGAACGTCACGTAGGCCACCGCCGTCTCGTCCGTGGCGTACGCGCTCACGTCAACCAGCGCGTCCGCAGACACCGGCTGTCCCGAGAGCGGGTAGGTGATGGCGACGTTGGGCGGCGTCACGTCCACGGTCGTCCCGCTCTTGAACGCGCCCTCGCAGGACGGCGCGAACCCGCCGCACGTGATCTTCTTTCCGCTCGTCGCTTCGAGCGTGGCGGCGACTTTCACGCGGTAGTCCGTATCGTCGTCGAAACAGCGGCGGTCGGCGTTCGGGTCCGGACACGGTTGCGTTGGCGTAAACCGGACGACGGTTCCGTCTACGGTGACGGTCCCCGGGACCTGCGTCCCGTCGGTCTTTTCGACCGTGATGGCGCCGGCCGCTTTCGCGCTCGCCTCACTGACCGGCTTGTTGAAGACGATCTTCACGACGATCTTCTTCGTCGTCACGGTTCCGCTCGGCGTGATCTGCACGATCTTGAAAACTTCCGCGCCGCCCGCACCTCCGAATCCACCGCCGCCGCCCGGTCCGCCTCCCGACACCCCTCCGCCTCCGGTTGTCGCAGAAATGAGCCTGTCGATCACGAACCGCGCGATGGCCCAGGAAGACAACACGATGATGAGACCGATGATCGCATTCCGGATGTACTTCAAGGCCGTCTGCGTCTTCTCGGCGTCTCCCCCGCTCGTCATGTACAGGAACCCGGCGTAGATGATGAGAACGACGAGGATGATGCCGACGAGACCAAGCGCGACGTTGATGATCCGCGCCGCGATCACGCGCGGGTCGGTCGACGGGAGCTTGACCGTCCCGCCGATTTCCTCAAGTCCTGTCGCGAGCTGCGCGTGCGCTTCCGGGAACCGGGAACTGGGAACCGGGAGCGTGAAGAGTCCTGCCACGAACGTGGCGGCGAGAAGGACGAAGATCACGCGTCGGATGGTCATACGTCGGATGCCGTCGCTTTCACCAGTGCCTCAAGGACGTACTTCGCGAACGCCCACGAGGACATGATCATGATGAGACCGATGATCGCGTTCCGGATCGTGGCGGCGGCCGCCTTCGTTTTCTCCGGGTTGCCGCCCGACACCATGAACCGGAACCCGCCGAGCACGATCATGACGAGAGCGAGGATCCCGAGGAGTTCGAGCGACGCATTCACGAGCCGTACCGCAATCACGCGCGGATCCACATCCGTGAGTTGCAGCACGCGGCTGATTTCGAACATGCCGAGGTCGAGGTCCATAGCTATGGTCGGAAAACACACTCGCCGTTCTGCCGCTGGCTCTGGCAGCAGTTCGCCCCGCCCGGGCCGATGGGGCAGCTTGGGCTTGAGACCGGATTGAAACAGTTCTGGTACACGTTCTGGATGCCGGAACGGAGGAACGGGTCGTACTCCGTGCTCGAGGCGTACATCCGGTGATCGAGGAACCCAATGGACTTCACGGCCGGTTCCTCCGGCTTCGTCACCGTTTCGTTCGTGGCCGTGAGGAGATCCTGCGACGTCTGCCACCAGAACGTATCCGCGAGGTCCGTGGACTCGCCAAGCGGGTCAATCGACGCGTTGTCCGTATTGAACGTGGAGCTTCGAAGGATCGAATCGAACCGGGCCTTCACTGGTGCGAACGGATCAATGTTCGACTGCCCCGGATCATCCGGATTGTGCGGCGGTTGCGTCTCTTCGAGCGTTGGGGGCACGAGATTCACCTCGTTCGAGGTCCCAAAGGCCCACGCGTAGTCATCCGCGCCCGGACCCTCGGCCTTGTCATTCCCGTTTCCGTCGAGGGAGTTCCCGACCACGTCCACGACGCCGTCATATCCCGACTGGAGGAACTGCGCCTGCGGACCCGTCCCGTCGAGCGACGCCGCGTGCGTGAGCACGTCGATATTGGCGCCCCCCGGGAGGCAGTAGACGTCGTTGCCACACGAATTTCTCCCACAGAGGTCGGTCGGGATGAACTCGACCGTACGGTACTGATTCGAAATCCGATACTCACCATCGAGCGGTGACGTATTCCCTCCTCCCCCGGCATGTGTCTCCAGATTGATAAACCCCTGTCCCTGGTTCACGAACCCGGTCGCGGCCGTCGGATCAACCGCTTCGTTGAATTGCACCTGAACGATGATGTTGCGGACGTACGGCGACCTCTGGTTCGGCGGTGCTGGCGGGATCACGGACACAATTTTTGGAGGCGTGAGATCGAGGTACGTTCCGGTCTCGAAGTTCCAGCAGTACGCGCCGCCGTTCGGACATCCTGACAGTCCGCCGAATGCCTGATCGCCGTTCTCGAGGAGCACGCCCGTCTTCCCGCCCATGAGCTCGACGGTGTACCCCACGTTCACCGTGGTGCTCCCGAGGCACCCTGCGCCGCTCGGCACACAGTCCGCCTGCTTGAAGAGGAACGTCTTCCTGTCTTTCGTAAACCGCACCCGGATTTTGTTCGTGGCGAGCGCGCCCGCCACTCCCTCGCTCGTCCGGAAGAGCTTCAGCGCGTCGTCGTTCAACCCTTCTGTCACCGTGTCGTCCGTGAGATCCCCGGGCGTCCCCTTGTCGTCATAGTCCTTGATGAGCGAGGAGAGCTTGATCGGTTTCTTGAAGGTAATGATGACCGGCGTGTTCCGGGGCACATTCAAGGCGTCTCGTTGCGGAAGGTGGCTCTCGATGATCCCGCCGCCGAGCGACCCGGCGCCGCTCTGGAATCCGCCGAATCCGGCGCCGATGCCGGACACGCCACCGCCGGGTTGGGTCGCACTGATCAACGCATTCAGAATGAAACTCACGATCGCCCACGCGGACGCGATGATCACGAGCCCGATGATCGCGTTCTTGATGGTGTTCTGCGCTTTTTTGACTTTCTCCGGGTCCCCCGCCGACGTCATCCAGAGGTACCCGGCGTACAGCATCAAAACCAGGAAGATGACTCCAAGAAGACCAAGAAAAATGTTGATGATCCGGCCGATGATCTGAATGAGATCAGAGGTCCCACCGATCCCAGCGGCCGCACCAGTCTCCGTGAGCTGGCCCGCGGCTGTTTGAGCCAATGCAGGCGCCGTTGTGACGGCGAGCGCGGTCGCGGACAGGACGACGAGAGCGACCGCCGCAAGTATCAAAAACGTAATCCGAGGTGGAGCGGAGTTCTGTAGCGTGGCGTGGCGTTCGTTCCGAAGCATGGGACGGAATGTTCGCTGACACTGACTCGGTCGCGGGTTACGAAGGAGCGAGCAGGCGCTGGACGACCTCCCGGACGGCATTCCCGTCCGCGCGACCGGCCACCGTCTTCATGGCGACTCCCATAACCTTCCCCGTCTCGGCAATGGACGTGGCTCCGATCGACTCGATCGCGTCCTTCACGATCCGTTCGAGGTCTGCGGCTGGAAGCGCTGCCGGAAGATACTTCTGGAGCACACCGAGCTCCGATCGCTGATGCGACGCGAGATCGGCGCGACCGGCCTTCTCAAAATCAGCGAGCGCGTCCTGGTACTGCTTCACGAGCGTGCGGAGCACGGCATGCGTTTCGTCGTCCGAGGGCGCGTGGCCGAGGTCAATCTGTTTGTTCTTCAAAGCCGAACGAACGAGCCGGAGCGTGGAGAGCTCGAGCTCGTTCTTCTGCTTCATCGCCGTTTTGAGATCGGCGTCGATCTGTTCGAGGATCATTTTGTTCCTTGTCATTCCAGAGGAAGGCCGTTCGACGGCCGCACCGAGGAATTAGTACCGGCGTGTCCGTTTCGGTTCTTCCTTGAGCTGACCTGTTTTCCGGAGGTACTCGTACTCTTCGCGCTTCGCAACCCGGAACAGCGCGCTGCGGTGCCGCTTCGTTTTGCTCGGGTCCGATTTGTGGAATCGGATCCGTTTCGTCTGGATCCCGCGTCCGCTCTGCTGGTACCGGCGCTGGAACCGGCGCAGGAGCGCATCGAACGTTTCGCCTTTCTTGCGTTTCACTTCGGCCATGGTGACATTCAACTCCTTTCAAGAGTTTGATAATGGATAGACGAACCGTGAGGGACCCGAAGCCGGGAAATCCTCATGGCTCTGCGGAAAAGAGTACCGCGCGATGTCACAAACGTCAAACCTTATGGATTACGAAATACGAATCTCCTACGAATATACTAAATTACGAAATTCAATTTCGTAGATTCGTATATTCGTAGGAGATTCGTATTTCGTAATCCATCCCTTACTCTTTCCCGAGCTTCTTCTTTATTTCCTGCACCACCTTCCGCGCATCCACGATTTCCTGCGTGCCCGCGTCCATGTCGCGAACGATGGCCGTGCCGTCCAAGACTTCCTTCTGACCGATGATCACGGCCCACTTCGCCCCCATCTTGTTCGCGATTTCCATCTGCGCCTTGATCGCTTTCTTCGAGAGCGCTTCTGCAGCGCGGATCCCGCTCCCCCGGAGTTCCTCAAAGATGGCGAACGCCTTCTTTCTCCCCTGCTCGCCGAGCTGGGCCACGAATACGTCGCGCTTCTCCGGCGCGCCGAGGTCCGGCATCGCCTCTTTCATGCGCGTGACTACGCGTTCGATGCCGAGCGCGAACCCGCACGCAGGGACCGGCCGTCCGCTCCCCAGAAGTTCCGCGAGGCCGTCGTACCGGCCTCCGCCGCCCAACGCGAGCTTCGCCACGTCCGCATTGTCGGACACGGGCGTGACTTCGAAG
>C687J35504_10001107_pt1 | contig 19054 bp, 18 predicted proteins | sample RifCSPhighO2_02_FD_35504 | JGI IMG/M metagenome (IMG submission 35504) | reverse complement strand
GGTNAGGTTGAAATGTATGGGGTGGTTGTAATTATTCTCCCGCTATCTTTCTCCTGACCAGTTCTAATATTTTCTTGCAGGAGGCCAGCGCCCTTTCAACCTCCTCTGGGTCATCGTAGTAACGGGAAGGGATTTCGCCTGGTAGTCCGTTCGGGTAACGCGTTGGGATGTAATAATCGTCCAGCCTTTTAGCGTCTTTTAGGGGTTTGAAATCTGCGTCAATAGAGGTTGCCAGCTTTAGTAAGGAGGCAACGGAGTGGGAGAATATAGGTTCTTCTTCCTTTAGATAGATGAACGCCTTCAATGCCTTCTCGGCACTCTGCGGGCAGAGGAATAGTGAGAGATAATAACGCCCCGACTTCTTCAGGAAAGAGGCGTCTTTAAACTCCTCCTCTGCCTGGGTAAGCCATCTTAGGGCCTCACCTTTAAGGTCTTCTTTCATATATCACCCTTCCGGTCTTTAGTGCGTGTCTGAGGAATCTACTTACGTGAACGGTCATTTCCAGTTCCTCACTTGTGTAGGCAAGTATATCACAGTCAACCTCCCGTTCTATTTCATCATATATCTTCTTCATCCATTCCCTGCCACTCCTGGTTGGGGGCATTACGCAGATAATATCCAGGTCGCTCCAGCTTCTTACGTGCCCTTGAGCATATGAGCCAAATAGTATTATCTTCTGGGCGCCCATGTCCTGCAGTTGTTTCTTTATCCGCCGGAGGTCTTTCTCCAGGGCCTTCTTTCTCTCTTCCTTGCGAGACCTGATATTTGATATACTTAGCATCAATTTATTCCTCTCTAAAGGGCGTCTCTCTATACTTTTACCCTTGACAAGCCTATTTATCAAGATAAAATAAAATCTATAGAGGAGAGGGGTTCGTGGTTCATCTTAGGAATCTGGATGGAAACCTCAAGAAAGGTCCTGAGCTACCATTTAGTTGGACTTGGTGGTAGTGGGATGAGTCCCCTGGCCCAGGTGCTTCTGGCCAGGGGGCATAGGGTAAGCGGTTCCGACAGGAACCTTGACAGAGGCACAAATCACCCCTTATTTCAAAAACTCTCCCGCCTTGGAATCGCCTGTTTCCCTCAAGATGGCTCCGGAGTAACTGAGGCTGCCAGTATGGTAGTTATCTCCTCTGCCATTGAGGAGGATAATCCGGATGTCCAGAAGGCAAGGGAGCTGGGCATACCTATCATCCAGAGGGCAAGCCTCCTTTCCATCCTTTTTAACGAGCGTAACGGTACTGCCATTGCAGGCACCAACGGCAAGACCACGGTTACGGGTATGGCGACCCTTATTATGGACAGGGCCGGTCTTGACCCCACGGTGGTAGTGGGGGGATACATGAAGAACTATGCCTCTGAGTCCAGACCCGGCAACGTAAGGATTGGTCGCAGTGACGTTATGTGCATTGAGGCCGACGAGAGTGATGGTACCCTGGCCTATTATAGGCCCAAGATAGGCGTAATAACTTCCATATCCAAAGACCATAAGCCCCTGGAGGCCCTTATGGGGCTGTTTCTTATCTTCATCCAGAACTCTGCCCGACTGGTCATCAACGTTGACTGTCCTGTCCTGAGTAAGGTAAAACTCCCGCCCAAAGAGACCCTTACCTACGGCCTTCAGGAGAAGGCACAGATAAGGGCTACGGACATAGTTTACAAGACCTGGGGGTCCTGCTTCCGTGTGGGGGGGGTGAATTTTGAGCTTAAAGTCCCGGGCCGCCACAATATCCTGAACGCCCTGGCGGCTGTTGCGGCCTGTAGTATGGGGTCTGTTACCCTTGAAAAGGCCGCTGAGGCCCTGGGGGAGTTCCAGGGGATTGGGCGGAGGCTGGATTTAGTGGGTGAGACGCACGGTATAAAAGTAATAGATGATTTTGCCCATAATCCGGATAAGATACAGGCCGCCCTGGAGACGGTTAAGCAGGGTTCCGGGAGGGTATTTGTCGTCTACCAGCCCCATGGCTTTGGTCCCACTAAGTTTATGAAAGAGGAGCTTATAGAGGTCTTTTCAAGGGCGATTTCCAAGGAAGACGCCTTGTTCATGCCCGAAATCCTCTATCTGGGTGGGACGGCAAGGAAGGATATCTCCTCGCAGATGCTTGTGCAGGAGTTAGTGACAAGGGGCGTCAATGCCCACTATCTCCCTGAGAGGAGTCATATACTCGGCCTCCTTATGGCAGAGGTGAGGCCAGGTGATACAGTACTGGTCATGGGGGCAAGGGATGACACCCTTACGGACTTTTGCCACGAGATCCTCACCAGCCTCCACAGGAACGGGCATAACTAGGGGTTAGGGGATAGGGTTCAGGGGTTAGCAATCTTTTTCCTGTCTTCATGTCAAAGACAGAGTATGCATAGAAAGTCAGAAAAACCAAGCCAGCTAGCACCACCGTACACTGAAGGTCTGGAACCGAATAAAGAGGCGGGGGATAAGCTCTTTAATGCCCTGATTTCTGCCATCCACCAGTCCGGCAGACTGGATAAGAAGACCCTGACGGATATGGAGGAGAGTTACGTAAGGCTCCCCGACGTTGGGGAACGTTATAGATGTCTTGTAAAAAGATACCGTGAACTCCGCCTGGCCCTCATAGAATCAGGCAACCCCATGGAGGCCCAACTGGTAAAGGGGAGGGAATCCATAGCCAAGACCAGTTATTACTGGCATTTTGGCTACTTATCCCTTGCCTTTTGGAGTTGGCTCACTGGTCCCAACGGTTTGAAGCACTTTGGACTCCTATGGTTTTCCATGGTTTTCCTTGTCTTCCCCTTTCTGTATTGGATTGGTAGCTTTGCTACCCCAATTACTTTTACTACCCCGATGACTATCGTGGACTACGTCTATTTCTCCTTTTGCACTGCCACGACCCTGATCTACGGGGACGTCGTACCCAGTAGCTTTGGAAAGGTGATTGCCGTGGTAGAAGGACTTTGCTCCTACTTCGGGTTGGGGCTACTCTTCTGGACGCTGATGGAGAGGTTTAATGAGGAGATATAACCAGGGGTCAGGGGTTAGAGGTCAGGTATCAGGGGCTAGGGGTTAGGGAAGTTTGTAGGGTACGTCCAGACGCCAAATGTCCCGTGGCAGTTTCAAGCGGGGATAGCCTCTTCTTTCACAAGGTGAAGCCTTATGAGTCGGGGCCTTTCTGTATCCTCAAAGTGGCATCGCACTGCATCTTTCGCCATCTCTTTGAGTTCTTCAAAGGTGTCTGCCTCGGTGAAGATGGAGTAACCCAAGGCCCTGGCTTCGTACCCCCCCTCTGGTGATTCCTTCACTAGAAAGATGATTTCTTCTTCCATAGTTAAATTCCCATTCAAAAAGGTTCGCGTGTTACAGCCCTTCTTTTTTAATATTCTCCGCCACGTGGTGGTAGAACCTCTTGGCATTAAAACTGCGGAGTATCTTCAGCCCCAGGTTCCAGCCGATTAAGTCAAGGTGGTCTGCCTTGAAGTTGCCCATGTACTTGACCCCATTGTCGGGAGTACGCCTGAGTCCGCCTGAGGCGGACACCCATCGGGCGGACTTCACCGATACCAGCCCATCATTTTCCCCCTCTTCCTTCATGATGACATTATGGGCCGGCCAGAAGAGCGGGTTGAGACGGAGTTTCGTCTTGGAACCGCTGTAGGTGAAATATCTCACCTGGCGGGCGTTCTCTACTTCCTCATTAAACCGCCGACAGCTCTCGGTAGTCAGGTCATGTATTAGTTTAGTATCCATCCTCAAGAGGCCCTTGAGTAGCCGCAGTACCAGTCCGCCCCGTCTGATCCCCCAATCTGCAATAGATGTCCCCCTGTGCGGGGTTACCACCGTGGAGAGAGAGGCTACCCTGTCCTCCATATCCAGCTTGGCTATCATATAGCGGGCATCCAGCCCCCCCATGCTGTGGGCAATGATGTTTACCTTACTGGCCCTGGTCTTTTTCAGGTGCCCTTCTATCTGATGCTTCAGTACCATGGCCCGACGCTCCACCCTGGCCACTACGGTCTTTGTATGCATCGTCTGGAAGCCCATGTCATTCAGGTAACGGGTTATCCCCAGGAAATAGGAGATTTTCTTGCGGTCAAAACCGAAGACACCAGGGGCAAGGATAATAGGGTAGTTAGTACCATTTCGCTTTATATTCATAACTTAGCAATTTTACGATGTTTTTGCCCCTATGTAAAGGATTTTTCTTTGGATTATATTTGTCATCTGGGCTCTGACATTAAAATCTAGACTTCCGCAAAACCCCCGCACTTGTCATTCCTTCGGCTTCACTCAGGACGGCGTCTGAGGGAGCGAAGTCCGCCTGAGGCGGAAAGAATCTCTAGACCCTTCGCTTTCGCTCAGGGTGACACTTCGTGTCAGATTCTTCGCTTCCCCTTCGCTACGCTCAGGGCTTTGGCTCACTCAGAATGACAGATAGTGTCGTTACGACTTTTTCAGAGTTCTCAAATCCAAATAACAAATCCCAAATCTCTTCCCCCGTGCACCCAATATGCAATGGAAAAGGACCCCAACCCCTGATATAATTGCCCCACTATGGCTAAGACAAAGGTCAAGGTAAAGACAGGTACCCTCTACAAAGAACCCTGCGAAATAGGGGTACTGTACCTCTTTGAGCAGTCTCCCCTCAGTCCGGTTGCAAAGGTCATGGATAAGGCCCTGGGCAGGGCCATCTCCAACCTCCTCAAGAAGGGTGAGTTCAAGCCGGGGCTGAACAAGTCCTATCTCTTGCACACCTATGGCAAAGTCCCGGCTAAGAGGCTGCTGCTCCTGGGCCTGGGGAAGAAGAAAGACCTCTCCTTTGATAAACTGCGTCAGGCAACGGCCACGGCCGCCCGTGAGACAAGGGATTTGGGGCTGAAGGGGTTGACCCTGCCGCTCTATCCGATAGTCCTTAACTATGTCTCCAAGACCTCCCAATCCATCGTGGAGGGCGCCCTTTTGGGACTTTATCGCTTTGAGAGGTTTAAACACCCTGAGCCGGAGGAGAAGAGGGAGCTAGAGACAGTAACCCTGCTGGTGGAGGGGGCTAGACAACTCGGCGAGGCGAAGAGGGGGGTAAGGAGAGGCGAGACTATCGCCGAGGCCGCCTGTTTCACCAGGGACCTGGTGAACCTCCCACCTAACGAGGCCACCCCAGACATGCTGGCCCGAACTGCAAGGGACGCGGCCAGGAGACCGGGGTTAAAGGTCAAGGTGTGGAAAGGGGATGCCCTGAAGAAGCTGGGGATGGGTGGTATTATCGCTGTGGGTAAGGGGAGCAGTAACCCCCCACAGCTTGTAGCCCTTGAGTACGGCACAAGAGGGAGGGGCGATACCGTAGCCCTGGTGGGCAAGGGTATCACCTTTGATTCCGGCGGTATCTCTATAAAACCTTCAAGAGATATGGATAAAATGAAAGGGGACATGGCGGGGGCGGCCACCGTGTTGGGGGCCATCAGGGCGCTGGCCAGGCTGAAGCTCCCGCTCCATATAATAGGATTACTACCCCTGGCTGAGAACATGCCCAGCGGTACGGCTAGCCGCCCGGGAGATATTGTTACCTGCTTTGGTGGAAAGACCGTAGAGATTATTACTACAGACGCCGAGGGGAGGCTTGTAGTGGGAGATGCCCTGGCCTATGCCAGGCGATACAAACCCAGGGCAATAATAGACCTGGCCACCCTTACAGGGGCCTGCGTGGTGGCCCTGGGTAATACCGCCACAGGGATGATAGGGAATAACGAGGAGTTAAAAAAGAGGATAAAAGAGGCAGGAAATGCCTCATGGGAGAGGGTCTGGGAACTCCCCCTATGGGATGATTATGACGAACTAATAAAGAGTGATATAGCAGATATGAAGAACGCAGGTCCTGGGGTGGCAGGGGCTATCGTGGGTGCCTGCTTCCTCAAGAAATTTGTGGAAGACTCCCCCTGGGTACACCTGGATATAGCCGGCACTGCATGGGCAGACAAGAACGGCCCTTACTGGAGGGAGGGGGGTACAGGTGCAGGGGTGAGGCTCCTGGTAGAACTCCTCTCAGGGTGGACCAGGTTCCCAGGCAAGAAATAAGTAGACAGTAGACAGGAAAACACCTTGTGAGACCTCTGAAAAGGTAGCAACCTAAATTCCCTCCCCCTTGATGGGGGAGGGAAGGGTGGGGGTGAATATCCACCCTCCCCCTTCCCCCTCCCCTCAAGGGAGGGGGAAACTGAAGGCACAGAAGCCTTTTGCAGAGGATACTTTGTCTTTTTGCTATACGCAGTAGGGGCATCCGCCTCAGGTGGACAACGTGCCCCCACTTAAGGCGGACAGTTTATTGTGGGTAAGGAGGGGTGTCGGGTGGAAGAGGTACGGGGGTTAAGGACGGCGGCTGAGCTTGCGGCACTATCGGCAAGGACTGCCCCTAAGTCCAAGGGGGAAGATTTCATAAAGATAAAGGTACTGGAAGGGGAGGAACTGCGCCGTCTGGCCCAGGCCATAGTAGAGTATGGACAAAGGACGGGGCGGGGTAACTTTGACAGGGATGGAGATAACGTAAAGAACTCCTCGGCGGTTCTCCTTATAGGGATGAAGGATGCGACCCATTGTGGACTGAATTGTGGGGCATGTGGGTTTGATACCTGTAAAGAGAGGGTGCCCAGGGAGGGGGAGGAATTCAAAGGCCCGCAGTGTGCCTGGAGATTGCAGGACTTGGGTATTGCCGTAGGCTCCGCCGTAAAGACCCTGTCCATGCTCAACGTAGATAACAGGATCATGTACCGTGTGGGGGTGGCGGCCAGGAAGATGGGGGTATGTGATTGCGACGTCGTGGTGGGTATCCCCCTCTCGGCCACCGGGAAGAATATCTTCTTTGACAGGGAATAGCCTAAGTAATAGGGGACAGGGATTAGGGTCAGCAACGAAAGTTCAAATGCCAAAATCCAAATGACAAATGAAATCCAAAGCCCAAAGCCCAAATGACAAATGAAAACTCCTTTGGTATTTGAGCTTTGACATTTGGATTTTTTGCTTCCTACTCCCGATTCCCTAAGTTAGGTTTTTGATGAAGAAGACCAATGTCCTTATCACCTCCGGCCCTACCAGGTCCCCCCTGGATGCCATCCGTTATATCAGCAACACCTCCACTGGCAGACTGGGGAAAGAGATTGCCTCAGAGTTTATAAAGAAGGGGGCGAGGGTTACCTTTATTTATGGGACAGGAAGTGAACGACCTGAAAAGGGGGCAAAGGCCATTGAAGTTACCATGATAGAAGACCTCCTCCGTGAGCTGGAGGGCCTAAAAGGGCAGGACTTCCAGGTGATTGTCCACGCCATGTCCGTATTAGACTACGCCCCGGAGAGGGTGATAGATGGGAAGGTGTCCTCTACAGGGGACTGGACAATAAGGCTGGTGCCCACGCCCAAGGTGATAGACCGCATCAGGGCCTGGTGGCCTGGGTCTCTGCTGGTGGGCTTCAAGTTGGAGGTGGGTAAGACTAAGGAGGGACTGCTTGAGATAGGCCGTCAGGCGATGGGACAGTGGGGAGCCGAGGTCGTAGTTGCCAATGACCTGAAGGATATTAGCGATGATAAACATCTGGCCTACCTCCTCGGCCCAGGCGGGAGACTAGAGGCCCAGGCCAACACCAAGAAGGAAATCGCCGAAAGGCTCGTGGAATTAACCCAGAGACTAATCCACCCCTGACCCCTAACCCCTGCCCCCTGCTTTATTAAGACCCCTTAACGTACTTTATGATGTAGCGGTTAATATCTTTGGCACTCACCCCATAGATGGTCACTTCAAAGGACTGCCTTGCCCCCATAGGGATATCCATCACGTAGGCGGCATTGGCCCCCAGCACCCTACCCTTGGCGTCCAGTACCTCTACGTTAAAGAGGACGAACTGATAGTCTTTGGAACTACCGTTCTCCAGTTCCCCCGTAAAGACCGTGTCGTTGAGGACTGGTTTATAAACAAGGTTGACTACCGTCAGGCCTTGTCCGATGTCAACAAACCCAGGCTTCTTAAGTGGAGCGTAAGGGGCCTTTGTGGTCTTCGGGGGCTGGGTAGTGCCCTTCTCCAGGGCTGTCAGCCTCTTTTCCAGACCTTCCAGCTTCAGGGCCATCTCGTGCAAGGTCTCCTCCAGGGCCGTTAGTTTCTCCATGATAATGACCTGGGGGTCGTTTGCACCCAAAAAAAGAAAGAGGTAAAGGAAGGCTAATGGGACGTTCCAACGAGTTTCTGGTTTCATAGACACATTCTACCTGTTTTCTGCTATATGCTCAAGTAGGGGCGGGTTTCAAACCCGCCCCTACTAATCCCTGTCCCCTGGCCCCTAATCCCTAGTTTTCATATCCCTACCAGATTTAATTCCAGTTTCTCATAGCCCTTCTCCCTGGCCCAGACGTCCAGGGGGATAGTGGCCAGTTCGTCCACCACCGGCACGGCCTCAGGGTCTTTTCCAAGGTCTATGGTCTTTATGTATTGCCCGCAGGTCTCACACGTGTCNAACCTTACGGCAGGCCACCCTTCTGCCACAAGATAAGAGAGTTTTGTCTTATCTGATTCGGTGCAGTTCGGACACGAGAGCCTTTGGTAGGGCCATTCTCCGTGACAGAAGGAGCATATCAGAAAACGCTGGGAGGCATTATCCATAGGGCGGAGACAACCTGCTTGAGGTCTATGCCCGCAGAAGGGGCAACGGGTTTCCACTGGCGTATCTGCCCTTTGGGCGTGGTCGTCTTTTTTAGTTCGTAGGGGCGTATTGCAATACGCCCCTACCTCTTCAATGGCACACTGGAGATAAGGTTGGAGCAGTACCCTGGAGAAGAAGAACAGTGGTTGTGCCCTGTATGCTGACCGTTGGTAATCTTCAATAGCGGCCTCCCAAGCGGTCTGTCCCCACGAGGAGACCTCTTTAGCTATAGCGGCCAGGAGCGGGGGCCCTTCCCTGGCAATAGAGAGGAGGGATGGGGAGTGAGGGAGGAGTGCCTTCAGGCCCTTCTTAAGTAGGGGCACGTCGTCCGCCTGAGGCGGATGCCCTACCTTTTCAATGGTAAATGCCGCCTTATTCCCTTTCACCTCCTCATAAAGCCCCTTCTGAAAGGTAAGGAGCTTCAGGTAAAAGTCCAGTATCTCCCTGGCAAAGGTATAACGTTCGGCGAGGACTTTACAACGTTCTATCTTTAAATCCCAGGAGGGGGGGCTTATAGTTATGCCGTCTGTGGCATTCATGATATACCCATTACCCTCCTGTACCACCTGGCATGGTGTGTCCTGGCCCAGGCCCCGGTGACCTTGCCCTCTACCATGGCCCTCAGTGCCCCGGGGGTGGCAAAAAGCCCCATGTACAGGTGGACGGTTATGCACCCCATTGAGACGATGGCAAAGACCTCGTGTGTGAGAATACCTGCCAGTCCGACTTCCCATGAGAACTTGTCGGGGAACCACAGGACTATCCCGGATAGGAGTAGCACAAGACCACTAAGGGCCTGCATCCAGAAGAGGGTCTTCTGCCCCGCATTGAAGCGTCCCGACTCGGGCACCCCCTCCTCCCCACGTGTTATGTAGCTCCAGGTGTATCTAATCCACTCCCAATCTTCGGGATAAAGCCATAGGCACCTCCGCCAGTTGACGGTCATAATAGTAACTGCCAGGAAGAATACCACCCCGGCGTAGGGGTGCCATATCCTTATATTGGTCCCTCCGCCCAGGAGGGAGGAAATCCAGTAGAGCCTGGGGGAATACAGGGCCAGACCGGAGAGCAGGAGGTAGAGGAAGGACGTTGCTACCGTCCAGTGAATAAGCCTCTCCTTGAGGTTGTACCTCTGTATCTCCGCATCCCCTGGAACTTTTTTTGTAACTCTCTTTTTACGCCTCTTCGGTTTCATTCCCAGTCTAGCGATTTTTGCAAAAAGCTAACGTGCCTTTAATTTCCCCCTCCCTTGAGGGGAGGGGGAAGGGGGAGGGTGTTCTCCCCTCTAACACCTCCCTAACCCTCCTTAATAGGAGGGAAAGAGGGGGTAGGGGGTGTGTTCACCCTCTCCCTTCCCTCCCCCCTCTAGGGGGAGGGTATCTCTGCGGCTATACTCAGTTCTATCTATACCCTGTTAGTGTCTCTCTATTACCAGGGGTTTCTTCTCTACCCTCTGGGGCCCAAATTTAAGATAATGTAATCCTGCGGCGAGGACACCGCCTATTAGCAGTGCACTCCCAACCGTCTTCAGCGGCCCCTTCCACAGTGAGACTACCCACGGGACGCTTGGGTCTCTGGGGAGGCCGTAGTCCTCAGGCCTGTTGCCATAGGGCAGGACGTATATGGCATGGGTGCCCATGACGCCTGGGGGGTTATAGACCAACGCCTGGCTGAAACCCTGTGCCCTTAGTTGCCTCACCCGCTTCATGGCCCTTTCCAGCATCTGTCTTTTAGTACCGAACTGGAGGCATCCCGTAGGGCAGGCCTTTATGCAGGCCGGNTCTAGCCCTGCCGATACCCTGTCCGAACACAGGGTACATTTGTATACCTTCTGGCTCCTGGGGCTTAACCTCGGGACATTAAATGGACACCCTATCACGCAGAACTGACACCCTATGCAGTTCTCCTGTACAAAGTCCACTATACCGTTGGTGTACTGCACGATAGCCCCTGGGGCGGGACATGCCCTTAGACAACCGGGATCCTCACAGTGCATACACTGGTACTTGGCCATAGCCCAGTGCAAATCTCCGTCCCGTTCTGCCTCTCTGAATTTTATCAGGTTCCAAAAGTTGTGGGCCAAATCTGGCATGGTCTGGTAGCTACCCGTGTAGGGATAGGTCTCCGCCACGGGTGTATCATTCCATTCCTGACAGGCCACCTCACAGGCCTTACAGCCTATGCAGATAGAGACGTCAATGAGTTTGCAGAGCCTTGGCGTCTCCCTTGTTCCCAGGGTGGGGTAGTTGGTGGCGGAGATGGCCTTAATTTCTAGAGCCATGGCTATACCCTCTCCACCTTTACTAGAAACCCTTTATACTCCGGCGTGGAGCAGTTGGGGTCTACTGCAGTGGGGGTGAGGAGGTTGGCCAGGGGGCCGGTGACCCGCCCCGCAAAGCCCCAGTGTATGGGTATGCCTATCTGCCAGACCCGTCTTCCATTTATTTCCATTGGTTTTATCCTCTTGGTTACAAGGGCCTTGCCCTGTACGCTCCCCCGTGCGGAGGTGACCCTTACCATCTGCTGGTTCTTTACGCCAAGCTCTTCGGCCAGTCCCTCTGGTATCTCCACAAAGAATTCGGGCTGGAGTTCCGAGTTGACTGTAATGTGTTTAGTCCAGTAATGGAAATGTTCTGTCAGCCTGTACGTTGTGCAGACTACGGGGTATTCCTCAGGCGAGCCATACCTGTCCATATCTGACTTGAAGGTCTTGGCCAGGGGATTGGGGCTGACCATTGGGTGGAGTATGTTCTTCACGGGTGATTCCACAGGCTCGTAGTGTTCAGGGAACGGGCCTTCTACAAACTCGGGGGCAAAGAGTTTTCCAACCCCTTCGGGTAGCATAAGGAAGGCGCCCAGGCCGGCCTCCGGGGGGCTTTCGGGCCTGTAGTCGGGCGTATCACCCGCCCACTTTTCGCCGTCCCACTGTATGGCTACCCTGGTGGGGTCCCAGGGCCTCCCCTGTGCGTCACAGGAGGCCCGATTGTACATAATGCGTCGGTTGGCAGGCCAGCTCCACGTCCACCCGGGGAACATCCCGAGTCCACTAGGGTCCCTTAATCCACGCCTCATCATCATGTTACCCTCCTCCGTGAAACTGCCGCAGTATATCCAGTTCCCACAGGCAGTGGAGCCATCATCCCTGAGCTGGGCAAAGGAGGAGAGTTGCTGGCCTTTTCTCAGGATAGTCTCTCCCTTCTCATCCTTAAGGTCTGCCACTGCACGCCCATTGATTTCTTTAGCTATCTCCTCCAGGGACGGATTGGCAGGGTTAGAATAGGGCCAGTTGAGATGGAGTATGGGTTCAGGAAGGGTGCCGCCGCCTTGCTGGTATAATTTGCACACCCTCTGGAAGATACTGGCTAGGATTTCCTGGTCAGCCCTGGCCTCACCAGGGGGGTCAAGGGCCTTCCATTTCCACTGGGCCCATCGGGCCGAGTTGGTAAAGGAGCCGTCCTTTTCGGCAAAGTTGGCCGCAGGCAGGAGGAAGACCTCCGTGTTAACGGTGGAGGGGTCTATACCCGGGGCCTTCCAGAACTGGGCCGTCTCCGTCTCAAAGCACTCTGCCACGACCAGCCATTTAAGCCTGGAGAGGGCGGCTATCATCTTATTGGAATGGGGCCCATTGGCCACCGGGTTCATGCCAAAACACAGCATGCCTTCCAGCCTGCCTTGATACATGTCATCAAAGAGGTTTACCCAGCTGTAGTCCCTTTCTATCTTGGGCAGGTAGTGGTAGCAGAAATCGTTTTCTTTATTGGCATGACTTCCGAACATACACTTCAGGAGGCTGACAAAGAACTTCGGATAATTCTCCCAGTAATTCATGGAGGTGGGTGTAAGGGCCCTTGGGGTATTCTCTCTCAGATGGTCTTTGAGGTCCTGGTGTGACACGGGAGGGATTTTGAGATACCCTGGGAGTTTATCGTAGGCCATGCCATGGTCTGTACCGCCCTGGATATTGGAGTGCCCCCGCAGGGCGTTAAGCCCACCGCCCGGCCTGCCAATGTTTCCCAGGAGTAGCTGTAGTATTGCGGCGGCACGTATAATCTGGACTGCGAAGCTGTGGTGTGTCCAGCCCAGGGCGTACATTATTGTCCCGGCCTTATCAGGGGTGCCGGTGGAACATACAATCTCTGCCGTCTTGAGAAAGTCTTTTACGGGTGCACCAGTAATCTGGGAGACCACTTCAGGGGTATATCTCTCATAGTGTCTCTTCAGGAGTTGGAAGACGCACCTGGGGTCTTGCATGGTAGCGTCTTGTTTGACGTATCCCCTTGCGTCCTGCTCGTACTGCCAGGAGGTCTTGTCATAGGTATTTGTAACGGGATTATAACCGGAGAAGAGACCGTCCTTGAAGGAGAACCCTTCCTTCACCAGGAAAGGGCCGTTGGTGAACAGCCTGACGTACTCCTCATGGTAAAGGCCGTGGGAGAGGGTATGATTTATCAGCCCACCCAGGAAGGCTATGTCGGTGCCTGCCCTGATTTGTACGAAGCAGTCGGAGACGGCCGCCGTCCTGTTGAACCTCGGGTCTACGCACACCAACCTGGCCCCCCTATTTTTCTTAGCCTCCATGACCCACTTGAAGCCGCAGGGGTGGTTCTCTGCGGGGTTGCCGCCCATGGCGAGGATGACGTCGGAGTTGCCAATGTCAATCCATCCGTTGGTCATGGCCCCTCGGCCAAAGGTGGGCGCCAGACTGGCGACCGTGGGGGCATGTCAGAGACGGCTCTGCTGGTCCAGGTATACCACCCCCAGGGCCCGCATGGTCTTTACCAGGAGGAAGTTCATCTCACTGGTATCAGTACAGCCCCCGATAGCGGCCATGCCCAGGGTGCGATTAACCAGCCTGTCTTCTTCATCCCTGGACTGGAACGTCCTGTCCCTGGTGTCTTTTATGTGGCGGGCAATCTCCGTGAGGACGAAGTCCCAGTTCACCTCATGCCAGTGGGCGGCCCCGGGGGGGCGGTAGAGGGGTTTGGTGAGGCGGCGGTCGTTAATGACGTAGTGTCTTAGTGATGCCCCTTTGGGGCAGAGTGTTCCCCGGTTTATGGGGTGGTCAGGGTCTCCCTCAACGTGTACCACGGTGGGGATGACGTTGGCGGCCCTATCCCCCAGGGTATGGATGATTACCCCACAGCTAACTGAGCAGTAGGGGCAGGTGCTTCGGGTCTCGGAGGTGCGGGAAATCTTGAGCCCTTTAGCCTCGGCCATAGCTGGCCTGAGGTCAAATCCCAGGCTGGAGAGTGGCAGGGCCACTCCTGCCGAGAAGGCCCCGGCAGTACCGAGCTTCAGGAAGTGGCGTCTGGTTAGATCCATCTCTTATTTATAAAAAAGTTAAACTAAAGGACGCCAAAAGTCAATGTATTAAGTAGAGACTCCTGAAAAACTCTGGCCTTTCCAGTTTGGCACTATTTTTCCCTCCCCCTTGATGGGGGAGGGAAGGGTGGGGGTGTGTGCAAGAATTTGCTATGCAGGGGCACGTTGCAACGTGCCCCTACTCACTCACCCTCCCCCTTCCCCCTCCCCTCTAGGGAGGGGGAAACTGAGAGGTACATAAGTCGTTCGGCTGAGCTCACGGCCGAAGCCTTCTTCAGAGGTCTCTAAGTAGTTAGTAGCCAGTAGCTGGTAGCCGCTGGGCTCCAAATATATACCTTGATATTGTAGGCAAACAAAAGAGAATGTAGGATATGTCCGTGTCTATCTTCAGAAAAGGAGGCCAAAATGGCTAAGGCATCTGGCAGTTATATTTGTGGTACCTGTGGTATTACTACCACCGGGAAGGGACACCTCTGTAATCCTGTGAAACTTGAAAAGCTCACAGTCTGTAAACACTGCGGAAGACTGGCGGATAACCCACGCCACGTGTGCGTACCCATGGTTCTAAAGGTGAGGTATGCCTGTGGTAACTGTGGCAGGGTGGCAACTGCCCGCACCTCCCTTTGCAATCCCCAGCCTATCCCCAAGGCAATAAAGAAACCGACCAAGGTAGGAGCCAGGGCACGTTAAGGCTGATAAGTCCGCCGAAGGGGGGCCACTAAAGGAGGGATAATACGTTATCATCTGGCCAGGAGCAGGCCGGCTACAATGGCCAGGGTTATCCCCAGGAGTTGTACGTAGGTCAACTGGGCGCCAAAGAAACACCACATCCAGAAGACGGTAAGGGCAGGACTGAGGGAGACCAGTGGGGCAACAATCTCAGGCCTCCCTCCGGTCTTGAAGGCATAGATTATTGTCAGTGTACCCACGGCGGCGAAGAACCCTGCCCCAAAGGCCGTGGCGTCAGCCTTTTGAGAGGGGTACTCGGTCCCCAGACGTACGAAGAAGAGGAGGGGCACCAGAGCCGCCAAAAAACCTATGGACTCAAATACCATCACCCTGAAGGGGTTCTTCACTGCCTGAGTGGAGAGGCTAATCAAGGGGGACCATACACTCCAGAGGACGAGCGTCAACATACTAAAGACCAGCCAGGGTTTCATAGCAATTGACCTCAGCGTATAAATTTTTGAGATAGAAAACCTGTTTCGCCACAGTATAAGACCTCTGAAAAACCCTACAAGATGTCATTCTTCGCTTCCCCTTCGCTTCGCTCAGGGCTTTGGCTCACTCAGAATGACACGAAGTAGTGCGGTGGCTTTCGCAGAGGTCTCAGTATACCTGTCCGTATCCTTTTTGGCTAGTATTTTACGGCCTGGTAAAGGCTTGACTTGAAGGGGACGCTGTCTTATAAATGCGGGTAGGTGTCTGGCGAGATACTTGACATTCTCCCTTTAACTATCTAAGATTTCTGAGGCTTTCCAAAGAATACCTTCCAAGGGGGTTAACTCAAGATGAAATTACCTACACAAACGACCCAATAAATGAAGCCAGAGGAAGAAGCACGGAAGAAGATTGACCAACTGCTTGAAGCGGCAGGCTGGAAGATACAAGATTTAAGAGAACTGAATCTTGGGGCTTCTCTCGGCGTAGCCGTCCGTGAATTTCTCCTTAAATCTGGACCTGCCGATTATCTACTTTTCGTGGATAGAAAGGCCGTTGGGGTAGTAGAGGCAAAGCCCGTAGGTACCACGTTAAGCGGAGTGGCAGAGCAAACTGAGGGTTATTTAACAGGCGTCCCTGAAAACCTTCCACATGTTCAAGAACCTCTTCCTTTCGCTTACGAAAGCACAGGCATAGAAACCTTTTTCAGGGATTTGAGAGATCCCGAACCCTGCTCCCGAAGGGTCTTTGCCTTTCATAAACCTGAGACAATTAGCAAATGGCTTTCCCAAGAAAACACCCTGAGGGCAAGGCTTAGTAGCATGTCTCTCTTAATAACAAAGGGCTTAAGACCTTGCCAAATTGAAGCCATAGAGAACCTTGAAAAATCTTTTGCCGAAGCAAGACCTAGGTCGCTCATACAGATGGCATCCGGTGGTGGTAAGACTTACACCGCCGTAAGCTCCATTTACCGATTAATAAAATTTGCAGACGCAAAGAGGGTGCTCTTTTTGGTTGACAGGAGTAATCTCGGACGTCAGACAAGAAATGAATTCCAGCAATACATAACCCCTGATGACGGCAGGAAATTTACCGAGCTTTATAATGTCCAACATCTGACCTCAAATACCCTGGACCCAGTTAGCCGTGTCTGCATCACCACCATCCAGAGGCTCTACTCCATGTTGAAGGGAGAACCCGAATTTGACGCCGAGCTTGAGGAGCAATCCCTTTTTGATATTTCACCAAGAGAAGAAAGACCGAAAGAGGTTTTCTACAATCCTCAAATCCCCATAGAAACTTTTGATTTCGTCATTACAGATGAATGCCACCGTTCCATCTACCACCTCTGGCGGCAGGTGCTGGAATACTTTGACGCCTTTATCATAGGGCTGACGGCAACCCCTTCCAAACAAACCCTCGGCTTTTTTAACCAGAACCTCGTCATGGAATATCCTCACGAGAGGGCTGTTGCAGACGGCGTAAACGTGGGTTATGAAGTCTATCGTATCCAGACCGAAATCACCCAAAAGGGGAGCAGGGTTGAGGCAGGTTATTACATAGACAAACGGGATAAGCTCACAAGGAAGACAAAGTGGGAGCAATTGGGTGACGAACTCGAATACGCCCCCAGTCAGTTAGACCGAGACGTAGTAGCCCCCGACCAAATAAGAACGGTCATACGAACCTTCAAGGAAAAACTCTTTACCGAGTTGTTCCCAGGCCGAAAAGAAGTGCCCAAGACCCTAATCTTTGCCAAAGACGATTCCCATGCAGAAGATATCGTCCATATTGTGAGGGAAGAATTCGGCAAGGGAAATGATTTCTGTAAGAAGATAACCTATAAAACCACTGGCGAAAAACCGGAGGATCTGATTGCCAGCTTCCGCAACTCCTATAATCCTCGCATAACAGTAACGGTGGATATGATTTCTACTGGCACCGATATTAAACCCCTGGAGTGCCTCATATTCATGAGAGACGTAAAATCCATTGGATACTTTGAACAGATGAAGGGGCGTGGTACCAGGGTTATTGAACCAACCGACTTTAACGCCGTCACCCCCGACGCCTCTCATAAGACACATTTCTTGATAGTGGATGCCGTTGGTGTCTGTGCGAGTGATAAGACCGACTCCCGCCCCTTAGAGCGAAAGAGGGGCGTGCCTTTTGACAAACTCATCATGTCTGTTGCCCTCGGCAATAGGGACGAAGATACTCTAACCTCACTGATAGGCAGGCTTTCAAGGCTGGACAGGGAGATAGAGGATAAAGACAGAAAAGAGATTGAAGTGGCTTCGGGGGGCAAACCCCTGAGGCAAATCATCAACAGCCTCCTGGATGCCGTTGACCCCGATAAAAAATTAGAGGAGGCAAAGGAGGTCTTCAAGACGGAAACACCCACTGTGGAACAGATAAAAAAGGTCTCAGAGGAACTGATTAAAGTTGCATGTGCACCCTTTGACAACCCGAAAATAAGAAACACAATAATTGACATAAAGAAAAGGAGCGAGCAGATTATAGACACTGTGAGTAAAGATATTTTAATCTCCGCCGGCTATGATGCACAGGCGAAGGAAAAGGCCCGCACCATCATTGATACCTTCAAAAAATTCATAGAGGAAAATAAGGATGAACTCACGGCCCTGCAGATAATCTACAATAAGCCTTTTAATAGACGACACCTTACGTGCGAAGAAATAAGACGACTTGCAAATGCAATAGAAAAGCCACCATACAATCTAACGCCAGAGGTTCTCTGGCGGGCCTATGAGCAACTGGAAAAATCTAAGGTAAGAGGTGCAGGCCCTCAGCAACTCCTGACAAACGTAATCTCCCTTATACGCTTTGCCATTGGTAAGACTAATATCCTTGAACCCTTCTCAGACACAGTAGACCGCCGATTCAACGAGTGGTTTAATGGTCAGGAGGTTCTGGGACGGAAGTTCACCCCTGAGCAAGTGGAATGGCTTACCATGATAAAGGAACATATTGCAACCTCAGCAAGNATTGACATTGAAGATTTTGATTATGTACCATTTTACGAAAAAGGCGGTCGTGTCAGGGCCACAAGGATATTNGGACAGGAACTGAACACCATTTTGAAAGAGCTAAATGAGGCACTGGTGGCATGAGTCAGACTACAAATAATTCCCTTCTTCCTAAAGGGTGGGTGTGGACGAAGCTGGGGGAGATTGCTGAAATAAACCCTAAACTGCCCATGACCGCCATTCAAGATAATTTGACCGCCTCTTTTTTACCGATGAAAGCAGTTGAAGAAAAAACAGGTAGAATTGATTTGTCTATTACAAAGATTTTTCGGGATGTGAAAAAAGGCTATACGCCTTTTACAAACGGCGACATCATCTTCGCTAAAATAACCCCATGTATGGAAAATGGCAAGATAGCAATAGTTAATAACCTGACCAATGGTGTCGGCTTTGGCTCTACAGAATTTCATGTTATACGTCTTGGAGACCCTATAGAGAAAAAACTTTTATTTTTTTTCCTTTTGCAAGATGAGTACAGAAAAACAGCCCAAAGGAACATGACTGGTTCAGCAGGGCAATTGCGAGTTCCCGCATATTTTGTGGAAAATACGTTTTTCCCTCTACCACCTCCTGAGGAACAGCGCCGCATCGTTGCCAGGCTTGAGGAGCTTTTTACCAGGCTGGAGGCAGGGGTTGAGGCCATCAAGAAGGCGAAGGCTGAGTTAAAACGCTACCGTCAAGCAGTCTTGAAACATGCCTTTGAGGGAAAATTGACAGNGGAGTGGCGAAAGGAAAANATTGGAAAGATGGAGCCTGCATCTGTTTTGCTGGAAAGGATAAAGAAGAATGTAGGGGCAACCCTTGCGGTAGCCCGTACTAGAAATAAACGGGCAGGGGCAAGCCCTGCCCCTGCAAACGATTTACCCCAATTGCC
>C687J35504_10001101_pt1 | contig 19107 bp, 9 predicted proteins | sample RifCSPhighO2_02_FD_35504 | JGI IMG/M metagenome (IMG submission 35504) | reverse complement strand
GGCTTGTTTTTTTCGCTTATGGTGCTTGCCGGAGGCATCATATTTTTCCTGTACACCGGGCTTCTGGTTGGATTTCTTTTAGCATTCAATATTCCGGGAAAAAATTTTTTGAAAAGGGCATTGAGGATTTTTTTAATTGGGGCTGTCCTATTATTAACATTATTTGGTATCGCTGCTATAAAATTATTGCCTTCATTGGAGTATACAGGGCTTTCAAACAGGGCTGCTGGAATATCTTATACTGAATTTTTGGGGCAGCCTGTCAAGCTGGCAAGCTTCTGGAATATTTTTGTGTCCAATATTGGCTTTGCGGGAATGTCTGGGGCAGTTGGCATTATGGCGTTTGCTCTTTTGCTTATGGGCTTGTTTTCCTACAGGAATAAGATGGTTATTTTCTTTTTATTTTTGATTATTTTGGCAATTTTGCTCGCCTCAGGCTCGTCGTTGGCTGAATTTTTCTACAAATTCGTTCCTGGCTTCGGAAAAATGAGGCACATAGAAAGATCATTGGTTTTTTTTGTCTTTTCAGCGTCAATTCTTGTAGCTTATGGGTATGCGAATTTAGATGAAAAATTGGGGAAGCTTAATACTTATAAAAAATACAAAAATACATTTTATTTTCTTATTGTCATTTTAATATTGCTGGAAATGGCTTTTTTCAGGATACCCGTCACGACAAAGGTCATAGAGGCAAAAGATATACAGCTGCTGGATTACATAAGCAATGACAAGAGCTATTACAGGACACTAAACCTTGGCCTAAAAGACCTTATCGGGCACGCAGGATATAATTATTACGCGCAGCTTGGCGTTCAGGAAGTGAAAGGCGGCGGAGGAATTTGGGTTAATGACTACATAGAATATATGGCTGTTGCATTGCAATATGCGCCAAGCAAGCTTTTTGGGATGCTAAACACAAAATATATCATAGCAGATACGGAATTAAACATTCCGAACACAAGGCTTGTTGGCAAATTCAAGGATTGTAGGGAATGCTCTGTATCCAATGCATTTGGGCCTTATCTTTACGAGAATCTGGAGCTTCTGCCAAGGGCTTTTGTTGTCAACAGCAGCATTTTGGTTATAGGAAAAGATGACGCAGCCAAGCAGCTAATTTATTCACTAATGCTCAATAAGTTTAATCCTGAAAATACAGTCATAATACGGGGAAAAGAAAAAATCAACCAGCATGATATTGAATTCTTAAGAAGATTTAATGCTGTTATTTTAGGCCCTGAGTCAATAAGCCAAGACAGCTTTCCTATTCTTAAGGCTTATGCGGATTCCGGGGGCATATTGCTTCCTGATGTGCTGAATGGAAAAACGGGCATTTCAAATGAGGAAGTTGAGAATTTATTCAATAAGTTTAATGGGAATCATTCAATAGTCGAAATAGAAAAATACGAGAATAATAAAATCAGCTTAAATCTGAACGGCAAAAATGGGTTTTTGGTTTTGAGCGAGACTTACGCATATTTCCCGGGCTGGGAGGCAAAATCAAGTGCAGGAAAAATTGAGATTTTAAAGGCTAATAATGTCGTCAGCTCTGCGTATATTGACAATATGGATTCAATTACTTTTGAATACAAGCCAAAATCATTCAAGTATGGGGCATGGATAAGTTCGATATCGTTTTTAGCGCTTTTATTAATTTTTATTTTAAGAAAATTAAAATGATTAACAGAAATAAGGTTATGAGGGCTGCAAGAATATTGGGGTTAATGAGGCCTATTAACTTTGCATCAAACTGCTTCTGGTGGCTTGTGAAAAAATACGGCAGGTTTGCAAAAAAAGACGAGATTGGGATGATATACAGCAAAAAGTACTTTGACATAGAGAATTCCATGACAATGCCGACTGCAAAAGAAGTTGTTGGAATACTCATTGAAGAATTCCGGCCGAAATCTGTTGCTGATGTCGGCTGCGGAGCCGGGGTTTACCTGAGGGAATTCCAGAAGAAAGGCATAAAAATCAAGGGTTACGATGCAAGCAGAAACGCAGCAAAAGACGCTTTTATTGACAGGTCATTTATAGAGCTGCAGGACCTGACAAAAGAGCTAAAGGCAAGCAAAAAATACGATCTGGTTATAAGCTTCGAAACAGGGGAGCATATACCGAAAAGATATTCGGGCATTTTTGTAAAAAATATCTCAAAGCTCGGAGACATTGCCGCATTTTCAGCATCGCAGCCAGGCCAAGGCGGAAGGCACCATGTTAATGAGCAACAGCCCGAGTTCTGGATAAGAATTTTCGGGAAGAATAATTTCAAATATCTCCCGGAAAAGACTGAAAGGCTGAGGAAAAAGTTCAAAGACATAAAATGCGTCTGGTGGCTGCAGAAAAATGTGCTGGTGTTTAAAAAACGTACATTAAAATAATCCATAGATAAATGCCATTGATACCTTATACATTTGAAGTTTAATAATATACTTAAAAGAATTCAGTTAGTTTTTAACTATTTGGGCATTATCTAATATTGTATTGGCAACATTCTCTGCGATTAACTTATTCCCCTTGTTTGTGGCATGTCCAAAAGTTCCACCAAAGCTATCTATAAAATATTCCTCATACTCAGAACCTTCTAAAAATTTCTTAAAATTCTCCTCATTACTGATAAATATTATTTCATCGTTTCCATTAAACATTTCCTTTAATTGGTTAATCTCAAGAGTGGGGTACTGCATCACTACAAGCTTGATTCCCCTTTCGCTTAATATCCTGTATAACTCCAGATAATTCTGTTCTGTGGTCTGACTACTATAATAATTTTTTCTTAGATTTAATGCCCTATCAAACATTTCATCTGCCTTTTCAAACTGGCCTTTTTTCTGGTAACGGGTGGCTATACTACCATAAACCACTGCAAGTTCTGACGGATTTTTTTCTAATAATATGCTAAAAATTTCTTCTGCCTTGCTAATCTTATCATTATTAAGGTAGTACCATCCCGGCTCGATATACGCCGTAGAGTGGCTTGGCTTTCTTTCTATCATTGCATTGAAAATTTCTTCCGCTTCTTCGAGTTTACCGTTATTAAGGGAGTGCAATGCCAATTCGATATAGGCAGCATGATTATCTGGATTTTTTTTTGCTGTTAATTTAAATAAGTTTATCGCGTCATCAGTTTTATTCAATTCATCATAAATCTGCCCTATCATAAATATCTCTTCTATTTTTTGCGGATTTATAAGTACTATAGTCTTTAATAGCTCATATGCGTCTTTGGATTTATTCATACCCATGTAGAGCTTTGCAATTTGGATAAATGCGTACTCATTATATTTTCCCCGCGTATTAAGATGCATCTTATACATATTAATTGCCTTGTCTGCTTTGCCCCAGTCCCTATAAATATCTCCTAATCCAAAATATGCCCCAAAATCATTCGGATTTACATTGATTGCCTTTTTGAACATTTCTTCAGCTTCCTCATACATTTTTGCTTGATGGAATACCGTACCAAGTTCATTGAAATTTTGAAAATAGTTTGGCTCCAGCTCTAAAATTTTCTTTAGTACATCAAGAAGTTTGATATTATTATGCGTCTCATAAAATTTTCCTAATTCTGCCAATGCGTTGATACTTTCCGGATTGGCTTGAATTGCTTCCTTCAACCTGTTTTCTGTCTCTTTATACTCCATCTCTTTTTGGGCATCTTTCTTTTTCATTAAATTATATCTTACGCCTTCTATTCCGCGCTTAATCAATTTATAAACTCTAAAATCTTTAAAGAGCATCTTAAGCTTCCCTCTGAATGTTCTTTTATCTATATACAACGCAACATCATTGATTCCAATAAGTGTAATAACCATATCCGGATTGTACCTATCCAGATTTTCTTTCAAGTTGAGTAATATATCGGAAGTGCTAATTCCAGAAATTCCTTCATTGAGTACCTTAAATTTAATATCGTTGCTTCTTTTATTTAATATAGTCTCAAGCTCTTCAGGCCATGTACCCTGCCCATTATAAAGATTTGCAGTGGTGGATTCTCCTAAAGCCAAAATCCGGTAAACATCTCCTCTTTCAAAGTTAATTTTATTTTCACTGCGCTGCAATCCCAGAAGAAAATAGCCGCTAATACGCAATCCTATTTCTAGGATAAATAACCCCAAGAAAATGCCTAAAAAGATTAATCCGACATTTTGAATTGCTCTCTTTTTTGTTGTTATTTTCACTTTTACCTTTTTGAATATTTTTTAATAATCTTCTGGCGATGAATAGTCATTCTAAAATTAAAATATTATGCATTATAGTTTACATGGTATTCAAAATTTCTGATTTTCATAACTATAAGATAAATTTTCTGGCATGCTTTTTTCAAAATTCCCTGCAAGCAAAAGCAATGAAATGAAAGAAAGCAAAAATAAGATATACAGGAATTTGTTGGTTAGGGGCTGCTCGTAAATAAGCTCGATTTTTTTTCCCTTATTTGCCTCTATCAAGATAATCTCAACGTTTGACTCGTAAATCCTCAATGGCTTTCCGCTCATATAGGCTTTCCACATGGGGAAGTGGTTTATTTTTATTGAAATGAAGTCTCCTTCATTGAAATTTCCGGTTATGGCGTAATGCTCATCAGATATTTTTTCTGTTTTCAATGCAACCGGCTCGGGCAATGAGTTTAATTCGGTTTCATTATGGATAACAACAATGTTTTTTCCAGAATCCAGAAATTCATTTATCTCCCTTGGGAAAATGTGCTTGTAGCCGCTTTCCAAATCATATAAAGGATTGTCATTGATGTTGACTGTTGAATAATCCAGGCCATCATTAATAGGCTCTGCCGGATAAGACAAGACGACTTTTTCAGCAAAAGCCCCTGTGTCAACTTCATAGATGTTGAGGCACTGCGAAGCAAGGGCAGGCTTTACGTAATTATTTGCGAAAAAAGGCGCCAAATTCACAGGGCAGCTGCAATAATTGGCAATTGCGTACCTTGTGTTTGTTATTCTCATAAAATTTTTCCAGTATACCGGGGAATGGTCCAATCTTGGAAGGATTCTGTTGCTCTGCCTTGGGAACATGTGCTTCAGCCTCCAGCTTAAAAGAGACTGTATCTCCCATATGTTGCCTTCTGATGTGCCTAAATCTGTCCTCAGCAGTATTTCAGGCGCCTTGGCAAAATAGTTCATGCAGTATAAGGCAAACCTGCTGCTGTCCTTGTTGGGCATGTACTGCTTTAATTCTATTGGTATTTCATTTCTGTGGTCATTTCCCATTGGATTGTAGAGCTCTTTTACAAAATCCGGCCTTATACTTGCAAATAGCAGATAAATAATAATCAGAGCTGAAATTGCGCTTAAAAGAGCACGGAAAGGTTTTTTAATCATCCCAAGCAAAAAAAGAAAAAACAGTATGACAATTGGAAAAATAAGATGTATAAGCCTTGCATAGTCCACTAATGACAATGTGGGGCTTATAGTCAGGCCCAGGTAAAAAACAAGTATGTAAATTCCGAGCATCATGGAAAAGGTAGTTAGTATCCTGTATTTTCCAGCGTCCTTTTTTAGGGCAAAGAGCAGATAAGCTGTCGCTATGAGCATGAAATAGCCAAAGAGCCTGTAAGAATCAAATTTTACCACGCTGAATATGTTAAGAATCGCTTTCAGGATATTGCTTATTGGATTGGAGCCTGCAAAATGCCTGCTGTAGTCTATGCCCCTCGGTATTTCTCCAGGAAGGTAAGTATAAAGATTGTAAACGTAAAATGCCAGCAACCCAAATAGAAGAATGCCGATTAATATCAATTTCAAAATGAATTTTTTAAAGTTCTTTTCATTGCCCCTGTTTTCCTCTTTTTGCTTATTGAAAAATTTGAATTTTGCATTATAAAATAAAAAAATAGCCAGGAATATCGAGCTTAGCATCAAGGCTCCAACCCCAAATATGGGATGGTGGAATACAATTGCGATTGAAGCCAGAAAAATCAGCATGATTTCATTTTTCCCCTTCAGGGTTTTTATCATAAGAAGCAGGATAAGGGGCATAAGCGCAACAGGGAATATCTTCCTTATATTCGAGCCAACAGCAGATGTAAAAAAATCTGTTGTGAAAAGCGCCAAAATGCCGAAAAAAGAGAGATTTTCCCTTATTCCTGCTGCCCTGAAGCTCAGGTAAGCGCCCAAAACCAGGAGTATTGTGAACACTATCTGCAGGTTTGCTATGTCTTTGTAATAATCGCTGTTGAAAATGTTCAATAAGCTGGTTATGCCCATCCTATAGTAGCTCGAAACAGACTCCAGTGGCAATTGAGGAACTCCGACAAAAAAATCCTCAACCCAATGGTAAATTGTATTGTAATTGGCTAATTCATTTTTTATTTTCAGCCCAAGGTAGGATTCTGAAGGTCCGTCTTCCCTTGGCAGATAATCTCCAGTCAAGTATATGCTAAAAAACAGGACGCAAATCAGCGCTATCAGGCTTATATAGAATAAATCTATATTTTGCGCATAAGTTTCCTTTTTAAAGTATATAATCAGTTTTTTATAATGAAAAAGGATTATAGCCAATGGAAAAATTAAAAATAATAAAAATAAAATCCATGGATAAATTGTTATTGAAAAAATTTTAAGAACCTGCACAAACACGAAAACATATGTTGTGAGCATGATGGATATTAAGATTCCTTCGCCAAGGCTTCTCTCGCTGTTGTAAAAAAAGCTTAAGTACAGGGCAAAGCCTGAAAGAAACGATATCAGGAAAAGCACAAGAAGGTTTGGGGCATATATTGCCAGCCCGAGAAAAAGAAGAATCCCTATTAAATTAAAAAAAAAGTTGATGTTTGCCCTTTTGAAGCTGAACAAAGTATTCATTGTTTATTAAGCAATAAACTTAGATATAAAAAGATTTTCTATGCTCAAGGATGTAGCTTATCATTTTCAGCTCCCTTTTAAGCTCGAAGGTGCTGCTTTTCCCATGCTGCCATTTTACCGGGAATTCAACTATCCTGTATGATTTTTTCTGCGCCCTGAGCAATAATTCCGCATCCCAGAACCACCCTCTGACAAATTTCGCATCATAGCCCATATCCTTAACAATATCCAGAAGCACATCCCTCCTGAAAGCCTTAAAGCCGCATTGATGATCCTTGATTCTGGAATTGAAAAAATGCTGCAAAAGGGCATTGTAAAAATAGCTTATGAGCCTCCTGCTTAAAGTCCTCTTTATGTAAGAGCCTTTTACATACCTGCTTCCTATGGAAATGTCTGCGCCTTTTTCTATCTCGTCAAACAGCCTTTTTGTATGGCTAAGATCCGTGGATAAGTCCATATCTATGAAGGCTATTGTACCCCCTTTTGCGAATTTAAAGCTTTTGGCAAGGTTTTCCCTCCTTGAAGGGCCGTTGCTATACCTCAAATAGCGGATTTTATTGTTTTTTTTGCAGATTCTCCTGCAGATTGATTGCGAGCTGTCATTGCTATTGTCATCCACAATAAATATCTCAAAGTTTTTTGTGATTTTACTTAGAGTACTGCAAATTTTTGAAACATTTTCCCCAAGAATCCCGGCTTCATTGTAGATTGGGATGAAAAGGGAGATTTTCTGCTTCATTTTGAAAAGTTATTCTTTTTGCAGACAAGGCACTTTAGCGTATTTATAACTTTTGCTATATTATGAAGTGAACTTCCTAGGTAAGCATTAAAAAAATTTATAAAAATAGGCAGTTAATGACAAATTACATTTTTTCCCAGGAACAATGCCATCACGCACCACGTTAAGATTAGAGTTAATTAGGTTATTGTTACAGTCAAATTCCTCGAATCAGTTAAAGTTCCGTTCCTTGCAGTAGCATTTAAATTAAATGTTCCTGTTGCGGTGAAGTTGTAATCTAAGTAAATAAACAACTGTTCTGATGGTTGGAGTATAACATTATTTGTTGCATTAATCACAAAGCCATTATTTGTGTCAAAAGTCCAATTTACATTTGTTAGATTTATTAGTAGGGTATTTTCTATTATTATCTCAAATATCCTTTTATTTCCGCTTTCATTTAAAACCGTTAAATTGCTTACTTCTATATCTGGAATGTCTATTAAAAAAGTTTCTGAGTCCATATTTGTTTTGTTTGTCGCAGATGCTGTTACTATATATTCTCCAGTTGTGGTGTAATTGTAAGATGCAAATACAAATATGCTTTCATTAGGCTCTAAGCTGATTAGACTACTGGCTGAAATTGTTTCCTGCCCAGTATTAAGGCTCCAGTTGATTCCAGACATATTGAAGCTGCCAGTATTGTTTATATTAAACCCAAAAACAGAGGCTGTTGAGTTTTGATTCAATAAGGTTAAGTCGTAAACTTTAATATCCGACTGGTTTATTAGGGTAATATTCCACTGCATTGTTATATTTACAATTCCATCTGATACATTTAAGGTAACATTATGGCTTCCTAATTCATTTTCTGCGGGGGTGTAAGTCCAGCCTAATTCAGTGCTTTTTTGCGCTAAATCAAGCTTCCAAATGTATGTTAAAGCATCCCCATCTATATCGCCTGACGTATGGTTAAATGTTAAGCTGTTGCCAAGCACTATTGTCTGGATCAGCTCTGATGGAGTAAAGCTGTTAATTACTGGAACATCATTTACAGGAGTTACATTCAATGTTGCATTATTGCTTGAAACAGTTAGATTTTCTATATCAACAGCAGTAAATACTGCATATCTAATGCCTGTGAAATTGCCATCCGGGGTTAATGCTACAATTCCTGTATTGTTGTTTATTGAAATTGTTATGTTATTTACTCGAGTAAAATTATATTTTAAGACATCTCCATCAATGTCTGAAAAGTATTGCGTTAAATTCAGGGAATTATTTACAATATCCTCAGGCCATTTCCATTGCGGAATTGTGCCGCTGAATACGGGCTTATCATTTACCGGCGTCAGATTTAAAGTAATATTATTGCTGCTTGCTGTTAAGCCTGCTGAATCTTTTGCTGTGAAGATAATATAATTTATCCCGGAGAAATTTGCATTCGGGGTTAGATTTACAATTCCCGTATTGTTGTTTATGTAAACAGTAATGTTTGCTGTTCCTGCTGAAGTATAATTTAAATTATCGCCATCTATATCATAGAAATGCTTTGTCAGGTTAATTGAGTTGTTTATAATATCCTCAGGCCATTTTAAGTTTGCTATCGGATTGCTTGAATTAAATGTTGGTTGGTCATTAATTGGGTTTACTGTAACCAGAATAGTGTCGTTGTCTGTCAATCCAGAAGTGTCATTTACTATAAGCTTGATGTTTTCAGAGCCTGACCAATTGGCTAAGGCTGTGAAGTTTGCAATTTTTGTGGTTTGATTTATTATTACAATTACATTTGCATTATTAGAAGCTGTCCAAGTCAAATCCGCATCAGCGTCTTCTGCATCGCTTGCGTAGTTGCTTAGGTTTAGGCTGGCATTGTAAGCATCTTCGTTAAAGCCAATGTCTGGAATTGATGTTATTGCAGGAGCGCTGCTTGTTGTTACAGAAGCTGATTTTGTGTCAGAATAGGTTATATTTGTTACAGTAGCACTCGGATTGAATGCCCCTCCAGCGCCATAATCATAGTTTGCATAGATAAAGATTGTTTTGTTTGATTCTAGAGTAAACTGCTGCGTTGAATTTATTATGTCATTATTATTAGTGTTTACAGACCAGTTAATACTGCTTATGTTCTCATTCAGGTTATTTTTAGCCTGAATTTCAAAAATAACATTAGTGCCTTGAATATTTAAATCATCGAAGCTTTCTATTATCAAATCTCCTATGCTTACGCTTGAGCTTAAAGATGCTGATATTGCTGTTGATTCTCTTAAACCAGTGGCATTTGCCTTTACATTATAAGTTCCTTCAGCAGAGAAGTTATATTGCACATAAACTAAAGCTTTTTCATTCGCAGCTAAAGAGCTTATGTTTGAGGTGCTGTTTATTATGTAGCTGTCATTTGTGTCAAAATGCCATTGTATGTTCGTAACTGCCGCATCGCCGTCATTTAAAATCACGAATTCAAATGTTTTTAGTGTTCCATCAGTATGTAATGTTGTTATGGAGTCTATTGCTAATGAAACGACTTGCGCTGGTGTATTTTGAACTATATTGTTGGATTCGTCACTTTCATCAACTAAATTATCAAAGTCGGCTATTGCTGTGAATAATGTAGCATTTGAGGTATTACTTACAATAAAGGTATAATTCTGTGATTGATTAATGTCTAACATTACTGTATTATTTGTTATTGAGAAAGTTTCATTATTGAAAGTGTCTAAAAATATGTTGAAAGCAGGAGATTCACCAATATTGATAATTTCAACTGTAATGTTAGTTGCATTTGTTGTTTGGTTAAAACTAACATTCATAATTACTTTCAAATCTGGCAAAGGAGGTCTTTCAAAATCTGTGTAAGTTAAGTTTAATATTGTATGTGGCTCAAATTCCTTGTCTATAACATTGCCATCTTCTATTAATTTTGTAAAACTTAATACATAATGTCCACTTATTTTTGTAGCATAGATGTCAGAGCCATTTAATCTTACATTCACAGTTTGATTTCCAACTGACAAACTTCCTGATTTAGACAAATTCTTAACAAAATTATTAAACTGATCATATATTTCAGATTGTATTTCATATGTGTTTGCATTCTTAACAACTAAAGTAAAGTTTATTTCTAAAAACTCTGACAAATTATTAGCATTTGCATCTACACCAGAACTACTGTAATTTCTAAAGTACGATGTTTTTGCAAAGTCTTCATAGTTATAAACTGAAGTGGCATAATTAGGACGAATAAGTTTTCTGCCTATCAATACAGAATCTAGAGTAAGATTTCCATTATAATGTATTGATTTTATTGTTTCATTATCAAAGTCAATTGAAACTGTTTGTAAGCCGGATGTCAATGATACTTGCTTTACGGCGCTAATTATAGTATTATTAAAATTAAAATAGACCGTTATATTAGTATCTTCATCTTGAGTAACGTTAAGAGTTAAATTAATTCTGATATGGTTATTACCGATATTTTCGTCCATTATCCTATTTATGTTAGTTCCATTCTCAAATCTATTATAGGTATTTGTCTCTATATTGTATTCGCTAAAGACCAAAATATTGCTTGCATTATAAACTCTTACAGAATAATTGTACTTGTGTTTAGTAAATAGGTTTGAATTAAAGCTTAAATTGACATTTGATATTCCAGAAGATATACTCCGGTTAATAGTATTGGACAAAGTCCCACTTTCTTCAGATAAATCGATAAAAACTTCAAAAAAGTCTGTTTTAGTAGAGTTTATTGTTAGATTTACTATTAAAGTATCATTTGCCCCGTTTGAGTTAGAATCAACCATATAATCAGTAAATAGGGTTATATTTAATGTATCATCATTATAACCAAAGTTATAAGAGTTGATAAGCTCTTGAAGTGTCAAAGAATAGATATTAGGAATAATAAATACTAAAATTATACATAATAATAGTAATTTTAAATTATTGAATTTCATTTAGATTTACCTCTAAATTCTCATCAGTATGCAGGTAATAAAACACGAACAAGCCGCCTAAATCTTCTTCTGAAACATAGTCTATTCTCTCAGAAACAGATTTTGAGAAATAAAACTCCTGATTATCAACAATCTTTCTTAATGCTGCTAATTCACCATCAATTTCATTGCCTATGATGTAAATATTATTATTCTGCTTAACTGCCAAACCGTTATAAGGCAGGCCTTCACTTTTTGTTGTAAAAGTTATAATGTTATTTTCAAATTTCCAATTCTTTTTATCGGTAGTTTGCAATCCTCTTGGTATATTTGAATTCTTTCTGCCAATGTAAATCTTGACCTCTGCATTAGCTTCTGATACTAAATCAATGTAATCGTCCAGGAAGTTGCTGTAAACTGCGTTTAGCACAGCATAATCTGTTGAAACATCAACATAGGCTTTAGTTGCTGGGCGAGCTGCTTTTCTGACATAGTTATTGCTCTCGTCTACCTCAGCTACAACATTGCTGAAATCAACAAATACGGAAACAAAATAAGTTTTATTTAAGTCCCACAATACAGAGACGTTTTGATTTTGATAAGGGTTAATGTTTATTATTTTTGTTTCAACTAATGTGAAATCTTGCTTTATGTTTTCGCCTCTGAAGTAGACTTGGACGTTGTTTGCGCTAACCTTTTCAACGTTGATTAAAGCTGTTATGTTATATTTGTTGCCTTGTGATTTTATTGTTACATCTGATGTCTTAATTGATAAATCAGTTTTATTGATGCAAACATTGCAAGTAAAGCTTAAAGAATCATAATCTCCGTTGGTGTCTACTGAGGTAAATTTAGAATCACAAGTTGTATCATCTGAGCATTTAATTGTTACATTATTTGAAGAGCCACAAGTTGAGTCAGATATAGAAATTTCTTTTGAACCATCTAAATCAGTTGTTCCTTGTTGCACACCATTACTGTAAACTTTTAGTCCAGATAATGGGTTTGATTTTGAGTCCGTGGCTATTGCTGCTATTGTTCCTGTGCAAACATTAGCTACAACACAAGGATCTGTTGAGCCACTTTCTATAGTTTTGCCGGGGTCTGTAATATTAATCAAATCATTAGAACATATTTCTGTTTGCGAACAGGTGCTTTGTCTTATCTCCACCCAATTGCCATTGCTGTAATAACCTTCAACTACATAATCAGAGTCATTTAGGCATCGAGTCCTTTTAGTGTCTATGAAATAAGAAACTTTAGTGGTTGCAATCCTATTTCTCTCTGGAGTACCAGTTACGCAATTTACGTAAAATACTCCCCTCGTAGAATTAGTTCCAATAACAGAAGTATCTAATATTGAATGGAAAACACCTAATGAAGCACTATCATCGCAAATTGTCGAACTGCAATCAATCTCAGAGAAATCTGCTTCACAACTATTCATATCATTAGTGGTAGCAGCGAAACAATACTCAACATCTGTCCAATCTAAATCAGTGTCGTAACACTCAGCATCTGTTGTTCCGGGCATTTCGCTTATCTTGACTTGATAATCCCAAGCTAACCATAGTATACCATCAGAAGAACTGCCATCTATAGAAAAATTATCACTGTGGGAAATTGACGCGGCAAGTATAAAAATACTTCTATTCTCACTCACATTATAATAATTAGAATTTATACTGCCATTATTGAATGTAATGTTTATGAAATAAATTCCCTTTTGGTAATTCACATCATCTATAGTTCCCGTTCCGCTTAACCAAAAAATTAAAGTTTCATTAAAAAATCTGTAATTGCTCACATTAAACACTTCATAAAAATAAGATTCATTAATTTGTGTAAAATTGAAAACCTCTAAGTTTATTTGTACTAAACCGTAACCAAACATATCATCTTTTCCTGCTTCACCTAAATCCAAGGCATCATTCCTTAATTTGTTTCTTATTTCTATATTGGTTAATGATTTATTAAACGATTTTATTAAAGCAGCAACTCCTGTAACATGAGGTGCTGACATTGAGGTTCCTGAGGCAGTGTTGTAGCCATTGCCTAAATCAGTTGAATTAATATCAACTCCAGGCGCAACTAATTCCTGCTCAAAGCCGTAGGAGCTGAAAGATGCTAAATCGTCATTCTCGTTTGTTGCTCCGACTGCTATTACGGAGGAATATTTTGCTGGATACAGAATATTATCTGTTCCTCCATTTCCAGATGCTGCAACCAATAAAATTCCATTATCATAAGCTTCCTGCAAAACTTCTTTAAAGATTTGCGAATAGCTTTCAATTCCAAAACTCATGCTTATTATATCCATGTTGTTGTCAATTGCCCACTCAACTCCGGCAATGGCATCTGACAGGCTTCCGGAAGAGGATTCCATTATCTTTACTGTGTATAAATCAACAGCAGGAGAAACCCCTATTAAGCCTTCATTATCTGACAAAGCGGCTATAACCCCGGAAACAGATGTTCCATGGCCATTATTGTCATTATAATCAGCAGAAACAACAGAATATCCGCCAGCAATACTTAAATCTGAATGAGAATCAATTCCAGTATCCAAAACAGCAACTCTAATCCCGGAGCCATTGCTTAAGTTCCAAACAGAATCAGCCTTTACTTTTTTTATGTTAAAAGGTATGTTTTCTTCTAAAATTTCTGTATTCTGCTCCAACTCCATAAACTCAATCTCAGCATCCTCAATCAAGCCTTCAATGTCCTCTATTTTTCCGTTTATTTTGGTTAATTTAAACCTATCAATTTTCTTTTCTAAAGTGACATTAGATAATTTACTTTCATCAATAGAATTCCTAAATTTAATAATAAATTCCTTTTCTTCCTTTTTATCTTTAATATTTTTAAAATAATCTTCAGTTTCACTATTGAGTTTGTTTTTATGTTTTTCAACTATTTCCGTCAGGTTTTTTATCGGTTTTTCAGGCAATGTTACGTTTATTAATTTTGTATTATTAATAGGCACTGTTAAATTGCTTTGATTTATCAAGGTTAAATTTTCTGCAGGAATTGGTAAATTAATAGTTCCATTTATAATAACTGATTCGTTTGTTTGATTTTCAGATGTAACGCCATCTATTGCTGTTTCATTTAATGGTATTGCTGTATTTGTTGCCTCACTTATTGTTTCATTATTTCTTAAAGCTACAAAAGTTATATTCAAGGATTCGTTAAAGCTTATAGTGAAAGAATTTTCAGTAGAATTAGTCAAAGTTGCGCTTACAAAAATAATGGAGCCTAGAATAACAAATAAAGCAGAAATAATTCCTGCCCGCCCCCTTTTTTCCTTTTCCATCTCAATACCTCTTTGCTACCACCTCCAGCCTCATTTAGTCGCATTAATCATTATCTCTACCCTATTGATTATAGATGTATTTGTTATATTGCTCATCTCCAACACATACAATACCGGAGTCAGGTTAAACATGCCAACATGCTCCTCCCCTTTTGTTATGTAGTTGAAGGCCCATACCTTGCTGCCTTTCTTTGCAACCCAATCAAATGTCCCAAAATCCTGCGTATTGTCTAATTTTCTTGCGTATATCTGCTGGTTTGTATAATTTGTATAGCCAGAAAGCAGGGCATTTTGGATGCCAACTCCTATAGCTGCATCACCTCCAGTTTCCAAGCTCGTTATTGTAAGGCTTAATGCCCCAGAAGTGCTTGTTGAATTTTGATTGTTATTTGAATCTTTACAGCTAATGTGCATAGTTGAATCTTCATAGACTAATTCATCTTGCACAGTTAAAGTGCATGCATGGCTTGCTGTCCCTTCTCCAATAGTGCAGTTTCTGCTGATTCCCATAATTGTGTAATTTACATTAGAAATGTCAATTGCACAAAAAGCAGGCTCATTTGTAGTAAATTCTACTGTAGGCGTTGTATCACTAGTAGAACACTGATTCGTTTCGCCTGTTCTCCAATTTATGCAGCCTTCACCGCCTTCTGACGTCATGTTGTAGGAATTTTGATTTATTTCTGGCGGTGATGTATCAGGTTCAGCTCCAGTTGTCTGTTCTGCATCCGGCAAACAATAATACTTACTGCTTAACTTTGCTATTTCGCTTGAATTTAAGGTTTGGTTGAAAATAGTAAAGCATTGTGCAATGCCCTCAAACTCCCTGTTTTCTGTTGCAGGAGTATAATCCCAGCCAAGCCTTATAATGCTTTGAATGTTAGGTCCTCCTCCTGCAGTTATAGACCCGCTCTGTCCTACAATAGTTCCGTTAATAAAAACATATAAAAGGCTGACTGTATCATTCCAGTTCCAGCATACTGATTGCCACACATTTGTAGGAAATCCATTAGGTTGAACTCTTGAAAATTCGCTTGAGCCCGTTTGTGGGTAGATAACAACATTCAACTGGTCGCCCTGGTCTGCACCAGTCCAGTAAAATTCTATTCCTCTTGAATTGGCATTTGCATCCGTGCTGTCTAAAAACTTTCTGTATCCGCTTGCCTTTGAAGTAATATTAAACCAACCGCAGGCTGATAAGTTTGTATCTGGATTATTGATAAGAACTTGGCTTCCCTTTTTAGTCCATTCAACATAAGCCTGCGAACTTGCTGGAACATCCATTTCCCAATAGCATCCACCTACACTCTGGTTTATGCAAACTGATGATTTGTTGTACATAGTTCCAGTCATGCCAGAAGCGACATTCTTATTTGTTGAATTTTCAATGGAAGCATTGATTGTTGGCTGTTTAAAGATAGTAGCATTAATTAGCTTTCCCACGCTAAAATCTGCTTGTGCATTTACTATACTGACTAACAAAAACATTGCAAAAATCCCAATTAAAATTATCTTTTTCATTGTGGCACCTCCGCAAGAGGCAATTTAAGCAGGTGGAAGCTAGGGTCATTTTCAATAAAATCTTCTCTTGAATTTTTGTACAAAGTTTTTATGCTGTTATCGCAAATCTCAAATCTTTGGCAGCTTGTACCGCTTTTGCATCCATGAAATTGGCCATCATTGGCTCCATCGTATCTAGATTGACAAGTTACAATCAAACAGCTGTTTTCCTGGCTGTAAATGCATGGCCCCCATTCAGAATAGTCTATTTGCTTCTTTAAAACAGCAGTTCCTTGGTCAATGGAAATAATAAATTCCTTGTTTGGCCTGCATTCTGTGGTGTTTTTTACTAAAGTAATTTCTCCAGTTTTGCACTGGAAATTCCATGTGTTTTGCTGCAAAGAGCAGGCAGTATTTGGACCCGAGGTATTTAAGCAAGTTGTATAGTTATTGTAGTAAATGCAGTTATTGTAAATATTCTGGATTTCATTGTAAAAAGCGGTTTTGCATGTTTCTGTTTCCTCCAAGCTTATTGCTGGAGTTATTTGGCTTGTTTTGATTTTAGTGCTTATTATTGGGGCTAATTGGCTGAAAACAGCTACAGAAAAAAGAACAGCTGCTACTATAGCCAATAATATAACATTTATTTTTTTCATGAAAATTCACCTCGAATATTGTTTTTTGAAGACAAGATAATTTGCGATAGATAAAAAGAGCTGGAGAAAGGTTTTCTAATTAAATTCAAAACTTTAATTGAGATTCTTGCACCCCCTGCCTTAATTACCAAAAAACCACTATTTAAATGTTGTGTTATTCTTGGATATGTGCATAGCAAAATTTAAATATTACTGTATAGAACCAAAATCAAATAATTTTGCGAGGGGTTTTTGATGAATGTCTTAATAACCGGGGGATGCGGGTTTATAGGCTTTAACCTGTCAATGTTCCTGAAGCAGAAGGGCTTTAACGTCATTGCAATGGACAACCTGGTAAGGAGAGGCGTTGAATTATCCAGGGAAATTCTTGAAGACAGGGGCGTTGAGTTTGTACATGGAGATATAAGGAATATAGAAGATTTCAGCAATATAAGCAAAAAAATCGATATCATATTAAATACTGCTGCAGAGCCGTCTGCAATTGAGGGATACAAAAACCCCTATTTTGATTTTACGAATAACTTCTTGTCTGTCGTCAATGTGCTGGAGCTTGCAAGAAAGAACAAGATTAAGGTGATACAATGGAGCACAAACAAGGTTTATAGCGGGGACAAGATAAATGGCATAAAAAGAAAGGAGCTTGGAACAAGATTTGAGTTTGACGATGAAAAATACAATGATGGCATTGATGAGAGCTTTTCTGTTGACGGCAATGACCACTCCATTTACGGCCTGACAAAGCTTTCTGCTGACTTGTTCTGCCAGGAATATGCCAATGCATTTAACCTGAACATAATCGTTAACAGGTTTTCCTGCCTTGGCGGGGAATGGCAATGGGGGCTTCCAAAACANGGATGGTTCAGCTGGTGGCCCATAGCTTTTGTTTACAAATTCCCCCTGATGTACATTGGCTGGAAAGGAAAGCAGCTGAGGGACGTGCTTTACATCAGGGATATATGTGAACTGGTATTAAAGCAGATTGAAAGCATAGACGACTTTAAAGGAGAAGTTTTCAATGTAGGAGGCGGCGTTAAAAACACCATGTCCTTGATTGAGGCGACAAATTACCTGGAAAAGAAGATGGGATTTAAGCCAAAAATAAAATACGAGCCAAATCCGAGAAGGGCAGACCAGTGCGTTTATGTAAGCAACATAAAAAAGGTATGCTCTACATTCAACTGGAAGCCGAAAGTAAGCCCTGAGGCCGCAATGGACAACATACTGAATTGGGCGCAGAAAAACAAGGAACTGCTGGATAAGGTCTACAAATAATCTCAGTCATAATTATGAAATTATCCGACTTTTTTGAAAATTCATATTTGATTTTAATATTCTCTGTATTATTGCTAATAGGCAACGCCAATTTATGGGATAACGAATTAAAGCACGATTTTCCTTATGGTTACCTGGCTTCTGACGCATTCCAGCATCAAGTCCGGGCTGAAGCCATAAAGGACGCCGGAAATTTCAGGCTTGAGGCAAATTACATATCGCGCAGCTTTGAAAATGCTGTCGGAAGGTATCCTCCGGTAATCTACCATCTTGCAGTTATATTTTCTTATTTGACCAAGCTGGAAGTTTATGATTCAATTTATTTTATTGTATTTTTCCTTGCCTCATTGTCAGCGATAATGATGTACCTAGTGATTAAAGGCATGAGCAAGAATGCCGCCTTGTTGTCATTGCCATTGTCATTGCTTGTGTTTGCAGGCCCAGCCTATATTGGGTTTACGTGGGGCCACTGGCCCTCGATAGTTGCGCAGTTTTTCCTTATAGCCATTTTCTGGAGCATTTATAGGATTGAACTTGAGAAATCATTTTTGCTGATTGGGATTTTTCTGGCAGCGATAATCATGGCGCACACCTCGGAACTTGTTTTTGCATTATTTTTTATCTTTGTTTTCTTGGTTATTAGCTTTGCATTTAAGAAAATTGATTTTAATTTGTTGAAAAAAATAATCCTTGGCGGAATTCTTGCATTAATGCTGTCGTCTTATTACCTGATAATCTTCAGGTACAGCTGGTTTGTTGCACAGCCGTATTCTTTTGCCGTAAAGCCCCTCTGGGAGGGAAACCCGGGATTTTATTTGGTGAATTTTCAATTATTATTAGTTTTTATTTTGGCGGGCATTTTGCTTTCTTTTGCAAAAATCAAAAATATGCATAT
>C687J35504_10001098_pt1 | contig 19148 bp, 22 predicted proteins | sample RifCSPhighO2_02_FD_35504 | JGI IMG/M metagenome (IMG submission 35504) | reverse complement strand
CACCGAGACGCTTTTTGGCCGCCGCCGCTATTTCGCGGGATTCAAGTCTTCCATTCCCGGCCTGCGCGCGCAGGCGGAGCGCATGGCTATCAACGCGCCGATGCAGGGGACGCAAGCCGACATCATCAAACTCGCGATGGTGGAGGCGGATGGCCTCATAGAAAAGAATGGGTGGCGGGATAAAGCGGCGCTCGTGCTCCAGGTGCACGACGAGCTCGTGTACGAGCTTGATGAATCAATAACGGAAGAGGCGGCACGAGCGATACGTGGAGCCATGGAATCCATGGTGCCTACCGACAAGCTTTCAGGTGTCCCTATTATCGCGGAAATTGCGATAGGGAAAGATTGGGGAACGATGAAGAAATTAGCTGCTAGGAGCTAGAAGCTATGTTATTTCTCTACACAGGTACGGACAGAAAGAAAGCGTATGCGGCGATGGAAGCCGCTCTCAAGAAAACTGCGAAAAAGGATTCCCGCACAGTACGCATTACCGATGCAAATACGCCCGCAGACCTCACGGCGGTATTCGGCGGGAGAGGCATGTTCGACGAGCCGCGGGTTGTCGTATTGAACGGAGTCCTTGCGAACGAGGAAATGCGTGCGGCTCTGCTCGATTCTCTCCCACGGATACGCGATTCGGAAGAGATCTTTTTCATGCTCGAAGAGAAGCCGGATGCGGCGACCCGCAAACAGATTGAGAAGTATGCCGAACGCTCGGAGCGGTACGACAAACCGGCGGAAAAAAAAGGAGGGGATATTTTTGCGATAGCAGGTGCACTGCGCCGCGCGGACAAAAAAGCGCTGTGGGTGAATTACCAGCGGCAACTTGCGGACAATGCGGCGCCCGAGGCGATACACGGAGTTTTATTCTGGGCGGCCAAAGATATATTTCTCAAGGCGCGCACGGATGCCGAGAAAAGCCGCGCGACGGCCCTACTCGAAGAGCTCGCCGAGCTTCCGCATGAGTCGCGCAGGCGCGGTGTCGAACTCGAATACGCTCTTGAAATGTTCGTCCTTCTTTAGGATATACTTCACGTGATGCGTACGACCGCTTTCATTCTCCTCATAACGGTTTCTTTCTTATCGGGTGCCGCCCCCGTCGAGGCGGTTGTCGCGGGCCCGGGCAACATCAGCGCGGAGTTGTTGAGTAACCTCCAAGCGCCCAACTTTTTGCCGCCACTTCAAACTCTCAATATCGTTGGGCCCGCGGAAATCGTTAACGACTTACCGGCTTTCCTTATCGAACAAATCCCTCCAGACATCGTGCCGATAGAACCGGCGGAGGCCGTCGGGCGCAATGTCCCGGGCGCGACGGGCGGACTCACGCATCCAGCCTGCGTCGCCGAGACCGCTCGCCGAGCCGCAGAGGAGCAGCCGCCTCCGATGGGAGATTTTCCTTGCATCGTCCCTACTTCCAACGCCTCGGGCATTGTGGACGGGGTGTGTTTCGTCAACGAATGCAGGGGAGTTGCCTCTACCGGACTCGATGGGCTGCTCTCCGCTCTCGGAGGCATCTCGTCACTCGGTTCTATCGTGAGTTCGGTACTAGAGAACCTACTAAGTCCGGCGCCGAGTTCCCCATCGGACGGGAGTCCAAACACCACTGCTCCGCAGACCCCCTCAACGCCGCCACCCACGTCACTCCTTATCACGAACACACCCCTCACGCCGCTCGATATGTCGAAACTGTTCAATGATTCCGCGATTATTATAAACAACCTGCTCTTCGCCTTGAACCCTCAAGCGGAGCGAACACCCTAGTTTCCCTAGTTTCCCTTCGGTTTCCCCTCGGTACCGGCGTGGTACTATACGTGGTACGTATGAGAACCCTCAAAATCTCATCTCTCGTATTCTCAACTCTTCTCCTCGTCGCGCTGCTCTCGACGCCTCTTACGGCAAACGCGCTTTGGAAAGATGCGGACGCGATGTGCAACGGGTGCTCCATGGACCCAAAGGCAGGATCCAATTACTGCCCCGTTAAGTACTGTCAGGACACTACGGCGGGCCACATCACCGCTGGGCTCTGTGTGACTCCGGGCGTATGCAAGGCCGTTACCGGCGATGGAAAGGGTGTCGGGATTGATCAGGTGATGAAAGCTCTCGGCGAGCTTTTCGGCAAGCTCATGCAGCAGCCGCCGGCGGGCAGTACGCCACCTTCTACACCCCCGACATTCCCCGGGGACAACAAAGGTTGCACGGGCACGCGCTTCCCGACACACGATATTTCTCAAATCTCGAATCCGTGCGCCGACTACACGCCGGAGCCAATTAATATCGATCCGACCGTCAATCCGGAAGCATGTCCGCCCTTGAGCCAAACGCTCGGTTTGTGTACGCAGACTCCCGACAACTGTCCCGCTGTCCCCGTAGTAGATTGTGCGCCCGGGAACCACCCTGTTTCCGGCGGTACCGATGCGAACGGATGCGTACTGCGCGACACCTGTGAACCGGATACAACACAGCAGACCACTTCAACACCCCCGGCCACGACGCCCGCAAAACCCCTCATTTTCTCGACGACGACGGGTACGTTTGTCATGCCGCCGGGAGGACTGCGCGGCGACATCAACGCGCGGCCGGTGGGAGCGACCGTCGTTGCCGGTTCGCGCGATACGCAGGGCAATGTCGAGGTTGCGGGTTTCTTCGGCGCGTCCACATTCAGCGGGCAAGGAGAAGGGCTCGTCGGCGCGTGGTGTAGGACGCGGCCGTGGGCGACCAATTTCCTCTCTAAAATAATTACGCCGGCGTTCTTCGACAATATCTGCAAATCACGCGGCTATCAGGTGGGCACTCCGCCACCCCCGCCCGCGGTCACGCTCCAGCAGACCAAGAAGCCGAAAACAACGGCGGCTCCGGCCACTGTCGCGACGAGTACCACTCCCGCAATTCCGCCGAAGGTAGATATCTGGGCGGTGCCCGCGTCGGTCCCAATCGGAGGCCGCACATCCATCTTCTGGAATACCCAAGGCGTGACGAACTGCACCGAGACCTCACCGAACGGCGGCTTCAATCAGAGTTCGCTCTCAGGCGGCGCAGCAACGCAGCCCATCACCGCCGCGACGACATTCTCTATCTCATGCCTCGCACCCGACGGCTCTCCTGTGACGGGCTCGGTTACCGTAAATTTGAAGATATAATGTCGAACGCATTTGAGGAAGCGCAGCAACAACTCCGCCGCGCTCTCGCGGTGTATCCGGTGTCGGACGACCTCCGTGCCCGGCTGGCGCATCCCGAACGTGAAGTAACCGTTTCAATTCCAATCAAGATGGACGACGGCACGACGCGGGCATTCGAGGGATATCGCGTCCAGTACTCTTCTCTGCGCGGGCCGTACAAAGGCGGCATACGTTTCCACCATGATGCGAACATCGATGAGGTGAGGGCGCTCGCGTTCTGGATGACGATGAAGTGCGCCGTCGCCGGCATCCCTATGGGAGGCGGCAAAGGCGGCATCACGCTCGACCCGAAAGAACTTTCAAAAGGTGAACTCGAACGGCTTTCCCGCGGATGGGTGGACGCCCTCTACCCGGTCTTGGGCCCCGAACGCGATGTGCCCGCTCCGGACGTGAACACCACCCCCGAAATTATGCGGTGGATGGCAGATGAATATGCAATACTCACCGGTGACTTCCGCAACGGGACGTTTACGGGCAAGCCTCTGGATTACGGCGGCTCCGAAGGCCGCGGTGCGGCAACGGGTGCGGGCGGCTTCGATGTTTTTAAAGCGCTGCAAACACAACTGAAACTGCCGAAGTCGGTCTCCGTGGTCATACAGGGCATGGGCAACGTCGGCGGCAACGCCGCGAAGATTTTTTATGCGCTCGGACACAAGGTTCTCGCGATGTCCGACTCGAAAGGCGGTATCTATTCTCCCGATGGCCTCGACCCCGAAAGGGTGGAGAGGTACAAGAAAGAGAACGGAACCCTCAAGGGATTCCCGCGGGCGAAGCAAATTTCCAATGGCAAACTACTTGAACTCCCCTGCGACGTACTCATTCCCGCTGCGCTTGAAAATCAGATAACGAAAAAGAACGCCAAAAAGATAAAAGCCAAAGTCGTGCTCGAACTCGCGAACGGTCCGACCTCGACGGAGGCCGACGATATTCTCTTCAAGAAAGGAATCGCGGTCATTCCCGACATACTTGCGAACTCCGGGGGCGTCGTGGTCTCGACCTACGAATGGGAGCAAAATCTCAAAGGCGAACATTGGAGCGAGAAGGAAGTGCTGAAGAAACTCCGCACACTGCTCGCGCGTGAGTCGAAGAATGTCTATAACCGCAGCAAGAAACTGAAGACAGACCTCCGCCGCGCCGCTTTCGCACTCGCGCTCGAACGGCTCGATAGGGCTCTGGAATTTGGAAGCAAACAAACATAAAGATGCACACGCGTATCGTCCCCAATCCCGATACTTAGTTTTAAAACTAAGTATCGGGATGAGTGATGGGAACGGGTATCCGGCTTAGCATTTCTTATTTCTGTCCGCCCGGTTGGGGACGATCCAACGACCTTGCGCTTAAAAGGCGCCTGCTCTACCGCTGAGCTACGGGCGGTAAACAAGACTATAACGCTTAAAAGCTAGAAGCTCAAAGCCGAAAGCTGTCTAAAGCGGCAAATCGAAGGCGAAGATGCCGGCGCCGCTGAATACCAGAGAAAGACAAATGACGAAGAGCAGCGCGCTTGTAGATTGCGGGAGCGGAAAGAACCCGCCGAAACGGGACTTCCAAATGAGAGACTTGAGCGCGGCGAGGGCTCCGAGGAGTGCCGCGAGTTGCGCATATATGCCCGCTATGAGAGCAGCCGCAATCGCAAATTCAAGAATTGCGGCGAGGGCGGGTATCCACGCGCCACGTCCGATGACGAAGAAATCAATTTGCGAGAGCTCTTCGCGTTTGCTCATGTGTATCCATGCGACCAAGAGGATTACGACGCCCGCGCTGACACGGAGGATTGTCGTCGAAAATGGAGCAAGGAACAGTAGCTGGGGGAAGAGGGAAAGCATAGGGACAGTATATCGTATTTTGTATATTGTATATGGTATGGAGGTCGCAGTGCTTTTGCATAATATCCGCAGTACTCACAATGTGGGTTCCATATTCCGGACAGCGGATGCTGCGGGAATATCCCGCGTCTATCTCACAGGATACACTCCGACCCCGACAGACCGCTTCGGGCGGGCGCGGAAAGATATCGCGAAAACGGCGCTGGGCGCGGAGAAGTTCCTCCCGTGGGAGCATCACGTATCCGCGTCGCGCCTGATAACAAAATTAAAAAAGGAGGGGTGGAGTATCGTCGGCGTCGAGCAAGATGCTCGCGCTCGCGATTACCGCGCGTTCAAACCGAAAGGGAACACGGTATTCATATTGGGAAACGAGGTACTCGGCATTTCGAAGGATGTGCGGAAAAAATGCGATGCGCTCATTGAGATACCGATGCGCGGGAAAAAAGAATCGCTCAACGTCTCCGTCGCGGCAGGCATCATTCTATACAAGTACGTAGAACGCAGTGCGTAGAGCGTAGTCAAAATACAGTACCAGTTTCTACGTACTACGTACTACAAACTACGAACTAGTAAGTGAGGACATCCACCGTCCGTCCCTCTCCGTCCATCAGGCGTATCACGTCGTGCGAATTACTCCACAGCTCGGAGCGCAGGCCGAGATATGTGCGGAAAGCCGGGAGGGCGAACGGCACTCTGTCGCGTGATGCGTTGATGCAGCCGTTGTAGGACATCGTGTTGGAAATGAACGAACGGCACGCGGCGGACAGCTCGCCGGGCAACGTCGCCGGGAAATGGCACTGCGTCAGGGTATCGAGATAGTCGAAGCATGAGCTGCCGTAGGTACGGAGATTGTCCGCGGTCATAGGGAGCATTTCGGGCGGGGTAGGGCATTCATTCGCAAGCTCGGGTGTGAATGTGTGGAGCTCACTCAAATAGCCGCTGCAAATATTCTCCCGGAAGGATGTTCCCACGGGAGACGCGCCCGTCGTGATGAATATCGATGCGCCCGGCTCGAGATAGACAGGCTGGACGGGATTGACAACGCCGAGCACGAAGAACGGTGCCGCGGGCGGGATTATCGCGCGTGCACCCGAGACCGCGCTCTGTAGCGTCCAATTCGTGACGGGTACGGGCTGGCTGTTGTTGTCGGACGCGGTGAGTTGGATGAATTCCTGCGTCACGTCGGACTCCGTCGCGTTGCTTTCTCTGATGATTATTTTTCCCGCATACGGAGAAGCGTCGCCGAACGCGCCTCTTGGCGTAGGCGGTGTGTTCGTAAATTGGTCCTCGTCGCCCGAAGCGAGAATACGGGCATCCGCCTCATCGGCGTAATCGGCGATGTCGGGACCGCGGACAAGCTCGGGAGGTTGCCAGGGAAGTTTGATGAAAGAGCCTGAAGTGCTCGTCCCGAAAATAAGATCGAGCGGATTACCGAGCGAGCGCGCGGTGCGCGCGGCGGCGGCCCATCCTCCTGTTATAAACCAGAAGATAATGAGCGCGATGATGAAGACGATGAGCGCGATGATGAGGACGCGTTTAATCATACCTATAGTATATCTGGTTTAAGAGAGTTCACTTTTTATGAGAGCCCAGGATGCGCAGCGCTTCGCGCAGACGCTCATTGGAGCGCTCGATTTCCTGCGGCACTTTGCGCAGCGCGTCGCGTGCTTCGGCTTGCGTGTATCCGAGAGCGCGCATCGCCTCAAGCGCCTCTTCGTCTCCGTGGAGCGATGCGGCGCTGCCCTCGATTGACGCTCCGACCTTATCCCGCAGCTCGAGGACGATTTTCTCCGCAGTCTTTTTGCCGATGCCCGAGACCTTGGTGAGGTAGGAGGCATTACCCGCCGAGATAGCACTTCGCAGAGTCTCGACCGATGCGATGTCGAGAATGGCGAGTGCGGATTTCGGACCGATACCTGACACCGTGAGGAGAAGTTCAAAGAGCCGCAGCTCGTCTTCGCTCCCGAAGCCGTACAAATCCAGAATGCTCTCGCGTACCGCAAGATGCGTCCAGAGCGCGGCCTCGCTGTCTTGCTTGAGCGAGAGCAAAAGCTCGCGCGTCGCAAATACTTTGTATCCGACTCCTGCTGCCGTAACTATTGCATAGCCGGGGCGTATTGCGGTCACCCGACCGATTAGGTGTCCTATCATAGAATACATAGTAACAGGCACCCGGCAGCAGGCACCAGCGACATTGTTCTGGTGCCTATTGCCTGCTTACTGTTTTCCGTGTAGTATCGCTCGCAATGGCCAATACGAGTTCGGCAAAGAAGGCAATGCGCGCCGCAGAGAAGCGCCGCGTCTTTAACGCGCGCCGCAAGAAGGCGATGAAGGATGCGGTCAAAGATATGAGCAAGCTCGTCCTCGCCAAGAGCGCCAAAGAGGCGACCGCCATGTTGCCCAAGGTCTACAAGGCGATAGACAAGGCGGCCAAAGAGGGCACCATCAAAAAGAACACGGCGGCTCGCATGAAATCCCGCGCAGCCAAGGCGCTCCGGTCGCTCAACGGCTAATCTTTTCCCCTTTTGCCGCGTTGCAGCATCGCCCCCGAGGGCGCATTATTGCGATATGGTTTTCCACGAATCGCTCAACCCCGAGCGAAAATTTTCTCTTGCGATACCGCTTGTTTTCATAGCAATACTGGGCGGCACGACCGGGGTCGTCGGACTGGCTACAGTACTTTCCCCGCAAGCGTCCTTTGCCGTGAACCCGCAAGCGCAGCTTGCGCTAGCGCCCGCGACTGCGGCCGATGCAATTCAGAAAACGGCGGCACCGGCGAGCAAGGAGAATGGTCAGTGCCAGGCTGTGTACGATCTATGTACAAAACTTTCGCGAAGCGATAGCAACAGAGCTAGTTGTGAGTCTAATTGGCATTCGTGTGTGGAGACTAAGTGTCAGAAAATCGATACAAAGACCATTGACCAATGTCCGAAAGACTCGGACTGCATCACATCTTGTACCGACTTGGTTGAGGCAAACGGAGCACTCAAGAAGTGTTGCTCGGTCATAAAGCACGGCAATTCGTGCCGGGTCGCGACTGAAGGTGCTCCGGAAAATAGCTGCAATCCGGATAAGACAAAATTGCCGGGTGGCGGCACAGGCGGAGACCCGTCGTACAATCCATCGGATGCGGATAAAATAGATCAATTAAAGCGGGATGCGGAGACGCTCAATGGGGTGCTGCAAAAACAGCAGGCGGATTTGAAGACACTTAACAATTTGTGTTCAGAAGGATGCGGAGAGGAAGGTTCCAAAAGTATTGAGGGTTTGAAAACGCAGATCGCGCAGACGGAGAAGTTGCAGAGTAACGTAATAGACCAGATTAAAGCCTACGGGTACGGTATCAATCCGGACACCGATGCCATACGAGACGCATCTATGCCGGGCGATTATCGGGGCGAGAGTCCGCAGAAAATAGACGAAATGCTCAAGAATAATGCCACATACCTCGGCCCTACTTCTCCCGGACTGTCCCAATCCGACCTCCTCAACACGCCGCTCAGCGAACTAAATGGGCGGTATAAGTACGGTGATCTCAGTGTGTCTACTGACGGGAAAACGTACTCAGTATGGGAAGAGGGACAACGCATGGCGTTTATCGAAAAAGTTGGCGACGGGCAAACTATCGGTGATGTGATTGCCCAGAAACAATATATGAGCGGCCCAGAGAGTCCCAACCAATCAAATCGGGACACTTTTGCTGCAAATATTGAAGCGCAGGGGGAAGTGTCCTACAGCAGTGCGCAGGCGAGTTCCGAACAAACGGATACGTCGGCCTTCAAAGAGTGGACAGATGGTCTACCGGAAGCCGCGATGAAAGACCCTGCTTATGATTTTCGCTCCGAAGCGCTTGATCCGAGTGTGGCCGAAGCTGTCGGAAACGCAAACGGTGATTGGGCTAAAAATCTTAAAGACTTTAACTACGAAACCGCAGGGGCGACTCCGGAACCCGGGTCAGGTGAGCTAAAGGTGGGCGAGGAGGTGCCGCTTCCGCGGCCGGTGCGGGATTTGTCCGGATCACTTGATGTAGATGTATCAAAACTTCCGCAAGGAGTTGGCAGAATTGGCGACGGTCTTCTTGTCACCAATGACGGCAAAGAAATCAGAATAACAGATGTTGCGAGTGGAAAGACAGAGTCTTATTATGTCAGCGAGACCAAAGGAGCGAAACTCGCCGACCTGGTCCAAGACACGCAGGTAATCAATGGTCCGTACGCACAGGAGGCGGACAATCTTCGCAAGGAAGCGAATTCAGTCGCCAAAACAGAGCCCGAAAGAGCCGCGGCTTTGCGCAGGGAAGCAGACCAAATTGATCCGCGCGTCCCCGCGTCCGGGCCTGGGGCAAGAGCTCCCGTCGATCCGAATGGGAATAGGGTCGGTGGTGCCGGGACGCCTGACGGCAGCAGGACCAACAACCAAAACGGTGGGGGTTCCGGCTTCGGGTCGGCGCTTAGCTCGATGCTCCAAGGACTCATGAAAGCACTCGGTGCGCCGCAGCCTACTCCCGCCGCCCCGTCGCAGCCCTGCTCCGCCGACCCCAACATATACGCTCAGCAACAGCAGCAGTACCAACAGCAGCTGCAGCAGTACAACTACCAAATACAACAGCAGCAGTACCAGCAGCAGATGAACCAGTACTACGCCGACCGCACCGGCGCTCCTACTCCGCCCGTTCAACCGCTCCCGCCTCAGCCAAGCGCGTGTACACCTTCAACGGGCAGCCAGTGTAGAGAGCAACCCCAGCAACCAGCGGCCGCTTCCTGTACGGGCGGATGGAGGCCGGTCTACAACGGTTCGTGCGTCACCAGTTGGAACTGTCCGACTACGGGGGACGCTCCGACCGCGACCCTGTCGTGTGAACCCGACCTAGCCGACGTCGGCCAGACACTCGCCATCACCTACAACTGCTCCTCGGGCGTAGCCTCCAGCAGCGCCTTCAAGGTCACCACCCAGCCCGGCGGCTCCGCCACCACGACCGTCAAAGCACCGCCCCGGGGCACCAACACCGCCACCTACACCCTCGCCTGCACCGATAACGGCAAAACGACGGGCGCCCAGTGCTCGGTCAAGGTAAACCGCCCCAACATCTTCCTGGTCACCAATCCCCAGACCGTCGCTCCGGGAGAAATCTCGCTCATCTCCTGGCTCACGACCGGCATGGACTCCTGCATCATCTCGAGCCCCGACCAAGCGGACTTCACCCTGCGCAACTCCTCCAACACCAGTGTGACGGGCGCGGCCACGACGTCGCCCATTGCGAGTTCGACGGCGATGTTCCAATTGGATTGCATAACAAAGGGTGGCATGGATAAACAGGCGACCACTTCGGTGAGTGTGGCGCCGTAAGGTTACGGAAAAAATCGAAACGTGTTACATTTCTCTCGTCGGCTCTTGTCGTTCAATGGATAGGACACATCCCTGCGAAGGATGAAATGCAGGTTCGATTCCTGCCAAGGGCATGAATGTTTTCCGCATTTTTAGGTTGCGTCCCGACATGATACGATGCACGCATGAATACGACGACACAGAAAGCCGCCGAGGCTCTCGAGTTGCTGCCCGAGGATATGCGGGAGTCCGCGGTTGCTTATATTATCGAACAGGCAGAAAAACTCCGCACGCTCAAAACGCTCGTGCGGGAGGGGCTCAAAGATGTTGAGGCGGGAAGAGTAACGAAATGGAACCTCAAAGAATTCTTGCGTGAAGCACGCTCGGCTCATTTTCTACGCTATTTTTGACGAAGTAATCAGCGTTGTGCGAGTCATTGACGGGCGTATGGACGTTGACGCCGAGTTCCAGCGATAAGCGTGCTATTTTTCCACATTTTGCCGATTCTATGCATTGCGCCTTCTGCATATGGGGCGCATGATTGCGACATGACAGCACCTCACGGGAGGCTTTTGAATCGCGGGGCCTCTATCCTCTCCGCGCTCGTTTTCGTCGCGCTCCTCGCGGGTGCGGCGACGACGGTGCAGTATCTCTCTCCCGCCACCGCGGCCAACAGGGCGGCGCAGGTGGCCGCATCGGTGGAAACCGCAAAAAAGACCGAGAAGAAATGTGAGGCCGGCGAGGTAAACGCAATCCTCATTCAGAGCGGTAAGGTGCAGCCGGAAGCCAAGGTGACGAAATGCTGGGAGACGAAAGACGGAAAACGGGTGAAGACAAACAACACGAGCATTTGTCAGGATCTTGATGAGGATGATTGTCGCGTGATGGCGTGTGCGACAAAGAGCGGAGCAACGAAGTGCGAGTTTGTCGGTGAATATGATTCGACGGATCCGAATGCGACAAAAAGATTCAATACTGTAATGGCTACGACAGACCCGAAGGATATTTTCAGCGCGGCCGCGGAGCAGGGAAACGCGCAGGGACTTATCGAACTAAATCGTGCAAGCGAAAATGCCATGGGTCTTGATAAGCAGACGCAGCAAACAATTCTCGGTGCGTTTGTAAAGGAACAGGAGGCGCAGATTGAGCAGACAAAAAAGGAGGTCAATGATGCCCGCGCGCAGATTCAAGCTCTCGGTGCGTGCGCGGGTGCCGGGGAAGCCGATATCCAACCCGGAGGATCCTGTTCGCCGGGTGCTATCGAGCAGGCAGAGAAAAATCTCAAGCAAAAGCAACAAAATCTGGCGGAACTCGAGAAGCAGATGAAAGACTTAAAAGAGTTTCAGACCACACTCAAAGCACCGCAACAGTGTCCTCCCAATCAGACAGGCACGTACCCTGACTGTAAGCCGGTTAGTTCAAACTGCGGGAGCAATTGCAATCCCGGCAATCCCGACCGCACCGGTTTCGGCGGCTCGAATCCGATGGGCGCACTCGGCTCACTCTTGAGTGGTCTCGCGAAGGCCGTGCCCCCTCCCGCGCCCGCAGCCGCTCCCGCCCAGGCCTGCGCAACCGACAAGGATGCATACAACCAACAACAGCAGCAATACCAGCAACAATTGCAGCAGTACAACTACCAACTCCAGCAGTACCAGTACCAGCAACAGATGGCTCAGTACTATGCGCAGCAAAACGGCGGCATCACCCCGCCCCAGCAACCGCCTCCCGCGCAGCCCACTCCTTGCACGCCATCGACCGGAAGCCAGTGCCAGGCGCAACCCCAGCAACCGCCGCCTTCGGCATGTTCTGCAGGGTACTGGCGCGCCACCTACGGCGGGGCCTGCATCACAAGCTGGCAATGTATCTCGACCGAAGGCCCGAAAGCCGAGCTTGTCTGTGAACCCGACCTCGCCGACGTCGGTCAGACCCTCGCCCTCACCTACAACTGCTCCTCGGGAATAGCCTCCAGCAGCGCCTTCAAGATAACGACCCAGCCCGGCGGCTCCGCGACCACCACCGTGAAGGCCCCGCCGCGCGGCACCAACACCGCCACCTACACCCTCGCCTGTACAGACAATGGCAAGACCACAGGTGCCCAGTGCTCGGTCAAGGTAAACCGCCCCAACATCTTCCTGGTCACCAACCCCCAGACCGTCGCTCCGGGAGAAATCTCACTCATCTCCTGGCTCACGACCGGCATGGACTCCTGCATCATCTCGAGCCCCGACCAAGCGGACTTCACCCTGCGCAACTCCTCCAACACCAGTGTGACGGGTGCGGCCACGACGTCGCCCATTACGGACTCGGCGAGGTTCCTGCTCCACTGCGAGACACTCGCGGGAGGTATTAAAGACGCAACAACCACAGTAGAGGTTAGCGATTAGTCGCTACAGACCAAAAAATTCGAGGATTTTGTGTGAGACGGGCTCTTTCATGGGGACTTCTTCCGCGTGTTCGCGCAGGTAGGTGCGCACCACATGCGGGTCGATATTCTCGAGGGGGATAATGAGGTTTGGTGTCATGAGCTTGGTGGTGTCCACGAGAAGCAGCGGGCGCTCGACCCCCTCTTCTTCTACCCAGAATGAAATAATTTCTTCATAGCGGTGCATGGTGTCGCCGACGCGGACACCGCGGTCTGATATCTCAAATCGCACAAGGTCCGGCGGGACGTTCGCGAGCATGCCAAGGATGCCCGCGGCGATAAGAATGAGTATCGCAAAAAGAATGTTGTGGAAGAGGATGCTCGTGAGCGCGGCGGAGACGGCGACGACGCCGAGCGCCCAGTACCAATCGCTGCTACGCGGTATGTGCTCGTGCTCGTACGCGTTCCATCGTAAAACGGTTCGTTGTGGGGGCATCGTGGTTATTGTATCGCGTTTTCTGCACCTATTTCCTCAAATAAAAAGAGGTTTGTTAATTGGTGGTATACTGGGTGGATGTCTGAGCGGTATAAAAGAAACCCGAACGTAAACTGCGTCGTCTGTAGTAAGCCGGTGTATCGACGGCCGATACTACTTAAAGCCAGTAAGGGGAGAGCGTTTTGTGGGCTACTCTGCTACGGCATTTCACAAAGAATAGAAACACCGTGTATAGTTTGTGGTGTCCCTATCGTCGCCAGTAAGAATGCAAAAACATGCAGCAGGGCATGTGCCAACAAAAATCGAGCTGGTATAAAATACAAAATTGGTAGGCCGCGAGACAAGGTTGTAAGTGAACGGGCTCTAAAAATTCGGCTAATCAATCAGCGAGGTAAAAAATGCGAACGATGCGGCTACAACAAAGTTGAGATATTGCACGTGCACCACAGAGACAGAAATCGAAGTAATAACGAGTTAGAAAATTTAGAATTGATTTGTCCAAATTGTCACGGGGAGGAACATTATTTAGAAAATAGCTGGCTTAGTGGTACTGTGAGCGACTGAAGAGGGAGGGGTGGCTGAGCGGTCTAAAGCAACGGTCCTGAAAACCGTCACATCGCAAGATGTCGTGGGTTCGAATCCCACCCCCTCCGCAAAGCTGTGTGATAGGTCTGCATACCAAAAACGGCGGTGTATATCCGGTTTTTACATTTCCTGAAAATATTGTAGTGTTGCGCGAATGGACCTCGCACCACTTACGCAGGCCGAATACGACGCACATATTGCCAATAATTCTCTCCGCATTGCCTTTGTCGGCATGTCGGATGTCGGGAAGAGCTATCGCTCCAAGGTGCTTCGTGACCAATCCGGATTCGACTGGTATCAGGTGGATAAGGAAATAATCAAATCCCTTGGCTTTTCCGGAATGGAGGAGATTGCCGAATGGCTCGGGCTTTCGGACAGCTCCACGTATGAGGTGCGCGAGCGAGCGTACCTCGACTCGGAAGCGAAGCACACGAAGGTGGATTTCCTCGATACCGACCGGAATCTCGTGTTTGATACGACGGGGAGCGTCATCTATCTCGAAAAGCCGACGACGCAGTGGCTGCAAGAGAATTGCCTCATCGTAAACCTTGAAGCGGGCGAGAAGTATATTAATACAATGATACAAAAGTTTTTTGAGCAGCCGAAACCGGTAGTGTGGAACGGCATGTACGTGCAAAAGCGGGGAGAGACGCAGAAAGAAACACTCGAACGGTGTTTTCCCGTCCTGCTGCGTGACCGCCTCAAGAAATATCGTGCGATGGCGCACGTGAATGTGCCCGCCACCGATCTATACGACAAGAGCGGCCGCGAGACGATAGCGATCATACGTTCGTACCTGCCCGCATGACGGTATGAAAATGATAAGCACGCCTGATAACTGTGAGTGAATCCATGACTAATGGTTTTGAACGAAAAAAAGAGGCAGGACCTCAAGGGACTGACTTTTCTCAAATCGACCCTCGGTTTCTTGAACAAAGTAAACAATGGGGCATTAATGACTATGATGCAATAGCGGCCATCTATGACGAAGCGATGGGGCAGGACATAGCAGAGTTGATTTTCCCAGTCCACAAGGCAATTCTCGAAAATGAGTTCGATCTACAGCAAAAACATCAATATCTTGATGTTTGTTGCGGCACCGGTTCCTACCTTCGCGAACTATCCCGAGCAGTTTCGGCAGATTCCATACTCATCGGCCTCGACATTTCGGAAGGGCAAGTGGGTATGGCGCGGCAAAAAAGCGAACAGTCAAAAAATATTTCGTATATAGTCGGCGATGCCGTCGCGGCCGATTTTCCTAGTGGGTGCGATGTGATTACGATGAATCTCGACACGATGAATCACTTAAGAACACCGGAAGATTGGCAGACGGTCCAGAGAAAGATATTCGCGGCACTGAAAACTGATGGTCTGTTCCTCTTCGATATCAATACGCAGCAACGCCTCGGGAGGGATTTAAATTTTCCGGAAATCATCGTCAAACCCGATCTAACCCATATTGACTTCGGAGTCAGCGTCGAGACTGTTGGAGACTTTACACGACAGAATCACCTTATGCGCGCGTTCAAGCGACAGCCCGATGGCTCTTGGAAGGAATATCATGCGAATATTCAGCATATTGCGCCGACAGAGGAAAAACTCTACCAGATGCTGGGCGAGGCCGGTTTCGCGACCGCCCAAGAGATTTTAATTCCTGAAGAGACCCGCAAGAAGCATATTTTTCTCAAGAATCGTCTTTTCATAAAAGCTCGAAAATAACAGTCCCGACCCATTTCCACGCCTCAAGAAATACAGGACGACTCGAGGTCGACTAAACGGGAATTTCTTCTAGAATTGCCGTATGGAGTCCCCCACTGTACATCTCACGCTGCATACGGGCGCCCCGATGCCCATGGTCGGCCTCGGCACCTGGAAATCCGCACCGAGCGAGGCGGGGCAGGCGGTCGAGTATGCACTCACGAAATGTGGCTATCGCCATATAGATTGCGCAGCTATCTACGGCAATGAAAGAGAGATAGGCGTGGCCTTCGACAAGGTGTTTCGCGCGGGCACACTCCCGCGCGAGGAGGTTTTCATCACGAGCAAATTATGGGATACCGAGCACTCGCGCGAAGATGTACGCGCTGCATGCGAAGCGACGCTTCGCGACCTTCAGCTTGAGTACCTCGACCTCTATCTCATGCACTGGGGTATCGCCGAGCCCAAGGGTGGTCACACGTACGACGAAAACGGACATCTTGTCGTTGAGAAGATTCCGCTGCGCGAGACATGGGAAGCGATGGAAAAGCTTGTCGATGCGGGATTGGCAAGGGCTGTGGGTGTCGCGAATTTTACCGCGCCGCTTCTCCTCGACCTCTTTTCGTACGCGCGGATTCAGCCTGCCGTGAATCAGATAGAACTGCACCCCTATTTACAACAAACTCGCCTCGTCGAATTCTGCCGGCGGCTCGGCATGGTCGTGACGGCGTATTCTCCGCTCGCGCGGCCGGGCTACGAAGAAATGTCCGCGCGATTGGTGGATGAAAAGATTATCCGCGGTATCGCGAATGCGCACGGCAAAACCCCCGCGCAGGTACTGCTGCGGTGGGGGATACGGAGAAATACGGTCGTTATCCCGAAAAGCACTCACCCCGAAAGAATCAAAGAGAACATCGGCGTATTCGATTTCGAATTATCGGAAGGCGACATGCGCTCGATAGCTAGTCTCGAACGCGGCCTCCGCATCGTTGACCCGTACCAGTGGGGCCAAGTCCCGTATTTCGATTGATATGGATACATACACAGGCATTGTAGAGGCGGGTTCGCAGCGGGCGGCCGTGCTCGGCTATCCGACAATAAATATTCCGCTTGCGGATACGGAGGTTTCGGGTATTTATACGGCACTCGTGAAGGTGGGTGAAGAAGAGTATGAGGCGGTCGCATTCGCCGACCAAAAACGGAAACTTTTGGAAGCGCACCTATTCGATTTCGCTAAGGATTTGTATGGCTGGAATGTGAAAATAACGTTGGTGAGAAAGATACGCGACAACAAGAAATTTACGGACGAAAAGAGCCTGCACGAGGCGATAGTGGCAGACGTCGCGGCAGCACGGGCGCACTTCAGAAAGTAGTGTAGAATGTCCGCTATCATGACGCCCCGCCGCTCCATCGTCCTCTTCGGCCCCGCTCTCGTCTTTCTGGCGGCTGCCCTATGGGCGACGGACGCCCCTTTCCGCACGCATCTCACGCAGGGGCTTAGTTCCAATTTCATCGTCCTCGGCGAGCACGTTATCTCTGCCCTTATTGCGATTCCCATCCTCCTCTTCAATTGGGGAAATCTCAAGAACATCTCCGCCCGCGAATGGCTCGCCATCCTTTTCATCGGAGTATGTGGCTCGGCGCTTGCCGCCGTTGCCTTCACCGAATCATTTCATTACGTGAACCCCTCGGTTTCCATCGTACTTCAGAAAATCCAGCCGCTCATCGCTATTGCTCTTGCATGGTGGATGCTCGGCGAGCGCATGCACAAGAATTTCTGGCTGTGGACGATTGTCGCGCTCGGCGCCGCGTATCTCGTGAGCTTCCCCAATCTCATACCGCAACTCTACGCGGGTGAAGCCTTTAATCCCAATTTCGTCGGCTCTGCACTCGCGCTCACCGCCGCTGCGCTCTGGGGCGCCTCGACTGTCTTCGGTAAATACGTATTGCGCACGGCTGCATTCCAGACGCTCACTTCGCTGCGCTTTGTGGTCGGGCTTATTTTTCTCGTCATCCTCAATGCAGCGCAGGGCACATTTCCCGCTCCCGGCGTTATCACAGGCATCGACGTATTCTTTCTCTTTATCGTCGCGCTCACTTCGGGCGTCTTCTCGCTCTTCCTCTACTACTACGGTCTCCAATTTACCAAAGCTTCGATTGCGACCATCGCCGAGCTCGGCTTTCCGCTCGCCGCGGTATTTGTAAACGCGTATTTCATCCCCGGCAATCAGGCCGCAGGCACCTACTTCGGCCTGTTCCCCGGCCAATGGCTCGGCACCATCCTGCTGCTTATCGCGATGCTTATGCTTTCAAGAGTAAATAGGGAAGTCTTGGCGGAAGAAGTCAGAACGTAGCAAGACTATGACCAGAATAATGGTCTTCGGCACCTTCGACATGGTCCACGAAGGACACGTCGATTTTTTCCGGCAAGCGCGCTCGCTTGCTCGCCCTGAGCCTGGTGGAAGGGCACCCCACCCGTACCTTATCGTTTCAGTCGCGCGCGAGCCGGTAGTGACGCGTATAAAAGGAACGAAGCCGCGGCGCACCGAAAAAGAGCGGCACGCGCTTCTCTCGCGCAACACGCTCGTGGATNAAGTCATTCTCGGGCAGGAAGACGGTTACATTGAGCACATTGCGGAGGCGAGGCCGGATATCATCGCGCTCGGATACGACCAAACGGGAGAGTTCGTAGACCGGCTTGAGCGCGACTTGACGGATGCCGGTGTGAAAGCCAAGGTAGTGAGGTTGCAGGCATTTCAACCGGAAAAGTATAAAACTTCGAAACTCTCTTTTGATTAAATACAAGATACCAGATACGAAATACTATATACTTCCCAAATGAAGTACCTCGGAATAGATTTTGGTACGAAACGGATTGGCATCGCTATTTCCGACGCGGCGGGCACCATCGCATTTCCTCGGGCAACACTGCCGAACGACGCGCAACTCTTCTCGCAGCTTGAAGAACTCGTCAAAAACGAGAAAATCACCTGCATCGTCGTTGGCGACACGCGCTCCCACGGCGCGAAAGATAATCCCGTCACGACCGAGGCGGAGCAATTCGTCGTGGCGCTTCAAAAGAAGTTAGCCGTACCAATAGAGCGGGTCTGGGAATTGTGGAGTTCGATAGAAGCCTCGCGGTACGCGCCCGAAGGGCAGGGGCACAACGACGCTTCGGCCGCCGCCGTCATTTTGCAGCGATTTTTAGATACGCGCGGAACGAAGTAGAATGAAAATATGGAGGAAATTCAATACGAAGATTTTGCAAAGCTTGATATCCGCATCGGTACCGTCATCGCCGCAGAACTGGTTCCCGAAACGGACAAGCTCATTAAATGCACCGTCGATTTCGGAGAGGAGCTAGGGCAGCGCACGATTGTTTCGGGGATTGCAGAGTGGAAAAAGCCGGAAGAACTGATCGGCCGCCAGTTTCCGTACATCGTAAATCTCGCACCGCGAATGCTTCGAGGAGTAGAGAGCCAGGGCATGCTGCTCGCGGCATCAGATGAGAGCGGTGTCGCACTTCTTACTCCTGAACGCACACTTCACACGGGAACGCGCCTCAAATAGTTTTTTCGCGGTTACCAATAACCCCTGTCAACCGTCGCTCTGTGGATGGCATTTCTGAATTCTGGTACGCTTCCCACAGAAGCTCCTTGCACTTCCAATACTCCGCCGCAGTT
>C687J35504_10001091_pt1 | contig 19219 bp, 23 predicted proteins | sample RifCSPhighO2_02_FD_35504 | JGI IMG/M metagenome (IMG submission 35504) | reverse complement strand
TATTTTCTTTTTATTTTGAAATCCTTCTTTTCCTGTAGTAGGGTTAAAATCTCTTTTACCTGATTGTCATTTAATTTTTGATTTAGCCTTCCTGTCCTTGCCATGTTTGAAACAACTGAAGCAAACTGTATTGCCTTTTCAGGATGGGCAAGTTTTATATTGCCAAACCGGGACAAGGCTTCCTTGTCTAAAAACTGTTTTGCTATTGCTTCTACCTGTCCTATCTGGTTTTTTAAGGCTTCCTCTTCACTGAACCCTTGTTGGTACCTGTTCTGAATCTCTTCTAATTTTTTTCTTTTTGCTTCATTGATGTTCATTTTGAAAGCTTGTCTAAAAAGCTTTTACCCCTTGGAGTGATTATTCTCCCTTTGTGAGACTTCTTTTCTTCTTTCTTGATTAATTGAGCGGTTTCTAATTGCTGTAGAATTGTCCTTATTATCTTTCCTCCAGCTTTGTATGTTTTTTCTGGTTTATACCCCCTATTCTTTTTGCTACTGTACTTTTGCCTAAGCTTATTAGTTCCTAATGGGCCCCTGATATAGATTCTCCTAAGTATGGAAGCAGCTCTTTTGTACCACCAATCCTGCTCTGCAGGGGGTCTGTCTTTGGCTACTCCTGTCTTTACGAATTTTGCCCATTCTGGCTGTTTTATCTGTTTTTTAAGCTCTTCAGCTGCTTTATCAACGATAACTTTTGCTTCCGTGTTATAAACTCTTGTCATAGTGAGAATAGAGAAATGGGGGTTTTTTAAAGGTTTTTATTTCTTTATTCTAGAACTTTATTTTAATTATCCTTGTGATAATCTCTTCTATTTCTGCTAGCCGTTCCTTATTTAATGAAACCTGCAGTCCATAAGATGTTGGTTTTGTTATTATAAGTCCTTCTTTAATTAGTTTTTTTGCTATCTTTTCTATATCTTTTCCTAGATGAGAAGGAAACCCTCTTTTTAGAGTGTCATAATGGGTATGAACCCCACCTATAATTTTCTTTCTTCTTAGGTTATATAGAATAGTAGCTTTAATTTTGTCTTCATCAGAGATCATACTTTCTAAAGGGATAGATCAATATTTAAATGTTCTTAATATTGTAATATAAAAACATAAATAGAAATATTTATAAGCATGTATGTATGTCTGTATTACATGAAAAATGAAACTGTTTTTGTAGAGGTTTTTGGAAATAACCCCATTATAAAAGTGATAGACTTTCTTATAACCTTCCAATTGTTTGATTATCCTTTAACAGAAATTGCTAAAAATTCGGGTGTTAGCTACTCTACTTTGCAGACTTTTTGGGATAAACTAGAGAGTAATAATGTTGTGGTAAAAACAAGAAGAGTTGGAAAATCTGATTTGTATAAGCTAAATACAGAGAATCCTGCAATAAAACAACTGATAAAATTAGACTGGAATCTGATCAAGGGTTCAGAAGAAAAGATTTTAGTTACTCACTAGCCTTCTAAAGCATAACTTCCTGTAGGTTTGCCCTTCACTGCACTTATTATGAACTCTTTTCTTTGCTTATTGAAGAAATTTATCATGTCTGTTTGAGTTAGGATGCCTACTAAATTTCCATTTTCATCAACTACTGTTAATTTTTTTATTCCTTTATCATTCATTATTTTGTAAGCATAATAAATATTGTCCCCTGGTCTTATAGAGATTAATGGGGAGGTCATTATGTCCTTAGCTGTTGCTACCTTAGGCTGGATGTTGTTAGCAACAACCTTATAAGCAAGATCTCTCTCAGTGATTATTCCTATTGGTTTTGGTCCTTCAACAACTACGACAGATCCTATCTTTCTTCCATACATCATTCTTGCGATGTTAAATATGCTTTCTTGCTTATTAGAAATCTGAACCTTATAGGTCATGATGTCTCTTACCAAATCCATAATGCACTAAAAGTTTAGATTGTTTAAATAAGTATCGAAATATGGGACGGGGGAGATTTGAACTCCCGACCCCACGGTCTTCAGCCGTGTCTGAGATTAGGTCGAAATAAATCGGTCCTTATGCTCTCCCAGGCTTCGCCAAACAAGAGCTAATAACTCAATGTTTTTGAGCTACCGTCCCTTATTTAAAAAGACCTCAAGACACTCTTATAAAGATTTCTAAAGTGATAATTTTTTAAACAACTAATTCATTCATTTATTATGCCTGGACTTATAACCCATATCTATATTGCCAAACATATCTCTAAAAGAAAAGATTTTCTGTTGGGAAATGTGCTGCCTGATACTACCTTATTGATAGTTAGAGATAGAAAGCATATCCTATCCCTGAAACTAGCTAATATCTTAATGAGGAATAAGAAAACAAGGTATGTTGGTGCAGGTATAAAGACGCATGTTCTTGTAGATAAATATATGCATCCTCATTATGTATTAAAGAAGGCTGCAAAACTTTCAAGGAAAATAGACCTTGATATTGATCTTGCGCATGGGGCTATTGAATCTGCTATGGGCAGATTATTGCTAAAAAAATATCCAGAATTAAAAAAAGAGCTTAGAGATGCTATAAAATCTGTTAGCGATGAAGAAGTGGTTTCTTATCTGAAAGAAGTAATTTATGAAAGAGAAGATAAAATTTTAGAAGCAGTAAGAGATGCAAGAAAAATAGGCTTATTGAAAAACCCTTACTCTTTTGCAGGATTAATTAAGAAGTTGATTGTATATAAAAAATATAAGTCTATGAAGGTTGCTAAACTGAAATTCAGAAATCCTTTAACTGTAATGAAAAATGCAAAAAACATTGTTGAAGAGGATTACATGGAGTATCTAAACAAATGCATTGAAATAGGGAAAAAAACTATTAAAAATCTTTAAATATGCAGGATTTAGGAGTTATCTATGTTAAAGCCAAGAATTAAGGAGAACAAATGGGAAAAAGAATTGGAAAAGCCTATTTATGAATTGTGGAAAAAAAATAAATCATATAAGTACAATTCCAAATCAAAACGACCAATTTATTCTATAGACACCCCTCCGCCTTATATCAACACTCCAGTACACATAGCACAAGCTACTACTTATGTAATCATGGATATGTTTGCCCGCTTTAAAAGAATGACCGGACATGAGGTTATTTTTCCTCTTGGATTGGACAAAAATGGTCTGCCCATAGAAGTGGCCACAGAAAAGAAGTTTAATATAAACCTTGTAGAAACACCAAGAGAGAAATTTATAGAATATTGCAAGAGACTGCTTGATGAATGTGGAAGCTTAACTAAGGATTCATTTTTAAGACTTGGAGTGGGATTTAACTCTTTTGAAGAAGGAAAAGAGGTGGGGGATGTGTATGAAACTGATTCTGAAGATTACAGGATATTGACACAAAGTACTTTCATTGACCTATGGAACAAGGGGCTAATCTATGAGGATACAAGGATTAACAACTGGGATACAAAACTACAAACTACAATCGCAGATTCTGAAATTGAGTATATGAATCTTCCATCAGTGTTTTATGATGTTATATTCAAGGTTAAGGAAACAGAAGAAGAGATAGTAATTGGAACTACAAGACCAGAATTGATTTGTGCATGCGGCGCTGTTATATTTAATCCAGAGGATGTAAGATACAAGCATTTAGCTGGAAAAACTGCAATAACGCCTGTTTATGAAAAAGAAATTCCAATTAAAGCGCATCCTTTAGCTGAAATAAATAAAGGAACAGGATTAGTTATGATGTGCTCTGCAGGAGATTTATCAGACATCAGATTTTTCAGGGAGATGAGTATAGAGCCTATCATGACTATCGAGAAAGATGGAAGGATGAATAGCAATGCTGGATTCTTGAATGGATTAAAGGTTAAGGAAGCCAGGGAAAAAATGGTTAATGAACTGAAAAAAAATAGCTTATTGGTTAAACAAACAAAGACTACCCATAGAACTCCTGTGTCTGAAAGGTCTGGTGCAGAGATAGAGTTTATTTCAATGAGTGAGTTTTACCTAAAACAAACTGATCAAAAAGAAAAGATGAAAGAGATTGCAAATAAAATTAAGTTTTATAGCCCTAATTCAAAGAATATACTGTTGGACTGGATTGATTCTGTTACCATAGACTGGCCAATATCCAGGAGGAGATATTATGCTACTGAAATTCCATTATGGTATTGCAAATACTGTAATGAGACCATAGTTCCGAAAAAGGGGAGGTATTACCAACCTTGGAAAGAAGAGCCTCTGATAAAAAAATGCCCAATGTGTGATTCAAAAGAATTTGTTGGGGAAACAAGAGTTTTTGACACATGGTTTGATTCTTCTTCATCTCCCCTCTATATCTTGAAGTATGGAAAAGATGATAAGTTTTTCAAGAAAGCCACTCCATGCAGCCTAAGACCTCAGGGAAAAGAAATAGTAAGAACCTGGCTGTATTATACATTACTAAAGAGCTATTTGCTAACTGGCAAGCCGATCTTTGAAAATGTCTGGATAAATTACCATATTGTAGACAATAATGGGCATAAAATGTCTAAAAGTAAAGGGAATGTTGTTGACCCTAGAGAGGTTTTAGATAGGTTTGGTGCTGAGCCTTTTAGACTTTGGGCTACTGTTGAAGGGAATCTAGAAAAAACAGACTTTAGGTTCTCTTTTGAGAGGATAGAAGGAGCAGGAAAGACTATCAATAAACTGTGGAATATTGCAAGATTTATATCAATGTTCCCAGAATCAAAGAAACCTGCCAGGTTGGAAACACTGGACTTGTGGATTATAAACGAAATTAATGAGATGGTTAAGTTCTCAAAAAGGAGGTATGAACAATATGATTTCCATAATCCTGCGGTAAAGCTAAGGAACTTCATATGGGAAACTTTTGCCTCCCACTATTTAGAGCTAGTTAAATCAAGAGCGTACAATCAAGATAAAAAGTTTACAAAACAACAACAGAATTCTGCTTTGTTTACCCTCCATTACTGTTTGGATAGAATTTTGAAATTACTCTCACCGATCACCCCGTTTATTACTTATAAAATTTATAATGATTTAAAGAAAAAAGATATACATTTTGAAGAGTTTCCTAAAGCTGATAAAATAAAAAAGATTTCTTTTAGCACTAAAGATATTCTCCAATTGAATAGCAAAGTTTGGAAACATAAGAAAGATAAAGGGGTATCCCTGAAGGATGGGATAGACAGGCTGACAATAAACAAAAAATTTAAACCTATACTTAAGGATATTGAAGCTACTCACAAACCAAGAGAGATAAAGTTTGGCAAATTAAATATCTCCTCTTAGAATCAAAAATAATTTAAAAGATATCAAATTTGGTCTGACAGATGGATAAAAGAAAAGTACAGAAATTAAAAAAGTTCATTAAAGAGCTAGAAGCAATAAAAGGCAGGCATACTGAGCTTGTCTCTGTTTATGTGCCTCAAGGCTATGATTTAATCAAGATAATACAGCACTTAGAGCAAGAGCAGGGAACTGCTACGAATATAAAAGATAAGAATAACAGGCAGAGGGTTATTGATTCCCTGGAAAAAATGATAAGACATTTGAGGCTGTATAAAAGAACTCCTGAAAATGGGTTGGCTGCTTTTTCAGGCAATGCATCTATAAATGAAAGTAAGGTGGATATAAAAGTGTGGAGCATTGAACCCCCCTCTCCAATCCAAACAAGGCTGTATAGGTGTGACCAAAATTTTGTTCTTGATATCTTAAAAGAAATGCTTGAAAGCAAGGAGATATACGGATTAGTTGTTTTGGACAATAGAGATGGAACTATTGGTCTGCTAAAAGGAACATCTATAATTGAATTAATGCACTTAACATCCGGAGTTCCAGGAAAAATAAAATCTGGAGGACAGTGCTTAATGCCAGGCACCTCTGTGGATCTTTCTGATGGACAGTCTGTACACATAGAAGAGCTAGAAGAAGATGATGAAGTCATGTCTTATGACTTTGAAAAAAATAAAAATGCTGTTTCTTCAGTCAAAAAAGTCTGGAAAACCACAAAAGAAAATGTTTATGTTATTAAAACCAAAGATGAAGAAGTGCAGTGCAGTGCGGATCATTTATTGTTTTTGGGGGATGGAAGTACAAAAGCTGCTTTTGAACTGACCAAAGAAGATAAGCTAGTGGATTCCAGGTGGAAAGAAGTAGCTATAAAATCAATAAAAGTACTGGATAAAGAAGCTACTATGGTGGATATAGAAGTCAGCAAGGGTAACTTTTTTGCAAACAAGATTTTAGTCCATAATTCCCAAGCAAGATTTGCCAGGCTAAGAGAAGGAGCTGCTAAAGATTTTTACAAAAGAATCGGGGAAGCTGCCAATAAAGAGTTTCTTGGCAAAAAAGAAATAAAGGGGGTCATTGTTGGAGGCCCTGGACCAACTAAGGAAACATTTCTAGATGGAGATTATCTGAATAATGAATTAAAGAGAAAAGTGATTGGGATAAAGGACTTGAGTTACACCGGAGAATTCGGATTAAATGAACTGGTTGATAAGTCTTCTGATTTACTGGCACAGGAATTGATTACAAGGGAAAAGAATATCGTTAACAAGGTACTGGAAACGCTTGCNAAGCATCCTGANATGGTTGCTTATGGGCAGGTAGAAGTAGAAAAGGCTCTTGAATATGGCGCTGTTGAAACCTTATTGATTTCTGAAGAAGTGGATGAAAGCATTGTTGAAGAGCTAGAGAAAAAAGCTGATGCAACTGGCGCTGAAATTGAGTTTATTTCTACAGATACAAATGAAGGAAAGCAGATTAAAGAAATTACAGGGATAGTTGCTTTGTTAAGATTTGCTATAACCAATTAATATCCAAAAATTTAAAAATCAAGTACAACCTTTAATAATTGATGCAAGATATTAAGAACAGGATAGAAGCGGTATTATTTACAGTTGGGAGAGCCATAACCTTTGAGGAACTCGCTTCTTTGTGCAACCTTGGATCTGTAGGTGCTCTAAAGGAGGCTTTAAACGAGCTTGCAAAAGAGTATTCAGAAAGAGAAACTGCTCTTAAACTCACTGTAGATGATAATGTCGCTTCCTTGAACATAAAGAAAGACTACTTATACTTAACTACCAAATTATTGAACGACTCAGAGTTGGACAGACCAACCCAAGAAACTTTGGCCTTAATTGCTTATAAGAAACCTGCTTTGCAGTCTGATATCATCAAAATGAGAGGAAATGGTGCTTATGACCAGATTAAGAAGCTAAAAGAACTAGAGTTTCTGACCTCTGAGAAGAGGGGAAGGACAAGGTTGTTAAAACTTACCGCTAAATTTTACGATTACTTTGATATTGTTGAAGATAAACTACGACAGAATTTTAGTGAGATTAAGGAGATTGAGGGAACCGAGCCCACAGAAAAATGAAAAAGCAAACTATTTTGCTGTTGTTGATTGTTTTGTTTAGTTTTATTCTAAGGTTGGTTATAGCTTTCCAGTCTGATTATTTTGCGGATGATGATGCCTACTCTAACTTGAGGCTTATTGAAATGATTAAGGAAAAGAAAAGCCTGGTTACATATGACCCCTTAAGTTATGGNGGGAGGGACATAATCAGGCCACAGTTATTCCATGGTGTCATGGCCCTACTTTCTTTTATTCCTTTTTCCCTAAAACTATTGCCAGAAGTATTCATCTCTGCACTCCCAATAATTGTGTACTTGATCTCTCTTGAGCTGACGAAAGATAAAAATTCATCAGTCATAACAGCATTTATATCTTCATTCATCCCAATAGTATTTAGTTCTACTGTCAACCAAATTTCTGTGTATTCTTTTGTCCTTCCTTTAATGCTTTTGATGTTTTACTCTCTGTTGAGGATAAATGATACAAGATTTTTGATATTCTTTATTGTAATGTCTTTTGTAATGCCCTGGATACACCCTTCTGCTTTTGTGTTTATTATTTCCCTGTTATTTTACATTGTTCTCATGGTTTCAGAATCTATGAGTTTATCCGGAATAAGGAAAGAGGCTATTACCTTTTCATTTTTTTCTATGCTGCTGGTGAGTATGATCCTTTTCAGAAGGGTGTTCCTGCAATACGGGACTTCTATAGTAAGACAAAACATTCCGGACCTGGCATTTGATTATTACTTCTCAAATTTTAGCTTATCCAGCTCTCTGCTAATCGTGGGGGTGATTCCACTTGTTTTTGGGATATTTGGTGTTTATTATGGCCTGCATGGGAGAAGGAAGAAAGATGTTTTGTTATTAATTAGCCCAATTCTTGCTACATTCCTTCTTTTGTTACTGAAAATGATTGACATTAGCAGCGGGATTTTGTTTTTGGGTGTTTTCCTTACTTTAATGACATCTTTTAGTATAAGGAGGTTGTTAAATTATTTTTCAATTACAAAATTGTCCAGATATTACTCCCCTTTTGTTGCAGTGTTTATTGTTGTAATCGCTGTTTTAGGTGTTGTTCCTTCGATTTACTACTATGAGAATGAATTGGAAGGAAAATACAATGTTGATGATTTAAAATTCATTGCTGAAGCTGAGGAGAACAATGCTGTGGTTCTATCCTCTTTTGATGAAGGAAATATTGTAAGCTATTTCACAGGTAAAAAAAACTTTGTCGATACAAATTTTTTGCTGGCTCCGAGCCCGATACAGAGATTAGGAGATGCTGAAGTTGTGTATAAAACATTCTCAGAGTCCAAAGCTCTTGAGATCATGAAGAGGCACAACATAAAGTACATCCTGATTTCTGAAAATACCAAACAAACTTATGGCATAGATAGGNTATTGTATGTGGGAGACTTGTCTTGTTTTAAACATGAAAGAGAAACAATCTACAANGTTGTCTGTTGAGAAGATTGCNGTGGTACTCCTCGCAATCATTGTGTTAGGAACACCTATCTCCCTTAGAGGAATTGATGGGCTAGATGGTTCAGACCCCTACTTCAATCAGAGATTAGCAGAAATGATTGAGAAGGATAAACTTCCTGATATTGATCCATTAAGCTTCACTTCAAGACCATTTTTTTATCCGATTGGCACACCTATCATATTGTATTATATAGAAAAAATTGTTCCGGAAAACATTGCACTTAATTTTTTGCCATTACTGGCTGGAGTTTTAGTAGTTTTGATGTTATTCTCAATCTTGAAAAGCTTTGGATTTAATGATAAATTAATCTTGATTGCTAATACNTTTTTNGTGTTTAGCCCACCATTTATTTATAATTTTTCAGTGTTTAGTTCTTTCACTATTCCTTTTTTCCTAAATGCTCTTGCGATTTATTTATTTCTTAANAATAAACCANTTTATAGAAATGNGTCTGTCTTAATATTCCTGCTAATCCCCTTCTTCGGGTANGTTCANGTTATCTTTTCCTTGATTTTTATGATTCTGTATGGATTGAAAAAGATAAAAAATGTAAAGCTTCTTATTATCGGTATTTTGTTGCTCACCGGCCTTGCATATTTCAGTCAGCTAAGCAGCGGGTTATTTTTTGGATCTGTTGAGGATAGGGGGATATTGTTGAGAATAACCTCGGAATTTGGGGGTAATTTTGGCATAAGCATTTTCTCAATACTGATTTTATTTTTCGGATTAAGATACTTATGGAAGAACAAATATGCGCACAAGGAGGTTTACCTTTCATTAATTGTTTTGTTTTTGTTATTTTTATTTAACCAAAGAGCCGGTATTTATCTTACTGTTTTTATGGCACCAATAATCTCTATGGGAATATTGGAAATAAACAACTCCAAATGGGAATCTGGAATAATCAAATATCTTACTGTGATACTTCTTATTTCTGGTTTAATTTTCTCTGGACTGAGTTTTCTTTCAAAAATTCCACAACTCCCTCCGAGCGAGGATGTGATAAATGGACTTGAGTTCATAAAGGAGAGATCAAATCCTGGAGATGTCGTTTTTTCACATTATACTAATGGGGTTTTAATAAACTCAATAGCTGCAAGGCCAAATGTTTTAGATATAAATTCAGCATATGCCCCTGGTGTAAAAGAGAGAGTTAAAGATTCTGAGATTTTGTTCTATTNGAGGGATTTTGAAGGGGCTAAGCAAATGCTTGAGAGGTACAATATTAAGTACATTTTTATAACTCCAAATATGAAAAATGGGTTAGTGTGGAATGAACCTGAAGAAGGGCTTCTTTTTGTGCTGGAGTTNAGCGGCAATAATTTTAAAAGAGTTTACAACAATAATGATGTAGAGGTCTGGAGGGTTAACTTTTTGCAAGAATTATGATTTCCACGCTTACGTTTTATGTATGGATACTAGCATTCATTTCGGTATTTGTTTCTCTGTTTTGGGTCATTGTTAATTCTGTTGCAAACCAGTACAAAAAGAGTAATCCCCATGTCAAAGTTTTTCCAAAGGTGACTGTGGTCATACCCACCTGGAATGAGGAAAAAGCAATAGTCTCCACCATTAAATGCATTCTTGGCTTAGACTATCCAAGGGATAAGATAGAGATTATTATAGTTGATGATAAGAGCAAAGATAATACTGTAGAGGTTGTTAATGAGTTTATTTTCAAGACCAGGGTTAAGAACGTCCGTTTGATTGAACATGAAAAGAATAAAGGAAAGGCTGGAGCGGTTAATACTGCCCTGAAAGAAGCAAGGGGGGAATTTTTCTGGGTTTATGACGCGGATTCTTATGCTTCAAAAGAGTTGTTGAAAAACTTAGTAGCGAGATTTTATGAAAAAGGAAATGATGATGTAGGGGCTGTTGTTGCTATTACTATGATAAGGAATCAGGGGAATTTAATAGAAAAGATGCAGAGACTGGAATATGTTATGACTGCGTTTATGAGAAAGCTAACAGGAACTGTAAACACATTGCACATAACAAATGCCCTTAGCTTGTTTAAGACTGGCTTATTGAAAAAAGTAGGGGGATTTGATGAAGGAAATCTAACTGAGGATTTTGAGATAGCCATGAGACTAAGATCTAGAGGATACAGAGTTGTAATGTGCGAGAAGGGGGTTTTTTACACTAGAATTCCAAATACTGTAAAAAAGATGTGGATGCAAAGAGTTAGATGGTTTAGAGGGTTTATTTACAATAATTTAATGTACAGAAAGATGATTTTAAACAAACAATTTGGGTTGCTTGGTTTGTTCCAAATCCCTCTGGAAGTGTTTGTGCTTATTACAGTATTTGTATCTGTTGTGATAATGGGTATAAATTTTGTAAAGGAAGCTGTTAACCTGGCAGCACGAGTATTTTTAGCAAGGAGTACGCTGTTTGAAATCTCTTTTGGCTCTACTGGACAGTTTTTTTTAGGACTAAACTGGAATTTCATCTTTCCTTTTGTAGTTGTGCTTGTGACTGCATTTTATCTTTATGTTCAAGCCCATAGATATGTTGGAGAAAAATGGAAATTTTACCTACCATCACTTTTATATCTTTTTGTCTACCCCTTTTTCAGGAGTATGCAATGGGTGCATGCTGCATTACTTGAAATATTTGGGGCAAAGAGGAAATGGTAAGGGTTTTTAGAAAGGATATGCTAGTAACGTCTTTTTTGATAGCCTTGTTTATATTCATTCTGGGGTTTTATCTTGGCTCTATAATTGATGAGACAAGAATTGCAGATAGTGAGGAAATGATTTTGGTTACACAACTTGACACAGACAGTTTTGTTACAGAAAAGGAGTTCCTCACAACATTTAATGTGTGGGATTGCCCTTTGCTTAATAGTAGAATGCAGGGTCTTGGGGAAGATTTAAGAGAGGTAGGAGAGATTATCAGCAAGTATGATGCAAGAAGCATTAGTAACCTTGATGTTTATAACCAACTTAAGAGGAAGTACTTTTTGCTTGAATTAAGAGCATATACCTTAAGGAAGCAAATCCTTCAGACCTGTGATTCTGAGGGTGGGGATGTGATACTTTTCTTTTATGATGTAACGGACAGCCAAGAGTCGCTAAATCAGGGATATGCACTTGATTCTGTTGTGGAGAAACAGGAAAATGTTGTTATTTTTTCAATAGACGGGGGGTTTGATGAACCTGCCATAAACTCTTTGAAAGTATTTTATAATATTACTTACGAACCGACCATTATTATCAACTATGAAGAAAGAATAGAAGGATATATAAGTGAGGAGGAAATTTTAAAGTTGTTAGAGAAAAATGCCAACATGTAGTATATGTGGATCCTCTAAGGAAAGGCTGGTTAATTCTGCAATAGAGGGGGCTCTTGTTTCTGTTTGTGATGAATGCGCTAAATTCGGAAATGTTGTTGGACCAGCTACAGAAAATAGAAAGAATATTGCCCACCACATAGCAATAGAGGAAATAGAATTTATTGAGGATGGTTTCCATAACAAGGTGAGGAAGGGGAGAGAAAGGAAAAAATTAACCCAGGATGAGTTAGCAAAAAATCTGGCTGAGAAAGTTTCTACAATCCATGGCATAGAATCTGGAAAATTAAAGCCTACCATAAAGCTTGCAAGAAAACTTGAGATATTCCTTGGGATAGACATTATCTCGAAAGAGGCGGTAAATCTTGGTGAGAATAAAAAGATAGATTTTAAGGACAAAGATGTTACAATCGGGGATTTGCTAAGGATGAAGGATGATAACTAAATCTAGACTTGCTATAGCTCTTTCTAAAATAAAAGGATTTAATGATCCTAAGATAAGATTAGAGCAATATATCACAGATTCCGAAATTGCTGCTGAAATATTATGGAATGCTTACCTTGAAGGAGATATAGAAGGAAAGACAGTTGCTGACCTTGGATGCGGGACAGGGATATTCAGCCTTGGATGTGTCAAACTAAATGCGAAAAAGGTTTATGCAGTTGAATCTGATAAAGATGCTTTAGACATAGCAAGAGAAAATGTAAAGAGCAGGACATGCACCTTTATTAATTCTGATGTAAAGGAGTTTGATAAAAAAGTTGACACTGTTATTCAAAACCCTCCATATGGGACCAAGGATAAGCATGCTGACCGGGAGTTTTTAGTTAAAGCCTTTCAGATAAGCAATAAGATTTATTCAATGCACAAATTGTCCACTTCTTCTTTTGTTGAGAAAATAGCAGAGGATTATGAATTTAAAATAAAGAAAGTTTTGAAATTTAATCTTCCACTAAAAAAAAGTTATCAGTTTCACAAGAAAAAAACTGAGAAAATAGAAGTAGGATGCTGGGTGCTTTACAAAAGTTCAAGCAGCTCCTGTAAAGTGTAGTAATTGTGAACTGGCTCTTTTCCTGTTCTTACCATCTCTACCATTTGTTCTCCGCTCTATAAAAAAATTCTTTGACTAGTCTCATCAACTATCTGCCTTAAAGGAACCCATTGCTCCCCTAGCTTGAGAGTTGTTCTAACAAGTGGACTATACCCAATTATGGCGCTTCTTGCCTCTTGCATAGTTCTTACGGTTTGGGTAGAGTATCCATTTTTAGACAGCATAGAAAGAAAGTTATCTGGCAGTTCCTCTTCTTCTCCCACAATAAGGACTGATTTGCNCATACAGAGGTAGTAGTTGAGAAGTATATAACTGTTGTTTAGTTTGGAAAGGTGGTAAAAAACAATAGATTTAAAAGCCTTATATTTTAGTTACATCTTATGGAAATTGGATTTTTAAAAGATGAGAAGGATAAGGTGGAGTTTACTATAAAAGGAGAGGATCATACACTTTGCAATTTCCTTAGAAAAGAGTTATGGAGTGATAGCGATGTAGACATTGCAGCGTATAGCATAGACCACCCGTTAGTTAGCGACCCAGTGATGCTTGTAGAAACAAAAAAATCTGATGCTAAAAAAGCTGTTTTAAAAGCAGCTGGAGAGTTGAGGAAAACTATATCAGAGCTAAAGAAAAGCGTTAATTCTTCATTGTAATAATGTAGTTGTGTAATATTGGATTAAACATAATCAAAACTTATATAAATTACCTTTCTGTAGCTTAATAAATGGAAAATAAAGAGGCGCCTGTTTCTTTCTATGTGCTAGCGGCATTTGGATTGCTGTTTTTAGTGTTCTTCTTTCTGGGTCAGCCGGAAACTTCTGAACAACAGAAAACAGGGAATGATATTGCTATTACTGGTGCCTTGTCAGTAGGAAGTATCACTTCAACTGCCGGATTGATTGTTATTGGAACTGTTGCTATTCTTGTTATCGGGTTTGCATTCATATTCATGAAAAAGATGTCTAATAAAAAAAAGAGACTAGGAGAAGCTGAAGTTCCTCAAGCTCCTAAGGTTGATAAAAGTTTAAATTTGCCTGGTTCAAAATTAGAAGAGAAACATAAGGAAGCAATTAAGGAAGGGATCCCGGATAGGGANGTTGATGATTTGTTTGGTGAAGACTTAGAACCGCATATTAAGGCTCCTGATAAACGTGAGGAGGAAGAAATTTATAAACCAACGAAACCTTTAGAAACCCAGAAATCAATGGTTAATGTTTCTGAATTAAAAAATAAGATTAAAGAAATGTTGAGAGAGCGCAGAAGCAAGGAAGATATTTTTAGAGCGTTAAAATCAGAAGGGTATACACCTCAGCAAATTGAGACTGCTACTGATGAAATAAACTTAGAGACTCTGAAGGATTATATTGGAAAATGTTTGTCTAGGGGGCTGGGTAAATCCCAAATATTTGAAAATTTAAAAGCAAAGAACTGGAAGATGGGATTGATAAATAAAGCTTTTTTATCTTTTTCTTGAAATGGTGAACTGGATGGTTGAAGAGCATTCTCTACCTCTTGAAGAAGAGTTTCCATAAACAGTCTTGAAACCTGTCGGGAACCATGATGGGATGGTTGGGTCTTCCAGAAAATCGTCTAAACTTATTCCAAATCCTGCATACCCATAAGTTCCAAATCCTTTGTCTAAATCTCTTACGGGAGAATTTGTAAGATCTAATCCCCCTCCGACAATAGCTTCTACTGGTGGAAGACCTTCTATGTTAAGAGGATTACTTCTAACTTCTAGACCTGTTTTAATGACCTTACTTGAACCATGATAATGCCCGTATTCTTCAGGCACTTTATTTCCTGAAATAGAGGCTGTCATCCATGTGTGGGGTCTTAATCTGAGAGCTAATTCTTCTAAAAAAATGCCTTCTACACCTAGTTCGGAATTGTTGAACCCAAAAGATAATGTGACCTGTTTGGGTCTAAGTCCTCCTGTATTAACTTGTGGAGCTGTGGTTTGAACTAGATATTCCCCAGCCATACCTTGTATACCACTAGGAGAATCTCTTCCAGGATTAATGGCTGTTTGTGAACTTAAAGAATCTGCTNTAACATAAACTGTGTCTACTGCAGAACTAACATAATCTGGTTCATTAGCTGATGNTTTAGCAGCAGTACCTAATGCCAGTATGGCTGCTAGTGCTGTTAATACTTGTCTTTTTTTCATGTTAAATTTCCTTAGTTTAATCCAGACTCTGACCTTTATAAATCTTCCTATTTTTATTACTTATTGGTAGTATTAGTGGGTTTTAGAAACCTTTTTATTTAATGGATTTAAGGATTGGAAAGGTAATGAAAGTTAAGAGAGTCTGGAATTTTATATGGGAAGATGATTCATTAATCTCTTGGGTTGTTAATGTCATCCTGGCTTTTTTGATAGTCAAATTTCTTATATTTCCAGGACTAGGGCTAGTATTAGACACAAGCCATCCTGTTGTAGCTGTTGTCTCTGAAAGTATGGATCACAGGGGGAATTTTGATGACTGGTGGGAAAGGCAAGGAAGCTGGTATGAAGAGAGGGGAATTATGAAAGAAGAGTTTATGCAATATGATATGAAAAATGGATTTAAAAAGGGGGATATCATCTTTTTGAGAGGGAAAGATAAATTTGAAATTGGAGAAGTTGTAGTGTTTAGTGCAAATTCTAATAATCCTATAATCCATAGGGTGGTTGAAAAGAAGGATGGAAAATATCAGACAAAAGGGGATGCGAATAGTGATTCATCCAAAACTCTTGGAGAAGTCGATATTTCAAAAGAAAGGGTGATAGGGAAAGCTTTATTTAGAGTCCCTTTTTTAGGATGGGTTAAGGTTTGGGCCTCAGAAATTGTTGGAGGAGTAGAAAATGTTGTTTTGTCTTAAATGCAAAGGGTTGTTAGTACCAAATAAAGAAGATCCAAAAAAAGTAATGTGTGCTTCCTGCGGTTATAAGCCGAGGCAGAAGAAAACTCTCAGTGTTAAAGAAAGAATAGCTACTGAAGTTAAGTTGGAGGTTGTGGATAAAACTATTGAAACTCTGCCTTTAACAGAAGCAGGATGTCCAAGGTGCAATCATGGAAAAGCATTTTATTGGACTGCACAAACAAGATCATCTGATGAAGCTGAAACCAGATTTTTTAGATGCCAAAAGTGCAGACACCAATGGAGGCAATACGATTGAATCCTTTAATACCTGCATACAAAGAGAAGTTTGTGAAGGATATTAAAAAAGAGGACATAAAGATAGCAGTTTCAGGGATTATAGTTTCTAAAGATGATGGGAAGATNGTGATAGATGATACTACTGGAAATGTTCCTGTGGAAATTAAGACTGAACTTGAAATGAACAAATTCGTAAGGATTTTCGGAGTTCTTATCCCTTATGATGATGGGTTTGAGATACAGGGGCATATAATCCAGGACCTTTCAGAAGTAGATCCTGAGAAGTACATGAAGGTAAAGTCTTTACTACAATAACTATATATTATTACCAAAAACAATTTAAGGCTACTATTTTTTTAAAGGGATATGAAACTAACTTTGGCTGAGGGCAGATTTTTGAGAGACCCTATAAACATCATTTCTGAGTTAGTGAATGAAGTAACCTTTAAGATTGGCAGTGATAGGATTGAGCTTGTTGCGATGGACCCTGCTAACGTTGCAATGGTTAAGTTTAATTTGCTGAGTTCTGCTTTTGTAGAATACTCTGTTGATGAACCCCTGGAGATCTCTGTTAACCTGGACAATTTAAAACAGATACTGAGAAGAGCAAAATCCTCTGATGTCTTAACCCTTGAGTTAAACAAAAACAAGCTAAAGATAGAACTTTCCGGTGATTCAAAAAGAACATTTAATCTTGCTCTGCTTGATTTAGGGGGCCAAGGACACAAAGAGCCGGACTTAAAATTTTCCGGGAGCATTGAACTTCCTTCTAGCTTGTTGGACGAGGCAATTGAAGACATGGGAGTTGTGTCTGATGCTGTGTTGTTAGGGCTGGAAGAGGCTAATTTTTCTGTACAGGCTTCTGGGAATATGAGCAATGCAAAAATTAATCTCCCTGCGAATGATGACATAAACATAAAACTTGATGGAGGAAAGATCTCTTCAAAATATTCCATAGAATACCTGAGAAAGATTATGAAGGGAGCTAAATTAGCAGATAATGCTTATTTGTATATTGGAAACGATTATCCTTTGAAGATTGAGTATAAGATAAGAGACAAGATGAGCCTGCAATTTATCCTTGCACCAAGAGTTAAGAACGATTAAAAGAGAATATTTAAATATAAACCTATTAAGATAGTATTATGCAAAAGAGGGCGCAAGTTACTGTTTTTATAATACTGGGCATAATCATTATAGCGGTTATTGCTGCAATTGCTTTTTTTTATGGAGATAGAATTCAAAATTTTACAAGACCGGGAGTTTTAGATGCATCCAGTTTAGAACCTTTAAAGAGCTTTGTTGCTTCCTGTATGAAGGAATCTGTTAGTTCGGATTTAGAACTATTAAAAAAAAATTCAGGCTATTTTACTAAAATCAGTTCTACTGTAGTTTACTCCGGTTATGAGATTAATGCTATTGTTGATAAGAGCTTAAACTCACCAAACAAGATGAATTCTAAAGCTGGAATTGAGAATGAAATTTCTAGACATGTTGAGAACGAGATTGTTAATAACTGTGATTTAAATGATTTTAACTTTGATATTGTTAAGGGAGATGCTAAAGCTGACACTGAAATCAGGGATAGTAGCATAGTTGTTACAGTGAATTATCCCTTAACCGTTAGTAAAGGAGAGACTTCTTTGACATTAAACGATTTTTCATTAATTGTTGATGATGATTTTGGAAATATTTATATGCTGTTAATGATATTGTGAATGCTGAAGTTCAGGGAGAGTTTGATATGAACGATTACTTTTTAGAAAATAAAGATGTAACTGTAACAAGAACTGATGCAGATAATGGTCTTATTTATAGAATTGTAACTAATAAAGAAGAAGATGGGTTTGTATTTGGAGTGAAAAATGAGTAAGATATTATCTTTTTTGGTTATGCTGATGTTCCTGTTTAGTTTTATCCCTGTAAACATTGTTTCTGTAAATGCACAAACAAGTAATGTCTGTTGTTTAAAAAACTTAAATGGGGAATACTGCTCTTATACCTCCGCAAGCAATTGTGATCCTGATTTTGACCCTGAAAATAGACTGTCATTAAAGCAGAGTAGTTTTGCTTGTTCCCAAATAGAAGTGTGCAGCAAGCCTATCTGTTGTATTAATGCTGAAGGAACCTGTTCAGAAAAAGTTTCGATGGTACAGTGCTTGGATCAAGGAGGAACGCCTACTTCTTCAGAATCATGTTCTGCTGTCACACAATGCCAAAAAGGTGCATGCATAATTAATGGGCAATGTTCTTTTCCTATGACGCAAGAAGAATGCACAAAAGCAGGAGAGGAGTTTAATACTATTGTGACCATTGACACGGAGGTTACATCTATAGAGCAGTGCATTGAAAAAAACTCATTACAAGAAGGATGCTGTGTTACAACCCCAAGCTGTAGCAGAAAAACTGCAAATGAATGTTCACAAGTAAGCGGGGAGTTTAAAGCCGGGATATTGTGCAGCAATCCTGATCTAGCCGGTGTATGCCCCGGAATAAAAAAAGAAGCTTCTAAACAATGTTTTGGTGAAGATGTCTACTGGGTTGATTCAGGAAACAATAGAGAGAACGTTGTTGGAATGATTTATAATGGATTTATCCATGATAGCGATTTAGATAAGGCAGGTAAGGACGGAAATTGTGATTATTCCTCTGGTTCAACTTGCGATCTGAATAATGATGGACAAAATGCCTGTATTGATATAAACTGTAAAGTCGGAGACACTTTTGTTGCTAATGGGTTTGTTCAATACAATTTTGAAGCGCAAAGCAGCACACCAGAAAAAGTGACGATAGGTGAGAAGGACTTAGGAAACAGAGAAAAAAGATACAATGGGGAATCATGGTGTATGACAAATACAAATACTAATCCTAATGTTCCGGGAACAACACATTATATTTATTCATGCCAGTTAGGCAAGATTCAGGTTTCT
>C687J35504_10001073_pt1 | contig 19419 bp, 12 predicted proteins | sample RifCSPhighO2_02_FD_35504 | JGI IMG/M metagenome (IMG submission 35504) | reverse complement strand
TGGATGAACAAGGGCTTGACCCCGGACGAGCTGGTCGAGAAGGTCAAGCTGCCGCCACACCTGGCTGGCTACACGCCTTACCTGCGCGAGTACTACGGCACGGTTAAACACAGCGTGCGGCAGATCTACAACGGCTACCTGGGCTGGTTCCAGGGTGACCCGGTGGCCCTCGACCCGCTGCCGCCAAAAGATAAAGCCGAGCGCCTGATTGCCTTGATGGGCGGTCGTGAAAAACTGCTGCTGGCCGCCGGCGAGGCTTACCTCAAGGGTGATTACCAATGGGCCGCCGAGCTGTCCAGCTACGCCATTCAGGTGGACAACGAGGACACGCTGGCCCGCGACATCAAGGCCCGCAGCTTCCGTAAGCTGGGCTATGCCAGCATGAACATCAACTGGCGCAACTGGTACCTGATGAGCGCTATGGAGCTGGAAGGCAAACTGGCCGGTGAGGATGTCCAGCAAATGGCCGTGAGCATGCGCAGCGCCTTTCTCTCGGCGGATATGCTGAAAACCTTTCCTGCGCGAATCTTCCTGCAAAACTGGATTACCCGGGTTGACCCGGAAAAGGCCAATGATGTCGAGTTAACCCTAGGTTTTAGCTTTCCGGACATCGGCGAGCAGTGGGCGCTGGAAGTGCGGCGCGGTGTAGTGCAGCTTCACCAGGGCATTCCCGAGGGCACCACGCTCAAACTGACCCTCGACAAGACGTATCTGGACACCGTAATGAGCGGCGAGAACGGTTTGCTCAAGGGCGCCTTGCTGGGCGATGTGCAGGTCGATGGCAGTCTGCTGGAGATCAAGACCTTCCTTGGCTGCTTTGACTTCAGCGATACGCCGATTGCCCTGACCCTGCGTTGAGTGAGGCGGTGTGTGACCCGACCAAAGTGCGGACGCGCTGGCGCTACGATCAAGGCAAACTAATCAGGCTTTTCACCTGGCTTATTTCGCTGATTAAGGAGTGATGGATGCCTGTTCTGATATTCGCCAAAGGCGCGCTGGCCGCGTTCTGGCTGCTGGCGCTGCTCAACCTGCTCTACCCCATGGGCGAGGGCTGGTACCTGGCCGTCAACCTGATTGCCGGCGGCATGTTGCTGGCGCATCTCGGCGAGCTGCTGCTGTTCAAGGCCCGCCTGGTTGGTCAGCCGCAGCCCTGGTTGCAGCGGGTGCAGGTGCTGTTGTTTGGCTTTATTCACCTGCGTGGTTTAGCGCGCATGTAGATTTCTGGTGTGTGCTGCTCCGTTCAGCGCGGCGTTTGATGACGGCGTGCTGAGCAGAGGAGTCGTGATTGCTCATTTCTTGAATATGTTCGCGCAAAGCCTGTTCTGGCCGCGCATGCAGGTACTTCCTCAGGTCGCCTGCTTTTCGCTCTGGTGGTCATCCTGTCACAGGCATAGCCACTCACTTCGTGTGTAACGGCTGCCGCGCTTATGCGTCTATCGCTTGCCTGATGCTGGTCGTGTCACTGCGCGGGGTGTCCGTCCATCGGCAAACCGACTAAGAATGCTCCCTGTTAGTGCGATTCTTGCTTGGTCAATAAACGGTGTGGCGCTGCAGTTACAACTTAAAACAGGTAGGTAACGCCACTTAATAGGCGTTTTGTAATTATATGAGCGGATCCTTTATTGCTATTTCATCTATCTCTGTTGTGAAGTTTGTCTCGGTCTGTATGGGAGAATTCTGAAATGAATTTGGTGGCATATTGCTATTAAATTCAGCGATTGGTATAAATTTGACGGCATTCGAATAACTATAACTCATATGACTTTTTATTGACGGCGTAAAATTGGCGCCTCACTAAATGACTGCTACAACATATTCGGAAATTATCTGTTCATGAGTACTTCCAGCGATATTTCAAGTTTGTTCAAGCTGTTCGGTGGACGTTCAGCCCACTACCAGGAAATCTCTCAGGAAGACGAGAAACAATCCTCCATGGAGCGGTGGCCGGGTGTGGCCAAGGTCGAGCTGTCCGGCGTTGCCGCTGAGCCTGCGGTGCTGACTCCGTCGGGTGCGGCGGTCCGTCCGGCGCTGTTTGCTGCTGTTGCTCCGGTGAGTCCGGCAATGGCGCCTGAGCCTGCGCCAAGCCCTGAGGCTGTGCCTCAGGCTAAAGCTGTTGCTGCACCTTATGCCGCTCCGGATTGGGCATCAGAAAGCTTGCACAGCCTGCTCGGTAAACTGGCTCAGGAAGATCGCCGTGAGGTCGTCAACGCGCCTGTTCGTGTGACCCGCCCACGTCCGAATCTTGCCAACATCAAGATCATCGCTGTGATTTCTGCCAAGGGTGGGGTCGGTAAAAGCACACTCGCTGCAGGCTTGTCTGCTGTGATGCAGCGTCAGGGACGCGCAGTGTTGGCACTTGACCTTGATCCGCAGAGTGCGCTGATCAACCATTTGGGTGTCGCCATCGATCCGATGCAGGTTGCTGCCGAAGGTCTTGCTCACTGCGTCGCCGATGCGCAGATGCGCGATTTTTGCCAGCCAACGCCCAGCGGAGTTTTTGTCCTGCCTTACGGCATGGTTGATGAAGGTCAGCGCCGTACGTTTGAACGGCAGTTGGAGGACGAACCTGATTGGCTGGCACAGCAGCTTTCTGAGCTGCAACTGGCTGATGGTTCAGTGGTCGTACTGGATACCCCGCCGGGTCCTTCGGCGTACTTGCAGCAAGCCCTTTCGGTTGCCAATGTGGCCGTGGTGGTGAGCTTGGCTGATGCGGCTTCTTACGCCACGCTGCCGATGATTGATCGCCTGCTCAGCACCTACACAGCCGATCGAGCGGATTTTTACGGCGCGACGTATGTCATCAATCAGGTCGACCAATCGCGCAAGCTGAGTAAGGACATCACGCAAATCATGCGCGGTATTCTGGGTGGTCGGGTGGCAGGCATTATTCACCGTGACCAGTCTATTGCCGAAGCCCTTGCCTACAACCAGAGTGTGCTGGATTACGACCCGAGTGGGCAGGGCTGCCACGATCTGCAAGCCATTGCCCTGAACGTTCTTGCCAAGCTCTTTGCGACTCAGCGGAGTGAGCAGTTGGCATGAATTTAACCGGCATGTTTCGTGCCCGACGTGCTGCTCAGGGAACTACTTCACCCTATGTGCTAGACCGGCCGACCTGCGCCGTTCTGGTGCTTGTGGTCGTGGCCCTGCTGGCGTTGATGATCATCGTGCCCATGGATGTAGAACAGCAAATGCTGTTCTCCGCTGGGTGCATGATCGCAGCCCTGGTGTTGCGCCGCGCGGCGAATCGCGTCGCCATTCTGGCCATGGTGGTGCTCTCCGTTGTGGCCTCGCTGCGTTACATGTATTGGCGTCTGACCTCATCCCTAGGCTTCGACAACTGGCTCAACATGCTGTTTGGTTATGGCTTGGTACTGGCCGAGCTCTACGCCTTGCTGGTATTGCTGTTTGGCTATTTGCAGACGGCCTGGCCGCTGCAGCGCAAGCCATATCCGCTTCCGGCAGACAGCAGTGTCTGGCCAACTGTCGATGTATTCATTCCGACGTATAACGAGCCGCTGGATATCATCAAGCTGACTGCTTTTGCAGCGCAGGCGATTGACTGGCCCAAAGACAAGTTGCGTGTGTATGTGCTAGATGACGGTCGCCGGGACGAGTTCCGCGAGTTTTGTGAGTCGGTGGGGATCGGCTACATCATTCGGCCGGATAACAACCACGCCAAAGCCGGCAACCTCAACTTTGCCCTGACCCAGACATCAGGCGAGTACATTGCCATTTTCGATGCGGATCACGTGCCGACGCGCTCCTTTTTACAAGTGGGCATGGGCTGGTTCCTCAAAGATCCGAAGCTGGCGATGCTGCAAACGCCGCACTTCTTTTTTTCTCCCGATCCGTTTGAAAAGAACCTCGACACGTTCCGCTCCGTACCGAACGAAGGCGAGTTGTTCTATGGGCTGGTTCAGGACGGCAATGACCTGTGGAACGCCACATTCTTCTGCGGTTCGTGCGCCATCATCAAACGCGCTCCGCTGGAAAAAGTGGGTGGAATCGCCGTTGAAACGGTAACCGAAGATGCGCACACCGCACTGAAACTCAATCGCCTGGGTTACAACACGGCGTACTTGGCGATACCTCAGGCAGCCGGTTTGGCCACGGAGAGTCTGTCCGGTCATATCGGGCAGCGCATTCGCTGGGCGCGTGGGATGGCGCAGATCTTCCGCACCGACAACCCGCTGCTTGGCAAAGGCCTCAGCCTTGGGCAGCGGTTCTGCTACCTGAATGCCATGCTGCACTTCTTCTATGGCTTGCCGCGCCTAGTGTTTCTCACTGCACCGTTGGCCTACCTGATTTTCGAGGCGCAGATTTTTCAGGCACCGGCCCTGCTGATTGTGGCCTATGCCTTGCCGCATATCTTGCTGGCCAGCGTCACCAACTCAACCATCCAGGGGCGCTTTCGTCACTCGTTCTGGAACGAGGTGTATGAGTCGGTACTGGCCTGGTACATCATGCGCCCGGTGTTGTTGGCCATGGTCAACCCCAAGCTTGGCAAGTTCAACGTGACGGCCAAGGGTGGGATGATCGATGAAAGTTATTTCGACTGGAAAATGGCACGGCCGTACATCGTTGTCCTGGCGCTGAATCTCATCGGCATGTTGGTGGGCGTGGCCAAACTCGGGTTCGATCCAGATGCCAGCGCCGTGACCTTGCTGATCAACCTGGTCTGGACGCTGTACAACATCATCATTAGCGCAGCCGCCGTTGCCGTAGCCAGTGAGGCGCGGCAGATCCGCGCCGAACCGCGTGTGTTTGCCACCTTGCCAGCCATGCTGGGCCTGGCCAATGGCAAGACAATTGCCTGCCAAACCAACGACTTTTCACAACGCGGTGTTGGCATTCATTTGCCCGAAGGCGTTCAGGTTGCCTGTGGTGAAGAGGTGCATGTCTCCCTGTTTCGCGATGGTGAAGAGGGCGTTTTTCCGGCCAGTGTGGTGTTCAGCCATGGGCAGACCCTGGGCCTGAACTTCGCCAACCTGACCTTGCAACAACAAAGTGAACTGGCACGCCTGACGTTTTCGCGGGCTGATACCTGGGCCAAGAGCTGGGGCACGGGCGTGGTGGATACCCCGCTCGGTGCCCTTGCTGAAGTGACCGGTATTGGATGGCGCGGGATATGCCTGCTGTCGCGTGCAACGTTCGATGAATCCGTGCGTCATGTTCGCGCCCTGTCTTTTACCTTTAAATCCACTCCGAGGAATCCATGAGTCAGAAACGCAAAGGCATGCTATCCCTCTGGTTCATCTTGTCGATTCCATTGCTTACTTCAGCCTTGTCGACTGCCTGGGCTGAAGAGGTTGTCGAAACGCAGGAGCCTGTCACTGAAGACGGTGCGTTAGTCGAAGAAGTGGTTGTTCCCGAATTTACTCCGACCTACAGCGCCACGCTCAAGCAATTGGGGGCTAATTACCCCATGCACTTGCGCGGTATTGAAGGCAGTGACAGCGTCAGCTTCGATGTGCGATCCGATCAAGTGGTGACCAAAGCCCGGGTCAACTTGGAATACAGCTACTCGCCTTCTCTGCTCAGCGATCTCTCGCAGATCAACGTGATGGTTAACGATCAGGTGGCTGCCAGCCTGCCCGTCCCCAAGGAGACCGCCGGAACCTTGCAGCAGCAGGTAGTGGATATCCCGGCGCATCTGGTGACCGAGTTCAACCGCCTGACGCTGCAGCTGATTGGCCACTACACCATGATGTGTGAAGACCCACTGCATTCCAGTTTGTGGGCCAAGGTCAGCAACACCAGCCAACTTGAGCTGGAGACCACGCAGATTGCCTTGCCCGACGATTTGGCTCGGCTTCCTTTGCCGTTCTTTGATGGCCGTGATTCGCGTGCGCTGGAATTGCCTTTCGTGTTCGCCAGCAGCCCTGACAATCGCAGCCTGGAAGCGGCGGGTGCGGTCGCGTCCTGGTTTGGTGCATTGGCCAGTTATCGTGGTGCGCGGTTCCCGGTTAGCCTGGCGCAATTGCCTGAGAAGGGGCATGCGGTTGTTGTCATCGTGGGCAGTGCTTCCGTGGCCGGAATTGAACTGCCACAGAGTGCGACACCAACGCTGAGCATGATCACCAACCCCAATGATCCGCTCGGCAAGCTGCTGGTGATTGCAGCACGTGATGGCGATCAGCTCAAACAGGCCGCCCTGACCCTGGTCACGGGCAGCAAGGTGCTGGCAGGCGCCAGTGCGCAGATTGAGCGGTTTGACACTCTGCAGCCCCGTAAACCCTATGATGCGCCGAATTGGTTGCCCAGCGACCGGCCGGTACAGCTGGGGGAGCTCAGCGACGCTAAACGTTTGAGCGTTTCCGGCTACGACCCAGGCACCATCAATCTCCCCATGCGCCTGCCGCCTGATTTGTTCAACTGGCGGGAAAAAGGGGTGCCACTGCATCTTAAGTACCGTTACACCCCGCAGCCGGTATCAACCAACTCCTCGCTGCTGATCAGCGTCAGCGGCAAGTTCATCAAATCGCTGCCATTGCCGTCGCAAGAGAGCTTGAAGGACAACGAGTCGTTGCTGGCCAAGCTGCAGGATGATGAGAGCCTGCTGCAAGAGAGCAAGCTGCTTCTACCGCTGGACAGCCTGCCGCTGCAGTCTGCGCTGCAACTGCGGTTTATGTACGACTACATCAAGCAGGGCGAGTGCCGCGACATCATCATCGACAACATGCGCGGCACGATCGAGGCGGACTCCACCCTCGACCTCAGTGGTTATGAGCATTTTATTGCCATGCCCAACCTGGGCGTGTTTCAGAGCAGTGGTTTCCCCTTCACGCGTATGGCTGACCTTTCAGAAACGGCTGTCGTGATGCCAGCGAATGCCGGTGTCGAAGAAATCTCCCTGTACCTCGATGTTATGGGCCGTTTTGGCGATTCAACCGGCTTACCCGCCAGCGCCGTTAGTGTCACCCAGGGCGATCACGATGAGCCGCTGGAAGGCAAGGATTTGCTGGTGCTGGCCTCGGGTAGCAATCAGCCGCTGTTGCAACGCTGGGCCGATCGCCTACCGGCCAGCCTGACGGGGCAATCAAGCTTTGAAATGTCTGATCTGGTGCATCGTATGCGCACCTGGGTGGGTTCTGATACCCGTGCCAATCAGCGGCAGGCGCGTAGCAGTCTAGCGCTCGCAACAGGGGGCGCTGGTGCCTTCCTGACTGGCTTTGAGTCGCCGCTCGACAGCGGACGCAGTGTGGTGGTGATTGCTGCTGCAAGCCCGGACAAGCTGGTCGACATCAGCTCAGCCCTGCGGGGTGGTGAGGATTACGAAGAGTCAATCCAGGGCAGTTTGGCCGTGATCAATGGCAAACGCATCAGTTCGCTGGTCGCCGACGAGCAGTATTACGTGGGTGAGCTGGGCTGGCTGCGTTACCTGCAATGGCTGCTGGCACACAATCTCTTCTGGATGCTGCTGTTGACCGCTGTGGCGGTAAGCCTGGCCAGCCTGTTGCTGTTCTTTACTCTGCGTGCCCGTGCAAATGCACGTTTGAAAGATTGAGGCAGATCATGAAGCGGCCTGTATTGAGCCTGTGCGCAGGTCTGCTATTTACGGTTAGCGGCACGGCGGCCAATGCCGCCTGTACCGCTGAGTGGCCGCATTGGCAGCGATTTGCGCAGCACTGGGTGCAACCGGACGGCCGTGTGCTGGAATCAAGCCTGGAAAAGAACCACAGCACCTCTGAAGGGCAGTCTTATGCACTGTTCTTTGCGTTGGTCGCCAATGATCAGGCGCGGTTCGAGACCATCTGGCGCTGGAGCCGCGAAAACCTGATGGGCAATGCCCCACAAACGACTTTACCGGCCTGGCTTTGGGGGCAAGGTAAGGATGGGGTGTGGAAGGTTCAAGATGCCAACTCGGCCTCTGATGCTGACCTGTGGTTTGTCTACGCGCTGCTAGAAGGTGCACGTTTGTGGCAAAAGCCGCAGTACCGAGACGATGCCCTGAGCCTGTTGGCGCAGATCAAAAAGCAGGAAATCACTGAGCTGCCAGGTCTTGGGGCCGTGTTATTGCCTGGGCCAATTGGTTTCTCGCACATTGGTCACCTGTGGCGCATCAACCCCAGTTATCAGCCTCTACCGCTGATGCGGCGACTGGCTGCTGTTGATCCCAAGGGGCCGTGGAATGCCATCGCCGCGCACACCGCCACCCTGCAGAACGAAGCGGGTGCCCATGGTTTTGCTGCCGACTGGATTGGCTACCGCGCCGTGTCGGACAGCGCTGGACTGTTCGCCAGTGACCCAATGAAAGGCGACAGCGGCAGTTATGACGCCATTCGCGTCTATCTCTGGGCCGGTATGACGCACCCCAAAGACCCGCTGGCTAAACCGCTGCTGGCCAGTCTGCATGGCATGGCACGCGCCACCGCCTCCACTGGTTTGCCACCAGAAAAGGTCAATGTGCGCAATGGCAGCACAGAGGGGCAGAGCCCAAGTGGTTTTTCCGGCGCCCTGGTGCCTTATTTCCGCGCTAAGGGCCAGCCCTGGCTGGAAGAGTTACAGGATCAGCGTGCTCGTGCCGCGATTGATCAGTGGATTGCCGGCACTGGCCCGGCGCCTTTCTATTACGACTACATGCTTAGCCTGTTCGGCCTTGGCTGGGCTGATCAGTATTACCAGTTTGCGGCTGATGGCCGTCTGCAACCGCGTTGGGAGAGTTCATGTTCCGCTACCGCCCCTTAACTCTGGCGCTGTTGGCTGCGATGGCCCACGGCAGTCTCCAGGCCGAGACTGAGGGCACGCACACCCTGCTGATTGAGCAAGGGCACTTCTGGCAAAACCAGGAGAAACCCAAGCGTGCTACGGAAGTGTGGAACAAGCTCTTGTTGCTCGACGCCAACCAGCCGGATGCACTTTATGGCCTGGGTTTGATTGCGGTTCAAGCGGCCAAACCGGCTGAGGCCAACCAATATTTACAACGTTTGCAGGCGTTGCAGCCGCTGCCACGTCAAGCGTTGTTGCTGGCGCAGGATATCCGCCTGCTGGACCCCGCCAATCAGCAGTTGCTGGATGAAGCGCGCTTGCTGGTAGAGTCCGACGAGCGTGCCAAGGCGGTGGATGTGTACCGTCGGGCGCTAGGCGGCAAACCGGGGCAGGGTCAGGTTGGCCTGGAGTTCTACAACAACCTGGGTTACGTCGACCAGCATTGGACCGAGGCGCGACGGGGCATGGAGCGGCTGCAGCGCGAATACCCCAATGATCCCTATATCGCCTTGTTTTTAGCCAAACACCTGGCGCGTAATCAGGGCGCGCGCGAGGAGGGCATTCGTGCCCTGGCCAAGTTGGCTGAGCGCGAGGACATTGGCGGGGATGCGGATGAAAGCTGGCGCCTGGCACTGACCTGGATGGGCCCACCCAAGCCCGCACAGCAACCACTCTTCGAGCAGTTTCTGCGCACCCACCCGGATGATGAAGAAATCCGTGCCCTGCTGATCAAAGGGCGCACCCAGCCCAGTGCGGGTAGTGGTGCAGTTGCCTGGCGCCGTGATCCGCTGCTGGACAGTGGTCTGAAAGCCCTGGAGCAGGACAACCTGGCCGTGGCTGAACGTGATCTGACGGCCTACCTGAAATCTCATCCAAATGATGCCGATGTCCTGGGTGGCTTGGGTATTTTGCGTCAGCGTCAGGAACGCTTCGAAGATGCCGAGGTGCTGCTGACCAAAGCGGTCAGGCAAGGCGGTCGTTCCTGGCAGCGTGCGTTGGATGACGTGCGCTACTGGTCCTTGTTGCAACGTGCACGGGACAACCTGGCGCGTGACAAAGTCGCTGATGCCCGGCAACAGCTGGAGCAGGCGCGCCGGCTCAAACCTAATGACAGTGAAGCACTCCTGGCCCTTGCTGAGTTGCAGGCCCAGCAGGGTGAGTTAGCTGCCGCTGAAGCCGGATACCGGCAGGCACTGGCAGCGCGCAGCCAGGAAGCCCGCGCATTGCGTGGGCTGGCTCAGGTTCTGGGTGAGCAGGGCAAGCCCGATGAAGCATTGCGTTTGCTGGAACGCCTGCCCAAGGCTGAGCGTGAGAAGCTCGGTGGGCTTGGGCAGTTGCGTGCTGAGCAGGCCTTGCAGCGCGCTCGTGCTGCCGAAAAACGTGGTGACACCTCAGCGATGCGTCAGGAGCTCGAGACCGCCCTGCGCGATGACCCAAACAATGCCTGGGCACGGTTTGCTCTGGCTCGTTTGTATGTGGACCTGGGTGCCGTCAATGAAGCGCGCAGCCTGATGGATGGGCTATTGGCCAACAAACCGGATGACCGCGACGCGCTTTACACCAGCGCTCTGCTGTCAATTCAGTTGAATGAATGGCAGCAAGCGCAAACCACCCTTGCCCGTATTCCGCGTGATGCACGCAATGCCGACATCAATCGGCTGGTGGAGGAAGTGGAGTTCAACCTGCAGTTGCAGCGTATCAATGAACTCAGCCGCAGTGGCCGCAAGGCCGAAGCGCGCGCGTTCTTGCAGCGTATCGAGCCGCAGGCGGATGCCAAGCCAGCGCGTCTGGCCGCTTTTGCTGCGGCCTATGCCGATGCCAATGATCCGCAGCGGGCGATTGCCATCATGCGTGACTTGCTGGCCCGCAGCCCGCGGGCAGATCTGTCCCTGACGTTGAGTTATGCCAGTGTGCTGCTGGAAGCCGAGCAGGATACTGAGGTCGCCGGCATTCTGCGAGATTTGCAGGGGCGCAGCATGACCGTCGAGCAGCGTCAGCAGTATGACGATCTACTGTTTTATTACCGGGTTCGCCAGGCTGAGCAATTGCGTCAGCGTGGCGAACTGGCGGCAGCTTATGACACCTTGGCGCCAGCCTTGGCGCAGCGCCCCCAGGATCGTCTGGCAGTGTCGGCACTGGCACGCATGTATGGCGCCAACGGTGATACCAGCAAGGCACTTGAGTTGTTCAAGCCGCTGGTCAAGCGTCATCCGAATGATGCCAATCTGCTGGTAGGTGCCGCTGATATGGCGGCTCAGGAGGCTGAAAACGCTTACGCCGAAGATGCCCTGGAGCGCGCATTGAAGCTGGCGCCCAATGAGGTTGATATCCTCACCACGGCTGCCCGGGTATACCGTTTCCTGGGCCGCACCGGAACGGCTGCCGAGTTGCTCGGTAAAGTGGTCGCCCAGGAAAAGCTGGAGCAGACCCCGACCTTTGCGGCCAACACTCGGCCGGCCGCAGCGCCCGCCAATCCGTTTGCCGGCATTGGCTCCGCAACCGTTGCACAGGATGCGATTCCAATGCCTGTTGAGAGCTTGGCCGTCGCGCCGCACACAAGCGCGCAACGTCCTCTGGAGTTGATCCCCGCTCCGGTTGAGCAGCAGGCCACGCGCACAGCCCCCGCTTTGCTTGCGGAACCGCTGACGAGTCAGCAAACGCCATTAAGGGCCAGGGCGGACGTGCAACCGGCCAGCAACCCTTTTGTCCTGAGCGACGATACGGCTGAGGTGGACCCGCGTGCGGGCATGAGCGAGGCCGCAAGGGCGCTGGACGACATCATGCAGCAGCGCAGCCCCTATCTGGTTCAAGGTCTGACGGTACGTACCAATGACAGTGAATCGGGGCTGAGCAAGATCACGGATATTCAGGCTCCATTTGAAGCCAGTATGCCGCTAGGTGATAACCGTCTGGCTGTGCGCGTCACCCCGGTTGCGCTGAATGCCGGCAGTGTGGGTGAGGGTGCCCGCGATCGCTTTGGCGGTGGCCCCGTGGCAACGCTGGCCAATCCTGGCGTTGCTCCTGGTTCGCAGAAAGATTCTGGGGTTGGCCTGGCCGTGGCGTTCGATAACCCAGGGGAGGGCTTCAAGGCTGACCTGGGTACCACGCCACAGGGCTTCCTCTATAGCACGGCAGTCGGTGGCGTGAGCCTGGAACGCAGTGTTGCCGGTAGCCCTAACCTGCATTGGAGCACCAAGCTGTCGCGCCGCGCCGTGACGGACAGTCTGTTGTCTTTTGCCGGTGCCGAAGATCAGCGTACCGGGCAACAGTGGGGTGGAGTAACCGCCAACGGTGGGCGCGCTCAGCTGAGCTTTGATGACCGTGAAGTTGGTGCCTATGCCTACGTCGGTATGCACCGCTTGATGGGTAACAATGTTGAGGACAATGACCGGTTTGAATTGGGCTCCGGTGTGTACTGGTACCTGCAGAATGACGAAAAGAGTCAGTCGACCATTGGCCTCAACCTGTTGGGCATTGGCTACCAGGAGAACCAGGGGCACTTCACCTTCGGCCATGGTGGTTATTTCAGCCCGCAGACGTTCTTTGCCATCGGTGTGCCGGTTACCTGGGCACGGCGGTTTGACCGCCTGACCTTCCAGTTGAAAGGTTCGGTCGGCGTACAAACCATCCAGCAGGATGATGCCGACTACCACCCTGGCGATGCCGCGCTGCAAGCTGCGGCCAGTCGTGCCCTGGGACGTGAAGCGGTGTACGAGGGCTCAAGTGATAGCGGCATCGGCTACAACCTGAGCGGCGCTGCCGAATACCGTCTGGGCAGCAATTTCTTCGTCGGTGGTCAGGTGGGTGTCGACAATGCCCAGGACTATCGCCAATTGAATGGCGGTCTCTACCTGCGTTACATGTTTGAAGACATGACCGGGCCGATGGCGCTGCCGGTTTCTCCCTATCAATCCCCTTACGCTAACTAAAGGTTTTTCGATGGCTTCTTCATTGCTCGCCGGCCTGTCCATTCTGATCATTGGCGACAGCCACATGGCGACCCCCAACTACCTGATCGGTGGCTTGCACGACGACCTCACCCGCAAGGGCGCCAATGTGCACTCCATTGGCATTTGCGGTGCCAATGCCGGTGACTGGCTTAAAGCCACCCCCGGTGGGGCATGTGGTGCGGCCGAACGTCGTGGTAAAGAGCCAGCCGTGGTGCTACGTGGCAAGGCCACTACCACGCCGATCCAGCAATTGATCGCCAAGGACAAGCCTGACCTGGTGTTGATCGTGATCGGTGACACCATGGCCGGTTATGACAAGCCTTCGTTCCCCAAAGCCTGGATCTGGCAGCAGACCTCCGGTTTGACCAAAGCCATTGCCGCGACCGGTACGCAGTGCGCCTGGATTGGGCCTAACTGGGGTACAGAGGGCGGCAAGTACGGCAAGACCTACGCCAAGGTCAAACAGATGTCGGCGTTTCTCTCTACCAACGTCGCGCCGTGCAGCTATGTCGACTCGCTGAAGTTCTCCAAGCCAGGGCAATGGGCCACCACGGATGGTCAGCATTTGAATGCCCAGGGCTACCAGAAATGGGGTACTTCCATCAGTGCCGCGCTGGAAGATGTGCGCAAGAACGCCGCCAAATAACTCACGCCTTAACCCTTTTGCCATGATCTGATCGAGGAACCCTTCGATGTCTTCTTCCGTACTTGCTGGCCTGACCCTTATGGTTCTGGGCGAGAGCCACATGAGCCTGCAGAATCACCTGACCGAGCCACTCAATGCGGCCTTGGTGGCAAAAGGTGCCAAGGTGCACTCCATCGGCGCCTGCGGTGCCAGTGCGGCGGATTGGCTGATCACCAAGAAGGTTGACTGCGGCGCCGTACAGGACAACACCGGCAAGCTGGTCCTCAAGGGCAGCGGTGCGACCACCACCCCAATCAAGCAGCTGATTGCGCAGAAAAAGCCGGATGTGGTGGTGCTGGTCATCGGTGACACCATGGCTTCTTACGACAAACCAGCGTTTCCCAAGGCCTGGGCCTGGCAGAGCGTGACCAACCTGACCAAGGCGATTGCCGAAACCGGCACCAAGTGTGTGTGGGTTGGTCCGGCCTGGGGCAAGGTCGGTGGCATGTACAAGAAGAACGATCAGCGTACCCAGCTGATGTCGAAGTTCCTCGCCGCCAACGTGGCGCCGTGCACCTACGTCGATTCGCTGGCGATGTCCAAACCAGGGCAGTGGATCACTACGGATGGCCAGCATTTCACCGTGGCCGGTTACAAGGCCTGGGGCAATGCGATTGCCGACGCGATGGCCAAGCTGCCAGCTGCCAGCCTTAAGGGAGGAAAATGATGCGTGCCCTCATTAGCTTGTTTGCGCTGTTGCCCGTGACGTTGTTGCAGGCTGCCGAAATTCCGCTGTACCCCACTGGCCCAAGTGAAGATTCGGCGTTTTTACGTTTTTTCAATGCCGGGCAGTCGGCGCTTGAACTCAGCGCCGCCAATGGCGCCAGCCTGCGCCTGGACGGTGATGTGCGCGCTTCCGACTTTCTCACCGTCCCAGCGGGCAAGCCGATCAAAGGCACCCTGAAGCAAGCCAATCAGGCGCAGGAACTGGATATCAGTGTTGCCCCGGGCGAGTTTGCTACCGTGGTCGGTATCACCACGCAGCAGGGCCTTGAGTTGGTCACCGTGCGTGAGATGCCGGATGATTTCAATGCACTCAAAGCGTCGCTGGCCTTCTACAGCCTCGATACGTCCTGTGCCAATGCAGGCCTGCAAGCGGCCGGGCGCAATGTCGATATTTTCAAGGATGTTGCCCATGGTGCCGTGCAGCGTCGCTCGATCAATCCGTTGAGCCTGTCGGTGCAGCTGCGTTGCGCTGGCGCCTCAGTGGGCGAACCACTTGCATTGGGTGAGTTGGCAGCCGGCCAGCGCTACACCTTGTTCCTTGTGCCTTCGGCTGATGGTCCGCGCCTGTTCCAGACCCTCGACAACCTGGCGAACTGACGTATAAACCATGGTCTTCACCTCGCTCGAGTTCCTGACGCTCTTCCTGCCCCTCGTGTTGTTGATCTATGTGCTCGCGCGCCCGCAGTGGCGCAACGGCGTGTTGCTGGTCGGTAGTTGGGTGTTCTTCGGCTGGCTCAGCCCGATGTTCATGCTGCTGCACACGGTACTGACCGTGATTACCTGGATCGGTGGGCTACTGATCGACCGAGCGCCGTTCGGTTCGAAGAGCCGGGTGCGCTGGTTGGCCGGGATGATCGTGCTCAACGTCCTGGTTCTGTGCTGGTACAAGTACGCCAACATCCTGGCAGCGACCCTCAATGAGGTGTTGATGGCCCAGGGGGCAATGCCTCTTGAGTGGCAGAAGGTGGCGTTGCCGGCAGGCTTGTCGTTTATCGTGCTGCAGGCCATTTCGTATCTGGTCGATGTGCACCGGCGCACCGTGAAGGTCGAGCGCAGCTTTATTGACTATGCCACCTACCTGCTGATGTTTGGCCAGTCCATCGCCGGACCGATCATTCGTTACAGCTGGGTCAGTGAAGAGCTGTCCAACCGGGGACTCAGCTGGCGCAACTTCAGCCTGGGTGCCCGGCGTTTCATGATCGGCATGAGCATGAAAGTGTTGGTGGCCGATAGCCTGGCGCCGGTGGTCGATGTGGCGTTTGCGTTGCCGGAACCGAGCTTTGTCGATGCCTGGATGGGGTGCCTGGCGTATTCGCTGCAGTTGTTCTTTGACTTCGCGGGTTACAGCGCAATGGCCATTGGTATCGGCTTGATGCTGGGGTTCCATTTTCCGGAGAACTTCAATCGCCCTTATCTTGCCCGCAGCATTCAAGATTTCTGGCGGCGTTGGCATTTGTCGTTGTCCAGTTGGATACGTGATTACCTATACATCCCCTTTGGTGGTAACCGTGGCAGTCAGTGGCTGATCTACCGGAACCTGTTTCTGACCATGGCCATTGCCGGCTTGTGGCATGGCGGCGATAGCTGGAATTTCCTGCTGTGGGGCGCCGCCCACGGCGTGGCCCTGTGCGTGGCGCGCATCTGGAGTGGCGCTGGTTGGTTCAGTATGCCCAGAGCGCTTTCACATGTGCTGACGCTGTTGTTTGTTGCACTGGCTTGGACGTTGTTCCGCGCCCCTGATTTCGCCACCGCATTGACTATGTATGCGGGCCAGTTTGGGCTGCATGCATTTGCCATGGGCGATGCCTTGGCAGCCACTGTGCGCCCGACTCATGCTATTGCGGCGGCGCTGGGTGTGCTCTGCGTGATTGCGCCGGTTTATCAGCAACGCTTCGAAGCGCGTTTCAGCCAGAACACCCTGTTCTGTCTGTTGGGTTCTCTCTGGCCGGTATTGGGCTTTTTGTTGTCGTTTGCCTTGATTGCCAGCCGTGAAACGGTGCCCTTCCTGTACTTCCAGTTTTAAGGCCTGATGTCATGACTGATAACCAATATGCAGCGGCCGAAGGTTTAACCGCGAGGCTGAGTCCCCTGGCGGGCATGGTGATGTTTGCGTTCCTGGTTGCAGGCTTGGTTTCTGTGCTGTGGGCCATGTTTATCAGTGACAAAGTGGCGTTGCAGCCCACGCAGCCACTCAGTTGGGAACAGTTTTTCGATGGCGCGGTGACCCACCGCATTGCCGAAGAGCTGGCGAATGTGCCGTTTGCCAAACGGGCAGCGGACCTGGAGCGTGCCGCCAGTTGGTTGGCGATTGGTGATACCGGTCCCCGTGTGCGTCAAGGCTGTGCGAACTGGTTGTTTCTGACCGATGAGCTGAAAATTCATCCACATGCTGCTGCAGATGCTGATGCGCGTGTGCAGAAAGTCGCAGCGTTGCAAGAACAGCTCAGCAAGCGTGGTATTCGTTTGCTGGTAGTGCTGGTGCCGGACAAGAGCCGCATTGCTTCGCAGCAGTTGTGTGCCATCGAACGCTCACCACTGTTGGCCAGCCGTGCGCAGGATTGGCAGCGGGTACTTCAGGCCAAGGGCGTCGAGGTGTTGGATTTGGCTCCGACGCTGCAACCACTCGGCAGCGATGCCTTCCTGCGTACCGACACGCACTGGAGCGAAGTCGGCGCCGAGCGCTCGGCTGCAGCGGTGGCCGAGCGGATAGCTGCACTGGGCGTTAGCCCAACCCCGGCCAAACAGTTTGTGGCCAGTGTTACGGCGCCGCAGCCGCGTCCCGGCGATCTGGTGCGTTTGGCTGGGCTCGATTGGTTGCCTGAGAGCCTGCAGCCAGCCATGGAGCAGGTGGCAGTCACCCAGATCAAGGAAGTGCAGGGCGCCGCCGATGAAGCCGCATTGGGCGAGGATGATCTGTTCGGCGACAGCCAACTGCCGAACCTTGCCGTGATTGGCACCTCGTTCTCGCGTAACTCCAACTTCATCCCTTTCCTTGAACGCGCGGTGGGTGCGCGTGTGGGGAACTTTGCCAAGGATGGCGGTGAGTTCTCAGGGGCGGCTAAGGACTATTTCACCAGCCCGGCGTTCAAGCAGACGCCGCCTGAGGTGCTGATCTGGGAAATTCCTGAGCGTGATTTGCAGTTACCTTACCGCGACGACATCATGCTGGACAGCCAACCCGGTTGAGGGAATGAGCACTCAAACAAAAGGCCATGCTGCACCGCATGGCCTTTTGCTTTACGGGTTTACTGAAGCGCTGCTAGATGATGCCGCGCTCATCAGCATTGATCAGGCTGTGTAAGCCCCCGAGTGATTCCCTGGCTTGAGAGCGGGTCAGAAGCTTGGTCTGAACCGCTGCCGGAAGATCTGTGATGCGGATGACGCCTTTACTGATCAGCAAATGCACTAAATCGTCCACGACGCGGATCATGTCCAGGTCGCTTTGCTTCAGTTGCATAAGGTTCGATTCAAGGTTCTGGCTGGCAAACCATGCTTGAATCTCGTCTGAGTCGGCCGTCAGGGTGTTGGTCATGCTCTCGAACGGCATCACCTCCACTCGCCGCAGGTGGCCGCTGGCATCCCGCTGGACATAGAACATCGGCATTATCCTTCCCTATGACCCGCCCTCGGCAAGTCCCGCTATTGAGCTTAGCTGGAACGTCGGCCCCGACCAGTTACAAAGCCCTGCTTCCTGCTGCATGCGGTCAATGCCGATTTAGTCGATGAACAACTGCTGCACCACCGAGAAGTCCTGCTTGCCTTTACCTTGCTTGAGCAGCAGGCGATACAGCTGCAACGCCAGTGCGCCCATCGGCGTGCTGCTGCCGCTGGCTTGTGCAGCTTCCTGTGCCAGGCCGAGGTCTTTGGTCATCAGCTCAGCCATAAAGCCGCCGCTGTAGCCTTTGGACGCCGGGGCGTTTTCCATCACGCCGGGCCAGGGGTTGTACTTCTCCAGCGTCCAGTTGCCGCCCGAGCTCTGGCGCATTATTTCGGCCAGTACCGCTGGCTCCAGACCGTTGGCCACACCCATGGCCATGGCTTCGGCGGTGGCGATCATCTGCACCGCCAGCACCTGGTTATTGCACACCTTGGCCACTTGGCCTGCACCGTCGGGGCCGGCGTGGAAGATGTTCTTGCCCATGGCCTCAAAGATCGCCCGGGCTTTTTCCAGAGTGGCGGCTGCGCCGCCGATCATAAAGGTCAGGGTGCCTGCTGCTGCACCGGCGGTGCCGCCGGATACGGGCGCGTCGAGCAGTTCGATACCGCGTGCGGCCGCCGCTTGGTGCACCTTACGTGCGGCTTCCGGGGCAATGGTCGAGCATTCCAGCACCAGGCTGCCGGGCTTGAGCGCGGCCAGCAGGCCGTTATCACCCAGGTACAGGCCTTCGACATGCCGGCTGGCAGGCAGCATGCTAACCACCACATCGGCATTCAGCACCGCATCCAGCGCGCTGCTGGCCGCTTGCGCGCCGTCCTTGGCGAGGTCTTCGACGGCTGCCTGCAGCAGGTCGAAGACCCTTAGATTGAAGCCGGCCTTGAGCAGGTTGCGCGCCATGGGCAGGCCCATGTGGCCGAGGCCGATAAAAGCGATTGTTGTCATTGTTATGCTCCTGTCGCGCTGAAGAGTGGCCGTTGCCAGGTTACAGGTCTGCCAGTGGGTGGGCGCCGTCCCAGGCGGGGGCGAAGTGCGCGTCGATTACTTGCTGCGGAATGCTCGCCACATCCGGCCAGTGCCAGCGTGGCGCGTGGTCCTTGTCGATCAGCCGCGAGCGCACGCCTTCGGCGAATTCCGGGTGGCGGCAGCAGTTCAGGCTCATGGCGTATTCCATGCGGAAGACATCGGCTAGGGAAAGCTTCTGGGCGCGCTTGATCTGTTCCCATACCAGGTGCCCGGTCAGCGGGCAGCCGCCGGCCAGGGTCTTGGCGGCGCGGGCCAGCAGCAGGTCGCTGTCGCTGTGCAAAGCGCTGATGGCGTGCCAGGCGTGGGGCAGATCGGCGGTATCGAGCAGCTCATCGATACGCGCGCGGCGCGGCAGCCATTGGGCCTCTGGCAGTTCGGTTAGCGCCTGGTTTTCCAAAGCCTTGAGCAGGCTGTGTAGTTGCTGCGGGCTCTGTTCCTGCCAATTGAGCTGAGCCAAACCATCGAGTAAGTCGTCCTGCTGGCTGTCGAGCAGCACGCGGTCGGCCAGGTCCAGATCCAGCGCATCCCTGGCGTTGATGCTGCTGGCGGTCAGGCCGAGAAACAGGCCGAGCTTGCCCGGCAGGCGCGCGAGGAACCAGCTGCCGCCGACATCCGGGTACAAGCCGATATTCACTTCCGGCATGCCCAGGCGGCTGCCTGGGGTG
>C687J35504_10001065_pt1 | contig 19526 bp, 15 predicted proteins | sample RifCSPhighO2_02_FD_35504 | JGI IMG/M metagenome (IMG submission 35504) | reverse complement strand
CCACGATCTCCTAACTTATTCAAATGATGGATAACAGTACCCCTTGTTAAATGAGAATTAAATGCGATTTCATCAGAAGAGATTAATCTATCCTCTTTTTTTGCTTTTACTAATTCTAAAAAAATTCTAAAGCAAGATTTTTCTTTGTCTCTTGGACTGGACAATCCAAGGGAGTCAGATAACCACTGTAAATCTTGGTTTAAACCTTCTCTTTCTTCCTTCTCAACCTGTCTGATGCTTATCTCTTTGAACATTTTAGCGAAATATTTAAATATATGTTGTTTGTTTATCTTAATTCAACAAAGTTTTAATATATAAACTTTTTGTAAAGGGGGTTAAAATATGGCTGAAAAACAAAATATAAATGTGAACATGGATCATTCAAATCNGGCATTTTTTTCAGATGGAATCTCTCTATTCAACAGGAAAGATAAGTTTTTCATAGATTTCAGGCAGACAAGNCCAAGGATAGANATAGTTGGGGAAAAACAGCACTATAGTCATGCAGTGAAGCATAGTACAATAGTTCTTGATCCTATCATTGCTAAGGCTTTGTTTAAGCTGTTAAAAGACAGTATTGGGAAGTATGAGAAGCAATTTGGAAAGATAGACCTGCCAAAACAAGAGAAAACAAAAAAGCAGGAGAAAGAACAGGTTACTACAGACAGGAATTATATCGGCTAAGATGAAAGATAAAGAGCTAAAAAAGAACGAGGAAGAAAAGAAAAAACTCGAGAAAGAGATAAAGGAAGAGATAGAGAAAGAAAAGAAACTGTCAAAGGAATACTTAGAAACACTGCAGAGGGTTCAAGCAGAATTTGAGAACTACATGAAGAGAGTTGAAAAAGACAAAGAGGAATTTGTCAAGTATGCGAAGCATGATTTGATTTTGAAGCTGCTGCATATCATTGATGATTTTGAAAGAGCATTGAACTCTAAAGAAGCTAAAGAAGAGTTTGTAAAAGGGGCTGAAATGATTTTCAAGCAATTAAATAAGACGCTTCATGAAGAAGGGGTGAGAGAAATAAGTGCGTTAGGAGAAAAGTTTGATGTGTACAGGCATGATATCGTAGGAAAGGTTGAAGGGAATAAAGATGATATCATTGTTGAAGAGGTGAGAAGAGGTTATATGTTAAAAGACAAAGTTTTGAGACCTAGCCTGGTAAAAGTCAGCAAGGTCAAGGAGGTTAGAGAAAATGAGTAAAATTTTAGGTATAGATTTAGGAACTTCAAATTCAGCAGCTTCTGTTTTACAGGGAGGAAGACCTGTAATAGTTCCAAGTGCAGAGGGTGCTTCATTATATGGGAAGGCATTTCCTTCAGTAGTTGCATTTACAAGAGATGGAGAAATCTTTATTGGTGAGCCAGCAAGAAGACAGGCAGTAAGCAATCCTGAAGGGACTGTAATGGCAGCCAAGAGAAAAATGGGGAAAAATTTCAAGTATGAAATCTATGGTAAAAAATATACTCCACAACAAATTTCGGCGTTTATCTTACAGAAGATAAAGAAAGATGCAGAATCATTTTTAGGAGAGAAAGTTGAGAAAGCAGTCATTACTGTTCCAGCTTATTTTGATGATGATCAGAGACAGGCTACTAAAGATGCAGGGACTATTGCAGGATTGGAAGTGGTGAGAATTGTAAACGAGCCTACTGCAGCGTCATTAGCTTATGGATTGGATAAAAAAGAAATGGATTCTAAAATACTGGTATTTGACCTTGGAGGAGGTACGTTGGATGTTACAATTATGGAGTTTGGAGACGGAATTTTTGAGGTCAAATCCACTTCAGGAGATACTAGTTTAGGTGGAACTGACATGGATGAAGCAGTAATGAATTTNATAATCAAAGAATTTGAAAAAACAAGCGGCGTGGATTTAAGCGATGATGCTACTGCTCTGCAAAGAGTGAGAGAAGCTGCGGAGAAGGCAAAGATAGAGCTTTCTACAACTATAGAGACTGATATTAATCTGCCTTTCATAACTGCAACCGATAAAGGACCAAAGCATCTTAACTTAAAATTAACAAGAAGCCAATTGGAAAAATTAGTTGATCCGATTGTTCAGAAATGCAAAAAACCTGTTGAGCAGGCTCTGAAGGATGCTAAGCTAACTAAAGAAGGTGTTAACAAAGTGATATTAGTTGGCGGTCCAACAAGAATGCCAATTGTAAGGAATTTCATTGAAAAGTTGGCAGGAAAGAAAGCCGAAGGCGGAGTTGATCCTATGGAATGTGTTGCAATGGGCGCAGCAATTCAGGGAGGAGTTTTATCTGGAGATGTTAAAGATGTGTTATTGTTGGATGTAACACCATTAACATTAGGAATTGAAACTTTAGGAGGAATAAGAACACCATTAATTACAAGGAATACGACAATTCCGACAAAGAAAACACAAGTGTTTTCCACTGCAGCAGACAATCAACCTGGTGTGGAGATTAATGTTTTGCAGGGAGAGAGGGAAATGGCTATTGATAATAAATCTCTTGGAAGATTCCTATTAGACGGAATTCCACCTGCACCGAGAGGGACTCCGCAGATAGAGGTTACATTTGACATAGATGCAAATGGAATACTAAATGTCAGTGCCAAAGATTTAGGAACAAAGAAAGAACAGAGTATAAAGATTACAGCAAGCCAGAAACTGAATGAAGAAGAAGTAGAAAGAATGAGAAAAGAAGCAGAGGAATATTCAGAACAAGATAAGAAGAGAAAGGAGCTAGTAGACATAAAGAACCAAGCAGATTCTGTTGTGTATTCTACTGAAAAAATGCTTGCAGATTATGGAGACAAAGTAGACAAGGAAACAAAAGAGAAGATACAAAAAGAGATTAATGAAATCAAGGAAGCGATGAAAGAAGATGATGCTTCCAAGATAAAAAGCAAGCTTGATGAAGCAAACAAAGTGATACAGGAAATTGGCATGAAGATGTACCAGGAAGCAGCAAAGAAAACAGAGGATAAGGAAGACATTCCAAAAAGAAATGAAGATGATAAGACAATTGATGCGGAAATATTGGATGAGGAGGACACCTCCAAAAATACAAACTGAGGTTCTTTTCTATGGGGACCGTCATATTTCAAGAATAGATGACAGAGGGAGAATTTATGTTCCTGTATCAATAGTTAGGGGTAGAACTCTGGGAAGAGAGGAAAGAGGCTTCCTTGAAAGTGATTTATTGTATTTTAGAAGAGAAGACTATGGAGTATATGTAACTCTTTTAACTCCAGACATGGAGGAATTCTATGTCCGCTTACCTTATAATGATTCATGGAGATCTATATTTTTTGAAGGCAATTTTGCTATTTTAAAAAAAATAGGCACAAACGGAAGGCATGGTGAGAGAATTACTCTTGATATTAGATTAGCTGGAATAGACGTAAGGATAGAACCTAATGGGGATTATTTTAAAGTATTATTGTACCCTAGTGATTTAAGAAGGTTAAACTGGGGAAGCTTCTTATTTACCAGAAATAACATAAAAGAGAGACTAGAATGACAAAAAGAGACTATTATGAAATTTTGGGAATAAGTAAAACATCTAGCAAGGAAGAAATTAAAAAGGCTTACAAGAAATTAGCATTGCAGTATCATCCTGACAAGGGAGGAGATGCTGAAAAATTCAAGGAACTTTCTGAAGCTTATGCTGTTTTAACAGATGATGTAAAAAGACAGCAATATGATCAGTTTGGCCATGTTGGATTTGACCAGAGATACAGCCAGGAGGATATTTTCAGAAATGTAAACTTTGATGATATCTTCAGTGAGATTTTTGGAGGAAGGTCAGGTGGCATCTTTGATATGTTTTTTGGAGGAGGAGGACATAGAGAAAGAAGAGGGAATGATTTAAGGTATGATTTAGAAATCAGTTTTGAAGAAGCTGCGTTTGGGACTGAGAAAAAAATCAGGATTCCAAGGCTAATTGAATGCGATGAATGTGAAGGGACTGGAGCAGAACATAAAGAGACAACAACTTGTAGTAAGTGTAATGGAACTGGTGAGATAAGGAAAACAACTAGAACTCCTTTTGGAATGTTTTCGCAAGTTAGCACATGCAGGGAATGCGAGGGGACAGGAGAAGTTGCCAAATCAAGATGTAAAACTTGCAGAGGTTCAGGGTTAAGAGAAGATAATATGGATGTTAATATTAAAATTCCTTCTGGTGTTGAAAATGGCAATAGATTGAGAATTAGGGGTAAGGGAGAAGCAATCAAAAATGGAGCTCCTGGTGATTTATACATATTCTTAACTGTAAAACCCCATGACATATTTGAGAGAGAGGGAAATGATATACACTTAAACATTCCAATAAGCTTTAGCCAGGCTGCTCTTGGAGATGAAGTTAATGTTCCAACTTTGGATGGCAGGACTAAAATTAAAATTCCTTCAGGAACACAGGGTGGAACAGTGTTCAGGCTCATAGAAAAAGGAATTAAAAATACTTATGAAAAAGGAGACCTGTATATACACATAATCGTCAAAACTCCGACTAAGTTGAATTCTAACCAAAAATTTTTTTTTAAGGAGTTAGCAAAAGAAAATAAAGAAAAATTAAAAATTGAAAAAGGCTTTTTTGAAAAGATTAAAGATATAGGGTTTTAGTCTTCTTCATAACCTTCCATGAATCCTGCTTCCCAGTCACTGATTTCATCATCCTCCAATTGCGCTTCTCTTCCTTCATCGCTGTAAATGTCTTTTCCTTCTTCATCCAAAATTTCTTCTTCATAAGATTTTTTTCTTTTCATCTGTTTTTTTCTTTTATGTACAATATATATTCTTAATCCATATATAATATATAGAGTATATGCATAGATTTATCTGTCAGAAATGGATGCTTTTTTCATTAGACGCTTTCGTATCCTTCCATAAATGCTTCTTCCCAGTCACTGATTTCATCGTCCTCCAATTGTGCTTCCCTTCCTTCATCAGTGTAGATGTCTTCTTCTAGGTCTTCAAGAAGTTCTTTTTTTCTTTGTATTTGTATCATCAAAAATTTAAGAAACTTTTAAATATATATAAGTAGCCTATATATTTTATATTTAGTATATAACGGGGGGTTAGATTGGGAGAGAATAATGAGGCTGATGTAAGAAAATTAATCAAATTTGGCAGTTCTTCTTTTGTTATATCTCTGCCTTCTAGCTGGGTAAAAATACATGGTTTAAAAAAAGGGGATAATCTTTATCTTAATGAGACCGATGGTAGAGACTTAATTCTTACCGCTTCAAAAGATAAAAAAGTAAGAGAGATTAAAAAGGCTGTAATAAATGTCAATAACAAACTCCTTGACCGGATAAAAAGAGAAATAATCTCTGTTTATATCTCTGGCTGTACCCATTTTGTGTTGGAAGATCTTAAGGGTTATACTGAAGAGATTGATAAGAGTCTGCATAATTTAATGGGCTTGGAAGTTGTTGAACAAACTTCTGAAAGGACGATAGTCAAAGATTTTTTAGATATTGAGGAAGTTTCTGTTGATGATATATTCAGAAGAATGGATTTAATAGTAAGGTCTATGATAACTGATTCTAAAAATTGTTTTAACAACCAGTTTTACAGGCAAATTAACCACAGGGACATTACGGTAAACAAACTAAGATTTTTAATGCTAAGAATACTAAATGAATCCCTGCATAACCAGAGAGTGATGGAGACTATCCAAAAATCTGGAATGACTGTTTATGATGCTTGGCTTTTATTAATAAACCTGGAAGATATTGCAGATGCTTCTAGGAGAATTGCACGTCTCCTCAAGGAGAAAAGATTCAGCCCACTTGAATTGAAAGAGATAAATGAAGTCTATAACAAAATTGAGACTTCTTACCTCCAGGCAATAAAAGCATTTTATAAGAAAGATAAGGATGTTGCCCATAAAGTTGCCGATAACAAGTTTATGATCGTTGAGAAGTGTGACAATCTTTTTAAGAAAACAAAGAACAAGTGGATGGTGTCTATTCTTGAGAAATTTAAAGGAATGGAAAGTTATGTTAGAAATATAGCAAGGATAGTTATTAACCAGTAATTGCCGGATAATAAGCCTTAAATAACTTATTATTCTGTTACTTTTATGTCAGTTCGACAAGTCCCTATTGAATTGAGCACTTATCTTCATAGTAGACTTCCGACTATTCTTGGGAGTTATTTTTCTAGGACTGTTGAAGTAAAGAATTATGAAGTGAGAGTGCCTCCTCAAACAAGCTTTAGCAGTAGTTTGTTCCAAATTGGGGTTGACTTTGTTTCTTCTGGTAGAGAAGGGCATATTGAGCTGTTCCTGAAACAACCAAGATACAGACGAGATGGAAGGGCAGCAGGGTTTGATGGGATGAAGGACAAAAGGGCAGACATGGTTAGTTATGAAGCATCAAGACTTACACATTCTAGGAATCTTGGATGTAACACTCCTAAGTTGGTAGCAAGAGATGGAGACAGAATTTTTATGGAGTTTATAGAAGGAGATAAACTTCAAACTCTTCTTTACAGAAGTGTAGACACCCCAGAAGATCAAATGTTATTATTATCTGGTGTAATGGCACAATTGGCGGATACTCATAATAGATGGAAATCTAGTTTTACTCTTTTTGGGGATTATCTAACTGTCAGATCAAGAGAATATGGAAGGAGATTTGCTACAGCTTTAAGCAAGGTTATTGGGGGTGAACTACCTTCATCTGAAAGAAGAGCCATTTTAGACGTGTTTGATAGAAGGGGACTATCTGAAGTAATAAATGAGTATGATGAAGGTTTAATTCATGGGGATCTTCACCCTGGGCAGGTTATTATTACAAAGAAGGGGGAAGTATATTTTGTTGATCTTGGAAGATTTAGTCAAGGTCCAGTATTGTTTGATTTAGCTTCTGTTTTAACTTCTCCTTTAGCGAACCTTGGTAGAAGCCATAAATCTCTTGTTGCTAAACAGTATAGAGAAGAGAGGGAATTAAAAAAAGGAGACTTGACATTTAGGGATTCTCTTCATGCAACAACCCTTCTTTGTAGTCTTATTGCAGCTTCACACACATCTTCTTTGGTGCATAATGAGAGAACAGTTCATATTTTCCAAGCTTACAAAGAGGAGTTTCCAGAATCTGCACAGTTAATTCAAGTTTTCCCAGATTGGTATATTTGGAATGCGTTAAATGAGGTGGACTATCTTGTAAAAGAGGGGATTGGATCGGGGGGAGTAAGCACTCTTAGGGATATTTTAAGAAAACATTTTGGAGATAAAGCTGTTAACCCCTTGGTTGGGCTTGTAGATATTGAGCTAAGACAGAATACCAATGATCATAATGGTTATATGAAGGGTATTACTTTAGGTAATTCTGGCAGTAATGGTCTTGAGGGGGGAGGGGGTAGCGTAGCCATATTAGACCCCAAAACTACAAATAGAGCTTTTACTACTTCTAGATAGTTAAAATAATCACCTTTAAATAGCTTAAATTCTATGTATTTATAGAGGAATACTTAAAAACAACGAAAGATGGGAGTCTATGAAAATGGCACAAACAAGAGCTCTAATCTGCTTATTAACGGGACATGTGGATCATGGAAAGTCCCAGATAATCGAGACTATATCAAAAAGAAAGATTATAGCAAAAGAAGCAGGAAGGATTACCCAGAAGATAAGCGCTGTGAAAACAGATATTAAAGACATTTCTTCTTTGATGGGGGGGTTATTAAGCAATTTTAAGTCAAAAATCAAAATTCCTGGTTTTTTATTCATTGACAGCCCGGGTCATGCTGCTTTTACAAATTTAAGAAAAAGGGGGGGAAGTCTAGCTGATATTGCAATATTGGTTGTAGATGCTAATGAAGGGATCCTTGAACAGACAAAAGAAGCTGTTGAAATTCTGAAGCAATATAAAACACCATTTATTATTGCTTTAAACAAGATTGATTTAATCAGCGGATGGAGATCCAATAAAGAAAAGGGAATTCTTGATAACATAAACTCTCAAGGAGAGAATGTGAGGAATAAGCTTGATATTAAACTTTATGAAGTTGTTGGAAAGGTTCATGAGTTAGGGTTTAATGCTGAGAGATTTGACAGAGTCAGTGATTATACAAAACAAGTCGCAATTGTCCCTATTTCTGCGAAAACAGGGGAGGGTTTGCAGGAGTTATTATTCGTTCTGATTGGGTTAGCTCAGAAATACTTGGAAAAAGAGCTGCAGGTGGAACTTAGCAGAGGGGGGAAGGGAGTAATTTTAGAGGTGAGAGAGGATAAGGGGCTAGGTACAGTACTGGATGTTGTGTTGTATGATGGGAAAATAAGAGTAAATGATGATATTATAATCGGAGGATTAGAGGAGCCAATTGTCAGCAAGGTAAGGAATATGTTTGAAATGAGAAAACCCGTTGATAAGGTTGAGGCAGCTGCGAATGTTACACTAATTGCACCTAATCTTGAAAATGTTTATTCTGGAATGCCGCTGATGGTTGCGGAAAAGAGAGCTGATATTGAAAAAATAAAAAAAGAAATTCAGGAGCAAGTAGAAGAGGTTTTAATTGAAAGTAGCAATGAGGGGATTATTGCAAAAGCGGACAGCTTGGGAAGTTTGGAAGCTCTTATCGGCCTGTTAAAGGAAAGCAATATTCCTATTAAGAGAGCTGGAATCGGGGAGATTAATAAAAAAGATGTTGCAGAAGCAGAATCGCAAAAAGATGAGCTAAACAGAGTGATAGTTGGGTTTAATGTAAAGAATGTAAAAGAAGAAGTCAGTGTTATTACAAGTGATGTTATTTATGAGATTATTGAGAAATTAGAAAAATGGAGAGAGGGGAGAAAGAGGGAAGAAGAAACAAAAAAACTAAAGAAATTGCTAAGGCCTTGTAAGATTTATGTAATCCCAAATTTTGTTTTCAGACAAAGTAATCCTGCAGTTGTTGGCGTAGAAGTTTTAGGAGGAACTTTAAAATCAAATATGCATTTAATGAACGGAAATGGAAAAAGGGTCGCAGATGTTAAAAGCATTCAAGATGAAGGAAAAAATTTAGATGAAGCTGGGAAAGGCAAACAAGTGGCTATTTCTTTACCTGGGGTTATTGTAGGGAGACAGATTGTTGAGGGGCAGGTGCTGCTTTCAGATATAAACGAGCCTGAATTTAAAAAGTTGAAGGAGATGAAAAGCTTTTTAAACAGCGATGAAATCGGATTGTTAAAAGAGATAGCTGAATTGAAGAGAAAAGATAACCCTTTATGGGGAGTTTAAGATGGTTGAGTTTAAAATTGTTGTGGGAAGCAAGGGAAAAAGTTATAGCAAATCCTTGACTGAGATTGAAAGTTCTAGTTTGTTAAATAAAAAAATAATGGATAGAGTTGAGGGGAAAGAGATTGGTTTGCTTGGGTATGAGTTACAGATAACTGGTGGAAGCGATAACGCAGGTTTTCCAATGAGGTATGATCTTGATGGAAGTGGAAGGAAACAGATTTTGTTAACAAAAGGGCCTTGTGTTAAAATAAAAAGAAAAGGGATGAGAAAAATAAAGACGGTTGTGGGAAATACAATCAGCCAAATTACTTCTCAGGTCAACTTAAAAGTTACTAAAGAGGGAAGTGAGAAATTAGACAAGATATTCGGGAAGGAAGAAGCACCAACAGAAGAACAAAAAAAAGAAGCTAAAGAAGAAAAGAAAGAACAGCCAAAATAAGAGAAAAAACAAAACTAATTTTTTATCCAGGAGAATTTAAATACTAAAAAATGTTTTAAAAGTTATGAAAAAAGAGTTGTTGCTTATTTTAATTGCTTTTATCTTGGTTATTTCAGGATGCCAAAACATTGTCGGGACTGATATTGGCAGCTGGAGCAAAGATGAAGTTAGCAGCTATAGGTTAACTGGAGATTTTGATTCTGATAACTGCATTACTGAGGTAGATGCAAATTTATTAAGTGAAGAATTGAAAAATCCTGAGGAAAGCAGAAATTTATTCTTTGATGTAAATAAGGACAGCATTGTGAATAGTGACGATTTCCTTGCTTTAGCAGATAATTTTGGAGTGTGTGCTTGTAGTAAAGATGGAACTCTCTCTGGACAGTGTTCCACTTCACCCATCTATGGGCAACCTTTCTTCTGTAGCTCTGGATTGGAATTGGAAGGTAATTGCTTTAACTGTGGCTGTCCTGAGAATGAAAGATGCGCTGCTTCTGGCTACTGTGAGAAAGATTTGGATGGTGTAAGGCTTTATGTGTCTACTGAGAAAGACACGTACCTTACTGGGGAAAAAATAGAATTTTTATCTGAGTTTAAGATAACCTTGGGTACAGAAGTTATAGACGTTGTGAGGTCTATCCCTATTTTTTATAAGAATTATCAATCACAAATAATCCAAACTGTTGGAGGGCAGTATGTTAAACGGCCTATAAAAAATGCTTTTGACGGTTATATTGTTATATTTAATGAGCCTTCTGTTATTCAGGCGAGGGATAATTATCTTAGATTAAAAGCTAAGAGGATAGGAGAAGCGTCCACTCTTAATGATGAGCTTATGACACACTTTAACAGTCTAAGGAGGGCTCATAACTCAGTTTTAGGAATGAATGAAAGAACAGATGCTTTAACAGGTTACCAGATAAGAAGAGAGCTCATAATTAAATCTGAATATTTTTCCTTGCTGAATGGAGCATGGGTGGATGGTCCTGAAAGTGAGATACAGAGAATTAAAGATTCCCCATTGGTTAAAAGCGTTACTCCCAGTTATTTGTACTATCCAATATTATACAGGAGTGTTCCTAACATTAATGCAAATAATGTTGCATCAAAAGATGGTTCTGACTTTTTAACTGGGAGAGGTGTCAGGGTTGCTGTGTTGGATACTGGTATAGACTATACCCACAAAGATTTTGGGGGGTGCACTAAAGATCAAGTTGAAACTGAGTCTTGCCTTAAAGTGTATGATAGTTACAACCTAATTGATGAGGATAATAATATTCTTGATGCTAATGGGCATGGAACTCATGTAGCTAGCATTATTGCAGGGAATGGGGAAATCAAAGGTGTTGCTCCGGAGGCCTCATTAATGATTTATAAGGTCTGTGATGATTATGGGGGTTGCCCTGAAGGAGCTATACTGGCTGGGTTGGAAAGAGCAATAGACCCAAATCAGGATTTNCAATATGAAGACAGNGCTGATGTTATTAGNATGAGTTTGGGCGGTCTTGCATCTAATCCCCCTGAGGATGACATCTTCTATTTATCAGTTGATAATGCTATAAGCGCTGGAAGTGTTGTTGTTATAGCNGCAGGGAATAATGGACCAGNNAAGGGGACTATCGGCTCTCCTGGTTCATTACAGAAAGCTATAACTGTAGGGGCGTNATGTTTACCTGAGCAGATATGGAACAATGAATATTGTAAGACAGAATATCCTTACATCGCAGAGTTTAGTTCAAGAGGTCCATCTTTTGTTAATGATAAACCAGACATAGTTGCTCCAGGTGTGGATATCTGTGCTGCAAAGAGCAGTAGAGTTTCTGGTGATGATTTTGAAGAGTGTATAGATAATGAGCATATTACACTATCCGGAACTTCAATGGCTACACCTCATGTTAGCGGAGTTGTAGCTCTCATTAAACAAGAGCATCCTGAATGGAATTATCTAAAAGTAAAGAATGCTCTGAAGTATACAGCTACTGATTTAGGCTATCCTAGGTATATNCAAGGAAGCGGTCTAATAAATGTTAGAAACGCTCTAAACTTTGATAAAGAGTACAATCTGGAGATAACTGCTGTTGGNGGGGGTTATTATGACTATGTGGAGGTGGAAGATGAAGGGGATTAAGATTCTAATTTTATTCTTACTTGTATTTATTACTGGATGTGTAACTGAGTTTTATATTCCTGAGGATGAGTTTACTATACAAGGTTATACTGATGTAGAAAATTTTGACCATTATATTGTAGAAGTTGGGAGGGGCTTAAATCCTAATCTGTTTAGTAATGAAGGTGTTAAATTAAGATTTGATGGGAAAAGAAACTTAAGAAATGAAGCTATAGCTAAAGTTGATGTTGGACATTTATCAGATGGGCTTAATACAATCAGAATAACTGTTTATGATAAATCTGGCAATACCTTCTATGAATATTCCTACATATATGTTGATAATGACAGGATTATTTATCCTGAAGAAAATATGAACTTTGAACTGGTAAGGGAATCCCCTGCCAATCGTCCTCCTATTTATTATATCATTGAAGAAAAACCTGGGACTGCTGAGGATGGGGTTGTTGTAATTATGAGCGAGGAAGATAATGAAGGAAGTTTATCAGAGAATACTGCTGAGGAAGTGACAAAAAGAAAAATCCCTGGCTCAAAAATTAATATTGTAGGAAAGAGAAGTGAAACAGGGAGTGCAAGATACAAAATAGATTATACGTATGATCCAGACAAGAGAGTATGGTTTACTAAAGGGATTGAATTAATGGAACCAAATGAAGGAGATGTGTTAGCAACTTTAGATCTCAAGGAATTGAAATATGAGGGAGGGTTAACGATTCGTTTAAGGAAATTCAATGAGGTGAATTTAGCTTCTACTGAAACTGTAACAATATCTGTACATTCTGATTTATATTCTTCATTAGATCTTAAATTTAGATCTGAGTTACAAAATCTTGGCAATGTCAATTTAAGGGGATTACTTACTATTGGTATTGATAGATTTAGTGGGGCAGAAGGGAAGATAGAAAATGGTGATAAAAAGTATTCTCTGANTGTTGGAGAAATTGTTGNTATAGGAGGCCACAACTTAATCCTTGATAGAGTCGGTGCTGGCGGTGAGGTGTCTGTGCAAGTAGATGGTCTCAGAACTCTGATAGCAAGAGGCAGTACTATAGACTTTAATGGTTTAAGGATAACAAATTATGAGTCTTTTTATGATCCTGATGATATTGAAAATGGATCAGCGGTTTTGTTAGTAGTACTTTTAGACCCAGTTGTTGAAGATTTATGGGATGATTATAAACTTGTAATGGATAAAGTTCCTTTTACTTTATTAAGAAGACAAAATTTTGATTTAAGTAGACTAAACTTGAACGATTTAAAGGTAGATGAACCTGGGAAGTATAGGATATATGCTAGATTTGATTATAGAGATGAATCCAGAGTTTCTTATTATTTATTTGATGTCATTGAAAGAACAGGAGGAGATTATTGTACTGATAATACATTAAGAAATGCTTGCTCTACAAAGAGTATTTCCTATTATTGTGGCTCTGACTTACAATTAGCGCAAAACTGTCAATTTTGTGGGTGTCCTAGTGGATTTCTATGTCAGACAATAGGTAGATGTAGTGCGATTTTTTAATGCAAAATTAAGCTTATTTCACCCTTCTTTTTCAGGCTCCAGAAAACCTTTAATTTCTTTATAAATCTTTGTATGGTTAAAAATATTTTTGGCCTTTAGAAGGCTCAAAACCATTAAATTTTAAGGAATTGGCTTGAGAAAAGTATTTAAAGAAAGAAGATTCTTTTTATGGTAAAAAGAGGTAATTTTAGCCTAATAATTCTTATTTAGGCAATTTTAAGATGGAACAAAAATCTAGTTACCAAGCTGAAAATATTCAGGTATTAAAAGGGCTTGAAGCAGTTCGTAAACGTCCGAGTATGTATGTGGGGGATACTGGTCAAAGAGGTTTACATCACTTAATCTATGAAGTCTTAGATAATTCTATAGATGAAGCTTTGGCAGGTTATTGTAATACTATTAAAGTTATTGTTCACAAAGATGGGTCTGTTACTGTAGGAGATAATGGAAGGGGCATTCCTGTTGATATTCATAAGGGGGAGAATAAGAGTGCTTTGGAAGTTGTAATGACAATATTGCATGCAGGTGGAAAATTTGATAAGAAAAACTATCAGGTTTCCGGAGGGTTGCATGGTGTTGGTATATCTGTTGTTAATGCTTTATCAAAATTATTAATAGTGCAGGTAAAAAGAGATGGCAAAATATATCAACAAACGTATTCTAAGGGATTAAGGACAAGTGAAGTTGAAGTTGTTGGTGAGACAAAGGAAACAGGAACAGTAGTAACCTTTTATCCTGATGAAGAAATATTTCAAGAAGTTGATTTTAAGTATTCTATTCTATCTACAAGACTAAAAGAATTAGCTTTCTTAAATAATAATATAAAAATTGAAGTTTTAGATGAAAGAAATGGTAAAAGTGAATCTTTCCAATATGAAGGGGGGATAAAGAATTTTGTGGAAAGTTTAAACTTAGGAAAACAAGCTTTGCATCCTGTTATTTATTTTAATAATAATTCTAATGAGAAAGTCCAAGTTGAGGTAGCAATGCAATATAACAACAGCTATGTTGAGACTACTCATAGTTTTGTTAACATGATTCATACTACAGAAGGCGGGACACATGAGGAAGGATGGAGAACTGCATTGACAAGAGTTGTTAATGAATACATAAAAAAGAATAAACTAACAGATATCAAATTAACAGGAGAGGATACTAGGGAAGGATTAAGTGCTATCATTTCTATCAGGGTTCCAGAGCCACAATTTGAAGGGCAGACTAAAACAAAATTAGGAAATTCTGATGTTAAAGGTATAGTAAGCTCTATTGTTTATGACAAACTAGGAATNTTTTTTGAAGAAAATCCTGGGATAGCGAGATTAATTGTGCAAAAGATTGTAGATGCTGCAAAGTCAAGAGAAGCTGCAAGGAAGGCAAAGGAATTAACAAGAAGGAAGTCAGCATTAGAATCTGGAAACTTACCTGGAAAATTAGCTGACTGTCAGGAAAGAGACCCTTCTAAAGCAGAGATATTTATTGTGGAAGGGGACAGCGCTGGTGGATGTTTTTCTGAAGATACTAATATTGCTTTAACAGATGGAAGGAAATTAAGTTTTAAAGAATTAGTAAAGGAAGATAAGAAAGGGAAGAAAAATTATTGTTATACTATTTTGAAAGATGGGATTATTGGTATTGAGGAAATTAAACACCCTAGAATTACTAGGAAAGATGCAGAAGTCGTTAAGATAGTTTTAGATAATAATGAGGAAATTGTTTGTACTCCTGATCATTTATTTATGTTGAGAGATGGAAGTTATGAGAATGCTATTAATTTAGAAAATAAGGATTCCTTAATGCCTCTAAATAGAAAGGTTTCTGAAAGAGGAGGAAGGATTACAATAGATGGTTATGAAATGGTTCTTAACCCTAAAGACCATAGATGGATTTTTACTCATATGATAGCAGATCAGTATAACCTCAGGAAGAAAATATATGATGGGTCTATTGGACCAGATAAACACCATATTGATTTTAATAAATTGAATAATAATCCAGATAACATAACAAGAATGGATAAAGAAGAACATATGGAATATCATAGAAAGTTAGTAAAAAGAAACCTCCATACAAAGAAAGTTTTCGATAAATTAAGGGAGTTAAAGAGAACAAAAGAATTTAGAGAAATGATGAGTAAAAGAATGAAGCAACCAGAAACAAGAGTTATATTGTCTAAACAGGCTAAAGGACAATGGAGAAACCCAGAATATAAAGAATTCATGAAAAATAAATTTTTGGAATTTTATAATTCAAATGAAAAATATAGAAAGGAAAATAATGAAAGATTAAACAGAGAGCAGAAAAAGTATTGGAGTAAAGAAGAGAATAAGAAAATAAGAGCTGAGAAAGTTAAAGAATATTTTGGAAGAAATCCTGAATTGAGATTAAATTATTCTAAGTTAGCTAGGAAACAATGGGGGGATAAGGAATTATTAAAATGGAGAAGTGAAAAAACCAAAAAACAATGGACTAGTGAGTTTAGAAAGAAGAGAAAAGAAGTCTACAATAAAACTTATTTCAAGAACACAATTGAATTACTTAAGCAGTTATATGATAAAAACGAACTAAAGAGGTATGATGAGGTTAGGATAGAGACTAACAATAAGAATCTTTTAAGATTGGATACTTTTACAGAGAGATTTTTCGATGATGAATCAGAAATGTTAAATGCTGTTAAGAACTACAATCACAAGATAAAGAGAATTGAGAGATTAAACGAAAAAAGAGATGTTTATGATATTGAAGTTCCTAATACTCATAATTTTGCTTTAGCTTCTGGAGTTTTTGTTCATAATAGTGCAAAATCTGGAAGATCAAGAGAAACTCAAGCAGTATTACCTCTATGGGGAAAGATGCTTAATGTTGAGAAAGCCAGAATTGACAAAGTGTTTGGAAATGAGAAATTGCAACCTTTAATTTTGGCGTTAGGAGCAGGAATAGGAGAAGATTACAACATTGAGAAGATAAGATATCATAAAGTAATTATAATGGCAGATGCTGATGTAGACGGAAGTCATATTTCTACATTGTTAATGACCTTTTTTTATAGGTATATGAAACCTTTGATTAGTAAAGGATATCTATACATTGCAATGCCTCCTTTATTTAAAATTAGAAAAGGCAAGGAAGAAATTTATGTTTATAATGAAACAGAGAGAGATAAAGTTTTAGACCAAATCGGGAGAGATGGAGTCACAATACAGAGATACAAAGGTTTAGGAGAGATGAACCCTGACCAACTTTGGGAAACTACTCTGAATCCTGAAAACAGAACATTGAAACAAGTCACAATAGATGATGCTGCAGCTGCAGATCAGATGTTTTCTATTTTAATGGGGGAAGAAGTGGAGCCAAGAAGAAAATTCATATTTGAGCATAGTCATGAGGTAAAGAATTTAGATATTTAAAATGGAAACAGAAAGTTATGTCACTGAATTTTTAGGGCACTACAAGGAGAAAGATTATAGAAGAGCGTATGATGTTTTTTTAGAACATGGCGATGATTTAGTAGTTAGGGTTGGGAGGGACGAGCTAGTACAAATATTTACTGAATTTATAAATTCAGGTATGGCCTCTGAAGCTCATGAGTTGTACCAATCAGCTGTAAGAGTTAATAGAAATGACCTGGTAGAAGGAATTGAGATGGAAATGGCCCTCTTAGATTTAGGTGCTGCTAAGAGAAGAATGATTACAAAGAGGAGTAAAATGAACTAAAAATGGCAGAAAAAATTAAGCAGATATTAATTGAAGAGGAAATGAAGAACTCTTACATAGATTATGCTATGTCTGTCATAACCGCAAGAGCATTGCCAGATGTTAATGATGGTTTAAAGCCTGTGCATAGAAGGATCCTTTATGCAATGCTGAAAGGTGGTTTATTGCATAGCAAACCATTCAGAAAATGTGCAAGAGTTGTAGGGGATGTTTTAGGTAGATATCATCCTCATGGGGATATAGCTGTTTATGATTCTTTAGTTAGAATGGCTCAGGACTTTTCATTAAGATACCCATTAATTAAAGGACAAGGTAATTTTGGAAATGTTGATGGAGATAGTGCAGCAGCTATGAGATATTGTATTACTGGAGACAGTTTAGTAGTTACTGAGAAAGGTTTATTGAAGATTAATGAACTATCTGATAAAGAAGATGTTGAGATTAAAATATTATCAAAAGACAAAAAAATAAATACAGCCACTAAATGGTTTGATTCTGGGAATCATCCTACTTTAAAAATAACTACAAACAAAGGGTATTCTTTAACTGGTTCTTATAATCATCCTGTTTTAACATTGGTTAAGGATGAAATAGGCAAGCCCACTTTTGTTTGGAAATTATTAGAACAACTACACGAAGGAGATTTTGTGGTTATGGATAGGTCTCCTGATGAATTATGGTCTGAAGACAAATTAGAACTATCAACCTATTACCCCAAATTTAAAAAAAGTGCTAACATGAAGATATTGCCCAAGTACTTAGGTAATAGTCTTGCCTTTATTTTGGGTTCCTTTATCTCTGAAGGAAGTTTTGGCATAAATAAAATAGAATTTTGTAATTCTGATGAAGAATGGATAACCGAGTTTATTAAGTCATGGAAAGAAGTTTTTCCCGATACCACACTCCACAAATTTAAAAGAAAGCCGAGTTCTTATGGCAAGAAAGAATATTTTAGATTAGAATGCCATTCTAGATATGTGTTGGAATTCTTAAGAAATATTGGATTAGATAATGTAAAGTCTCCAAAAAGAAAAATACCTGCAACAATATTACAATCACCTAAAGAGGTAGTTGTTACTTTCTTGAGATCTTATTTTGAAGGAGATGGTACTATAACTTATTCAACAAAGATGATTGAACTGGGATGTTGCTCAATGAGTGAGCAGCTTATCGATGAACTACAAATTTTGTTACTTAGATTCGGAATTGACTCTTTTAAGAGATACGATAGACATAAATCAATTTGGAAACTTTATTTAAGAGGATATAGAAATTCATTGAGGTTTTATAAAGAATTGGGATTTATCTCTGATCGAAAGAATAAGAAATTAGAGTATGTAGTATACAGCTATAAAAAAGATACTTCCTTACTGGATTTTGTTCCGTTTATTTCAGATTTTATTAGAGAACAAACTTCATCTGAGTTTGTTATGAAGAATAACTTTGACAGATACGGTAATATGCAAAATAACTATAGAAATGTTTCTTCAATAGTTTTAAAAAACACTGGAAGAAACTATACAAACTTGTTTGAATATTTCCTGAATTATAATTATCTTTTTGATAAGGTTGTGAAACTAGAATCAAAGGGAGTTCAAAGAGTTTATTCTATTAGGGTTGATAGCAAGTGCCATTCTTTTGTTGCTAATGGATTTATTAATCATAATACAGAATGTAGGTTAACTCCAATNGCAGAGGAAATGCTGCAAGANATTGATAAGGATACAGTAAAATTCATTCCAAATTATGATGAGAGTTACAAAGAGCCAATTGTATTGCCTGGAAAATTCCCAAATTTATTAGTTAATGGAACTACAGGGATTGCAGTTGGTATGACTTCCAGTATGCCTCCACATAATCTGAGAGAAATTGCAGATTCTATAGTTGCAATGGTTGATAATCCCGAAATAAAAACAGAAGAATTAATGCAGTTTGTTAAAGGTCCAGATTTTCCAACTGCTGGAGTTGTATTGGGTAATGGGGGAATTAAAAAAGCTTACAAGACTGGAAGAGGAAGAGTTAGAGTAAAAGCTAAATGTGAATTTGAAGATAATAAAATAATTGTTTCTGAGATTCCTTATATGGTCAATAAAACTTCTTTGATTGAGTCCATAGTTGAATTAGTTAAAAGCAAGAGAGTAGAGGGAATTAAAGATATAAGAGATGAGTCAGATAGAAAAGGAATGAGGATTGTTATTATGCTTAAAGACAGTGCTAACAAAGAAGTTGTTTTAAATCAATTATACAAGCATACACAATTACAGACTACATTCAGTGTTATAATGACTTCTTTAGTTGCTGGTCAGCCCAAAACAATGAGCTTAAAACATTTAATTAATTTTTTCATTCAGCATAGAAGGAGAACAATTATAAGAAGAACCGAATTTGAATTAAACAAAGCAGAGGAAAGAGTTCATATATTAGAAGGATTGAGAATAGCCTTAAAAAATATTGATAATGTTGTTAAAGATATTAAAGAAAGCAAGGATGTTGAAACTGCTAAAGCATTATTAATTGAAAA
>C687J35504_10001064_pt1 | contig 19532 bp, 18 predicted proteins | sample RifCSPhighO2_02_FD_35504 | JGI IMG/M metagenome (IMG submission 35504) | reverse complement strand
GGGGGGGGGGGGAGGGGGGAGGGTGATACTCACCCCCACCCTACCCTCCCCCATCAAGGGGGAGGGAATTTAAAACACTCTACACCTTTTCGGAAGATTTCAGCATATCCTCGGCAGTGGGTCGGATGCGGGCATATCTATAACCCTTGTGCCTCCCACCAGGGTCTTCATAAAGACCCTGCCCGCTGGGCCTTTTACTACCTCCCCAATAATGGCTGAGTCTTTCCCAAGGGGGTGCCGCCTGAGGACGTTCAGGACNCTGNCTGCATCGGCCTCCGGGCAGACTATTACTACCTTCCCTTCGTTGGCCAGATACATGGGGTCAAGTCCCAATAGCTCGCAGGCCGCACCGACCTCCTCCCTTACGGGGATAGACTCTTCAAACAGCAGTATAGCAAAGTCCCTCCCGTTTGCCACCTCGTTTAGTGTGGTGGCCAGTCCGCCCCTGGTGGGGTCTCGCATGAACCTTATATCTCTACAGGCCCCCAGGGCCTTCTGTATCATCCCGGCCAGGGGGGCACAGTCGCTTAGTATGGGCGTATTGCAATACGCCCCTACTTCTAGCAGTCCTTTCCTCGCCGCAAGGATGGCCACACCGTGGTCACCCAGGGTGCCGCTGAGGAGTATCTTATCTCCAGTCTTTATCCTGTCCGGGGAGATATAAAGGGAATCTTCCACAACGCCTATACCGGCGGTATTTATGTATAGCCCATCTGCTGAACCCTTTTCTACGACCTTGGTATCGCCGGTAGAAATTATCACCCCAGCCTCCATGGCCGTCTCTTTCATAGAACTCACTACCCTCTCCAGCAGAGACATCTCCAGCCCTTCCTCTAATATGAAGGCAGTGGACAGGAATAGGGGCCTGGCCCCCATGACGGCCAGGTCGTTCACCGTCCCACTTATGGCCAGTCTCCCTATGTCTCCCCCCGGGAAGAAGAGGGGTTTCACCACGAAGGAATCCGTGGTGAAGGCCACCCTGGTACTACCAACTTGGTGCTTGCTACCCTCTCCCTTGAGGGGAGAGGGTAGAGCCTGCCCTGAGCAGAGCGAAGGGGTGAGGGTGTCCCCCGCCCCCTTCTCCCTCCCACCAGTGGAGGGGGGTTTTATTGAGGTCCCACCAGGGAAAGGGGGTTCTTCTGGGGCAGGGCAACCAGGTAACTCCACTATTGCAGAATCACCAAGCTGGGCAAGGATAGGGTTCTGAAAATGGCGGAAGAACACGTCTCTTATTAACTCCTGCGAGAGTTTTCCACCACTGCCATGGCCGAGGAGTATCCTTTTGTCGTTCGTCATTTATTTTCACCTTGATACTTAAACCATGCCGCACAGGTGCCCTCGCTGGAGACCATACAGGGGCCTACGGGGTGGCTGGGGGTGCAGGTCCCGCCGAAGAGGGGACAGTCCGGGGGTGTCTTTACCCCCCGGAGCATGTCGCCACACAGACATCCTTTTGGTTCTCTTGTCTTGGGTGCAGGGACGGAAAAGTGCAGGGCGGCGTCAAACCTCCGGTATCTGCTCCTGAGTCCGAGGCCGCTCATGGGGACTACCCCGATACCCCGCCATTCTGCGTCGCAGGGTTCAAAGACCTCCTTAATGACGGCCTGTGCCCTGGGATTGCCTTCGGGCCTTGCTACCCTGGAGTACTGGATTTCTACCCTGGCCTCTCCTCGTACTATCTGGCCAAGCAGGAGGTGTATTCCATGGAGGATGTCCAGTGGCTCAAAGCCGGCAATAACGCATGGTATACCAAACTCCCCGGCCAGGAACTCATAGGGCCTGGAGCCTATGATGGTACTGACGTGGGCAGGGCATATAAAACCCTGTAGGGGCACGGCGCGCCGTGCCCCTACATCCTCCACCAGGGACCTCATCACCTGGGGCATGGTCTTGTGGGCGCAGAGGACGAAGTAGTTCCCTAACCCCTTTCTGTCGGCCTCCAGCACGGAGGCGGCAATGGTGGGGGCGGTGGTCTCAAAACCTACACCCAGGAATACCACCTTCTTATCGGGGTTGGCCTCTGCCATGGAGAGGGCGTCTGCGGTGGAGTAGACCACCTTTACGTTGCCCAGGACCAGCCTCTCCAGACTATTGGCAGTATCACCTGTAATGGAGCCTGGGACCTTGAGCATGTCTCCGAAGGTGCAGATGATTACCCCGGGGACGTGGGCCAGGGTAATGGCCTGGTCTATGTAGCTTGTGGGGGTGACACAGACGGGGCATCCTGGCCCTGATAGCAGTCTGAGGTTGGCAGGCAGTATCTCCTTTAGTCCGTATCTGAAGATGTTCATGGTATGGGTACCGCAGACCTCCATAATCGTATAGTACCGTCCGTTCAGGAGGGAGGAAATCCTCTGGGCCATCCCCCTGGCCAGTTCTTTATCTCTAAACTCCGTCATGTATCTCATGGTCTGAACCCTGTGTGTCCGGGNGTTTTCGCAGGCTAAAGCCTGCGGCTACGGGTGTATTTCATGGCTTAAATCCTGTCGTGTCCGGGGTAGGACTGCTTAGGGTGGACATGAACTGGAGGGTCTTCCTAGCCACTTTTTCATCTAGTCTCTCTATGGCGTAGCCTGCATGGACAATGACGTAATCCCCCACCGAGACACTATCCAGTAGAGACAGGTTTATCTTGCACCTTAAGCCCCCCAGTTCTCCCACGGGTGGGTCTAACTCTACTACCTTCATAGGCACGCCCAGGCACATTACTTTGCCCCCTTTAACTGGGGCAGATACTGCCTGTCTGCAATTACTGCCTGGCCCAGGCTGAGGCCACCATCGTTGGTGGGCACCTTGTGGTGGATATAGACGTCAAATCCCTCCCTGCCAAGGATACCCTCACAGAGCCTCAGGAGGAGGACGTTCTGAAAGACTCCCCCACTAAGGACCACCCTTTTCTGCCCGCTCTCTCCCCGTATCCTCTTACAGACCTCTCCTGTCATAAGGGCAACTGCGTGGTGGAATCTGGAAGAGACCTTTGGGGTCGGTGTCCCCAAGAGTAGGTCTTGCAAAATCCCTTCAAATAGACCATGCCAGCCTATAAGGATTTTTCCCTCTCTTTCTTTTAGCTCAAAGTGGTAGGGCGTGTCAGTTCCTTCATCCGTCCCGCCTGAGGCGGATTCAAGTTCAATAGCGGCCTGGCCTTCATAGGTTATTACCCCCCTTATACCCAGCAGGGCTGACACCCCGTCAAAGAGCCTCCCCATGCTGGAGGTCAGGGGTGAGTTTGTTTTCTTATCCATCATCTCCTTTACAGTAGGCCACTTCCCCTTATCCAATCTCCTTACAAATTCTATNTCCGTCTCCAGAAAGTCCTTTCCAAAAAGGTAGTAGAGGTAGCTGAGGGCCATACGCCAGGGCTCCTTTATGGCCNTTTGTCCGCCTGGCATGGGGACGTACTCCAGATGCCCCATCCGGCGGTAGCCTTGGGGGCTTGCCAGGAGGAATTCCCCTCCCCAGAGATGGCCGTCCTCGCCGTAGCCCAGGCCATCAAAGGCGACCCCGATGACCTCTCCTTCCAGGCCATTCTCAACCATACAGCTTACCACATGGGCATGGTGGTGTTGTACAGGTATTTTTGAGATACCGTCCTCTAGTCCAAGGGCGTACTGGGTGGAGAGGTAGTCGGGGTGCATGTCGTAGGAGACTATATCTGGTTCCAGATAGAGCATCTTTTTAAAGCGTTCTATGCCCTGCTGGAAGGCCTCCAGGGTCTCCAGGTTCTCCAGGTCTCCGATGTGTGGGCTAAGGAAGGCATGGTGTTTCTTACCGATACAAAATGTATTCTTAAGCATAGCCCCACAGGCCAGGACGTTCTTCCCGAACGGAGAGGCTAATCTGAGGGGATAGGGTGCGTAGCCCCTGGCCCTCCTGATAAGGATTGCGGAATGCGGAGTGCGGGGTGCGGAGTGCGAAATTCCACATTCCGAATTCCGCATTCCGAATTCTGGATTGACCCTCACTACGGAATCGTCGCAACGGGTGAATATGGGCCTGTTAGAGACCAGGAAGTAATCGGCAACGTCTTTAAGACGTGCCAGGGCCTCTGGGTCCTCGAAGACGATTGGCTCGTCGGTAACGTTTCCACTGGTCATGACCAACAGGTCTCCAGCGTGACGTAAGAGGTAGTGATGTAAGGGTGTGTAAGGGAGCATAATGCCCAGTTCCTTGCAACCTGGCGCCACGCCTTCGGCTATCTTAGCCCCTGGCTTCTTTTCCAGGAGGACGATGGGCCTCTTGGCGGAGAGGAGGAGTTGGTCCCCCTGGGGGCCGACGTGGCAGACCCCTCTTGCCACCTCCAGGTCTCTGGCCATGAGGGCGAAGGGTTTCTCCCAGCGGCGTTTCCTATTCCTCAATTCAGATACCACGCGGGACTGGGTGGCATCTACTGCCAGGTGATAACCTCCTATGCCTTTGATGGCAAGAATCCTGCCACCTTTAAGGAGACTTACGGCCTGCTCAAGGACGTCCCCTGGTAGTTCGTTCCCACGGCAGTCTAACAGTCTCAACCGTGGACCGCATCTGGGGCAGGCATTGGGTTGGGCATGGAACCGCCTGTCCTGGGGGTCGTGATACTCCCCGGAGCAATCCTGGCACATAATGAAGGCGTCCATAGTGGTATTGACCCGGTCGTAGGGGATGTCTCTGGCGATGGTATAGCGTGGTCCGCAATGACTGCAATTGATGAAGGGATAGAGGTATCGGCGGTCGGAGGGGTCAAAGAATTCCTTAAGGCACTCCTCACAGGTGGCTATGTCAGGAGCTACCAGTGCCTCTTTGTGGGTTGAATCCGCCTCTGGTAGACTATTCTTTATCTCAAACGTGGTGTAACCTAGAGGGGGCAGGTCCTGCCAGTGGAGTTCTTCAATAAGGGCCTGGGGTGGAGGGGAGTCCAGCATGGAGTTGATGAACCTGTCCAGGTGTTCCCTTTCTCCCTCAATGTCAATGGAGACCCCGAGGGTATCGTTCTGTACGTAACCCTTGAGGAAGCAGCGGGTGGCTAACCTGAAGACAAAGGGACGGAAGCCGACTCCCTGGACGATGCCTCTGGTGATGATTAGACGCCTCGCCACTCTTGGAGAAGACAGGCCCTGTACCGATGAGGTACAGGGCAGGGGAGGACGGCCCGTTCCGGAGGGAGACAACTACGTCACTCCCTGGAGGTCCTTGTTCGTTTCTTGCGGGGTCTCTTGTATGACCCTGGAGAGGGAATTGATTCTCTTAAGGTACTCCAGGTGAGATGTGGTCTCTACTGAGGCGGATGCCTCCAGTCCCTTTGCGGCCTGAAAGTTCTCCAGGGCCGTACGATAGTTGTTCTCGTAATAATCTCTCAGGCCGGAGTAAAAGAAGTAGAGGAATCTGGTCTCATTGTCAGTAGTGAGGGCCAGGGCTTTTTTGATGGTGTCTGCGGCCTGCTGGTAATAGCCGCTGTGGTAATAGCTCTTAGCGGCGGTCTGGAGTACCGCCAATCTCCCTTCCTTATGGATAGTGGAGAATAGTTCCTCCAGTCTCTCCGGACCAAAAACTTCCTTAAGCAGGTTTTCGTCCTCTAAGAAGAATCTCATTAACAGGCCATTTTCAGGGTAGCTGGCCATGAAGTCTTTTAGCTGTTCCAGGGTCTCGGACAGGAGGGCATTGGTCTCCTTGAGCTCTACAGTAAGCCTCTTTTTGGCCCTTTCCAGGGTGCGGTCTAACTCTTTAAGGAACTTCTTCTCATGCGGGCCTTTCTGGGGTTTTCCTTCCAGGGCCTTTGCCTTCGGGCCATAAGTCTCTACCTGGTAACAATTTTCTCGGATAATCATGGCTTCGTGGAAGATAGAGCTCACGGCCAGGTCAAGGAGTTGTTCCTTACTGGAGCTGGAGTCGTTTTCCCTGAAGATGGAGTGGCATATCTTTTTTAGGTTGAATAAGAGGGACTGCCCTTTATCATCTACAAGCTTCTGGACTTCCTCAAATCTAAAAGTCCCCTTCTGGTAATCGTCGTAGAACTGTCTGTAGAGGACTATCGAGCGGAGGAAGATTTTGACTATCTCTACTATCTTGCGGTCTCGGTCCCTGTCTTCCATTCCTTTTGCCACGCTGGTAGGGGCGTATTGCAATACGCTCCTACTTAGGTGTCCCCTTTGGTCAACCCTGGACCAGGATGATTAAGGGCCAGGGGGTAAAGGGCCTCAAACTTTATCTTTTCTTGNAGTTTCTTTAGTTTCAGTAGTTCAGCCAGGGCAGTCCTGGAAAAGAGNACCACTTCNTTGCAATCCACCACCACCTCTACCACCCCTGTAGCTAATATCTTGTTAATCCTCTTTATGAACTTTTTTACTACCCTTTCGTCCAGTACCCCTTTCAGGGAGACACGTATGGTCTTGATCTTCTCATCATAGGTAGTATGGATGCTAAGTATCCTCTCAATNACCTCCTCTCTGGTGTTTTGCAGGAGGTGGGAGAGNCCGATTGAGACGTCTCCGTCTGGGGCGGGTTGCTGTCCAGATGCAGTAAGGTCAGTCACTGGTGGGGTATTGGGGATGAGTCCCTCCGAGGAGGAGTTGAGGGTGCCCTGGATGCGATGGAGGAGCCTGGCGATGGGGGATATACCTCCCTTTGGGACACGGTTGGCCATCCGCCTGAAGGTCCAGTTGATGCCCAGCCTGGACANTAGATAGGGTTGNGCGGGCATGATTACCCTCTTAAAGATGCTGGGTATGGAGAACAGGCGGTGATTCAGCCAGTAATAACCCTCCTGTAAGGTCTCGGGGGACATGAGCTTCGGGTAGAAGGTGACGTGACGGCCATCGTAATGTGCCATGTTCTTGTCAAATACCCTGCCCTCTTTCTCCATCTGGCGGTAAAAGGGCGTGCCTGGCAGTGGGGTCAGGATGGCGGGGGTGGACAGGGTAATCCTNTTTTCTTCCAGGAATTCTGCTGTACGNTCAAAGACGGACTCGTCGTCTCCGTCAAAGCCAAAGATTATCCCTGCCGTGATACTTATCCCGTGGTCAAAGAATTTTTTNATGGACTCCTTATATTTTTCTACCTTGTTAAAACCCTTTCTTACCTTCTTCAGGTTCTCNTGGGAGAGGCTCTCAATGCCCAGGAAGAGGCCCTTACAACCGCTTTCCTCGGCCTTTTTCAGGAGTTCCAGGTCATCGGCCAGCCTGAGGCTTGACTGCCCTGACCACGCAAGCCCCAAGGGTTTGATGGCCTCAAAGAGCTCCATGGAATATTTCCTGTTACCGGCAATGTTGTCATCCAGGAACATGACGTAGCCGGGGGGCATGCTCTCCAATTCCTTTACTACGTCTTTTACGGGCCTGAGGCGGTAGGTGTTACCGAAGAAGTTGGTTACTGAACAGAACTCACAGCCAAAGGGGCAGCCCCTGGAGGCCTGGAGGCAGTTAGCGGTAAGGTAGGCATCTCTCTTTAATAGGTCCATCCTGGGGTGGGGGAGGTTCTCCAGGGAGGGGAGTCCGTTCTGGCGGTAGAATGGTTTTAGATCTCCATTCTTAAAGTCTTGTATGAGGCGTGGCCAGAGCCCTTCTGCCTCTCCGACTACTACGCTGTCGGCGTGCAATTTTGCCTCTTCTGGCACGGCAGTGGGGTGGATACCGCCTAGCACCACTTTTACACCCCTCTGGCGGAATTCTCCGGCTATCTCGTAGGCCCTGGGGGAGAGGAAGGTCATTACCGATATACCCACCAGGTCTACCTCTTCTTCAAAGTTTATCTTTTCTATGCTCTCGTCCAGCAGCCTCACCTCCACATCGGGTGGGGTCAAGGCTGCCAGGACCGGGAGGCTTAACCTGGGAAACCAGAAGGATCTGACGTCTTTCTTTGAATAACTAAAAATGGATTCCTTTAGCTCTGGAGAGATTAAGAGTAGCTTCATATATTTCCCCTCTGCCTTGTCTTTTCTGGAAAGAAAGCTAGATTATACATTTTGAAGAGTTTCTGTCAACGCCTTTTGCCAGGCAGTCAGCTATCAACTATCCGTTGTCAGTGGTAAGTTATCAGGAGACTGGAGCCTGGGGACTGAAGACTGATAGCAGAGGGCCAGAAACCGCCTGCAGATGCTGGCTCGTCTCTTGTTACCTGTTCTACGGGGAGGAGTCTTGATGGTGTCCTATGCCGAAGAGTTTCTTGATGGTCTCCACGTAGCGGTAGCCCCCACCGTTCTTGGCCTCTTCTTTGCCTACCTCCAGGGGTCTGTGGAGGAGTTTATTCAGGGTCCTCTCCATGGTGTAGACCACTTCCTGCCAGTATTCCTCGCTCAAGTTGCCGAGTTTTGGCCTGAGTCTCTCCAGTTCTTCTTTACCTACGTGGTGGAAGTGGTGTCTTAGTCGGGCAATGGCGGGGACAATCTTCATCTCTTCCATCCAGGCCATAAATTCTTCCACCTCTTCTTCCACCATGGCCCGGCATTTCTCCACCTCCCTGGTCCGTTCCTCCACGTTCTGGCTCACTACGCCCTGCAGGTCATCTATATTGTAGAGATAGACGTTTTCTATCTTGCCCACCTCCGGGTTTATATCCCTGGGGACGGCGATGTCTATGAGGAACATGGGAGTGCCCTTACGTCTCTGCATGGCGCCTTTTATGTGTTCAGGATGGAGGACGTAATGGGGGGCGGCAGTAGAACTGATGACTATATCAGCCTTAGCCAGTTCTTCCTCCAGGGAATCAAAACGTACGGCCTTACCTCCACACTCATTGGCCAGGGCCACGGCACGGTCATAGCTGCGATTAGAGACCATCACCGCCCTGACCCCTTGCTCCACCAGGGACTTCAGTACAAGCTCGGCCATTTCCCCTGCCCCAATGATAAATACCGTCTTGTCAGAGAAATCCTGGAAAATCCTCTCGGCAAACTCTACGGCTACACTGCTGATAGAGACCTTCCCCTGGGCAATCTTGCTGTGGGTGTGTACCTCTTTGGCCGCATTGAGGGCCTGCTGGAAGAGTTGATGGAAGACCTTTCCAGTGGCCCCCTGGCTACAGGCGGTCGCATAGGCCTCTTTCACCTGGCCTACAATCTGGGACTCCCCCAGTACCATGGAGTCCAGGCTGGAGGCCACGAAAAAGAGGTGATTCACCGCCTCCAGGTCCTGATAGACGTACATGTTTTCCCTGAAGCGGGCCTTCTCTATCCCATGGAACCCTGCCAGGAAGTCAAAGATGGCCTCCTCTGTGAACTCAGAGGAGGTCTTTGGAGAACAGGCATAGAGTTCTACCCTGTTACAGGTGGAGAGTATTACTACCTCGCTGGAGGGGAAACACCTGCAGAATCTATCCAGGGCCTCAGTAACCCTGGAAGGACTGAAGGCCAGTTGTTCCCTTATCTCCACGGAGGCAGACTTGTGGTTTAGTCCCACAACAAGGATGTTCATATTACTCCTTGATACCTTTTATAATCATTGTGTCTTCCTTAGAGACCTTCTTATAGCCATGTTGGGCGCCGAGGAAAAAGGTCCCCAGGAAGGTAAAAAGCACCAGTGTAAAACCTGCTATATTCAGCATGGCCACACGGCTCCCGTGCATGGTTACGCCTATCCTCAGATGCAATAGGGCGGCATAGACCAGCCAGGTAACCGTGCCCATTACCACCTTTGGGTCCATGTACCACTGAGGCCCAAGGATGTTAGAATACTTGACCCAGAAAATACCGAAGACCAGTCCCAGCGTCAGCAGGGGGAACCCGAAGCTCAAGGTCTTCCACATGAGTCTGTCCAGGCTCTCCAGAGAGGGTAGCCCCAGCAGGAGGGGGCCAAAGAATTTGTGTTTTAACTGCCTCTGCTGTGTCAGGTACATAAGGCTCAGGACAAAGGTAAGAGTGAGGGCGGCATAACCCATGAAGAGGGGGATAGTGTGGGCTATGAGCCAGAACTTGCTCAGATTGGATGGGGTGCCGAGGAGGTTATCTCCCAGGCTTAGTACCCAGAAGCCCAGCACCGTTACCAGGGGGAAGAGAAAGGCCCCTAAGGAGGGGACTCCATAGAGGTACTCCACCCCATTAAACACTGCCACCACACACCAGGTAAGGAACACCACCGACTCAAAGAGGTTAGTGACAGGGATATTCTCCACCCTGGAGGCCAGATATAGGAGAAAAAGGCTGTGCAGGGCAAAGGCCATGAAGGGGAGTCGGTCGGCCCATTGCTTACTGAACCCCTCTGGTCTGAGGAGGCGGCCAACCTCCCATATACCACTCAGGAGGTAAAAGACTACAATTAACCAGAAAGGGGAATAGGCTGAGATTTCCATCAGATTCGCTTCGTTCACCACAAGCTTAGGGCTTCCTCAAAATATTATTATTCAGTTTAAAAAGAGCCCTCCACATAGTCAACAGAATTTTTGGTGATTATAAACTCCTGAAGATTAAAGGTGCATGGATTATTATGTATTTTTATGGACAGGCAGATAATTTTATTGCTAAGATAAAACTACAGAGAAAAAGGATGAAGTACTCAAATACAACAATTTTTGCTGCCAGGAACCGCTTGTGGTGTGCAGTGTTTGCAAGTATGGTTTTTCTGTCCTCCTGCGCCGAGTACAGCGTCCCCAGCGTTCCTAGCGCCCCTAGTGGCTCGCTCCCTGCCACCGGGCCTGCATTTTTGGAGGTAAGTCCCTGGGCAGTGGAGGTGGCTGGTTCTGGAGATACGGAGGTTGTATTCGTAAAGGTAATGGACAGCGACAAAAGGCCAATACCTGACCAGACAGTCTCCGCAACAATTGAAGACACCTCGGTAGCCACCATAGAGGACCACGAAGTAACGGACAAAAAAGGCCTGGCAAGATTTACCGTAACGGGCATAGGAATGCCCACGTCTACTAAGCTTACCTTTACCGCTGGTTCAGTTTCTACCAAAATTGACGTCTGGAAGATGGGATATGGGCCTTATGGGCGGGAATAAGGATATTTTGTATTATCTACAAACATGGGTTACAAAATGTGCGAGGGAAGTCTCCCCCTTACATCGGTGAGTAGGGGCGACCCGGCGAGTCGCCTCTACACAAGAGATTGTCTTTACTACCAGCTTAATTTCCAGTAAAATTTATATGGAAGAGGGGATATGGGCCCTCCTGGAACAGAGGGTTTTTGATGAGTTTTTCTGTTAAAAGAGGAAAAGACAATGAGGTATCTAAGTCTCCTGTTTGTGGCAAGTCTTGCCCTGATGTCTCTAGTCTCCTGTACTTGGTTAACGACTGGGGCATACCCAACCCTGTCTCCGTCTCAGACGAAAGTGGCGGGTAGCCATAATGTTGGTACGGCTCCTACAGCCTCTGCATCAGGATCCGAAAGGGTCTACGACGTACGGACAACTACCGGGGTCTCCCCGTTGGAACCTGGAAAGGTCCCTGGCGTACAGGTTCCAGGAAAAGACCCCTATGCGAGCATCCCATCCAGCACCTTGACACGACCCGAAACCACCAGACCTAGCACCACCTTTGAGGCGCCTTTTGGCATGATGTCCAGTGAAAAAGATACGTCCCGATTTACTGTACCAACTACACCAAGTACACCCTCTACCCCAGCTATTACCTTTAGTACAGATGGCTTGTCCGGTACGCCTGGGCCCAGCCTTCCCGGTGCCCCCTAACCAAGGTAGGGGCAATTCCCGCCTGAGGCAGATTTTCAACATGAATTGCCCCTACGGACTACTTCTGCCAAAAGTGAGAAAAAAGACTGTATCTTTTATCCTGGCAGGGATTCTTGTCCTTCTACAGGCAAGCAGTCTTTCAGGTCAGACCCTCTTAGTAGCGGCCGCCTCTAGCATGAGGGATGCCCTGGAGGAGGCCGCTGCCAAATTTGAAAAGGTCTCAGGCTATAAAACAAATTTCACCTTTGGCTCCAGTGGTCTCCTGGCCCATGAGATTGAGGGTGGGGTACCTTACGACCTCTATATAGCCGCCGGGGCCAATTTTATCCAGGAACTCTACCACAGAAAACTCCTCGTACAAGGCACCTCTAACGTAATTTGCAGGGGGAGGCTGGTTATCATAATTAGAAAGGACTCGCCAAGGAAGATAGACAGGCTCCATGACATAACCAACTTCTCCTTAATTGCCATTGCGAATCCCCAGCATGCCCCTTATGGAAAGGCGGCCCAGGAGGTCCTGCAAAATGCAGGTCTGTGGATAGGGCTACAAAACCGAATCCTTTACGCGGAGCGGGTGACTGACATCCTTGAACTGGTGGAGACAGGAAGGGTACCGGTTGGGATTGGGGCACAATCCCTCAGGGCCTCCACCCAGGTGGAGTACGTCCCTGTAGAGGACAAATTGTACACCCCTCCCGAGACCTACATCGCCATGGTGAAGGGTACCTTACATAAGGAGGAGGCCAGGGCCTTCATTGCCTTCCTGGCNAGCGATAAAGGAAGGGCTNTCTTAAAGGAGTACGGCTTNTCAACACCGTGAAATAGTAGCTAGTAGTCAGTAGCCAGTAGCTAGGGTTGAATCTTTTCCTAGCTACTTGCTACTAGCTACTTGCTACTACTCCCTCAACAGGTCGGGTCTTCTCTGGCAGGTGCGGAGCCTTGCCTGCTCCAGACGCCATTTTCTTATCTTTTCATGGTCCCCCGATAACAGCACCTCTGGCACACTCATGCCTCTGAACTCCCTGGGCCGGGTGTATTGGGGATACTCCAGGAGTACAGGGGGTTCCCCCAGCATCTCACTGAAGGATTCGCTTACGGTAGAAAACTCGTCCCCCAGCGCCCCAGGGACAAGCCTCACTAGCGCATCTATTATCACCATGGCAGGGACCTCTCCCCCACTCAGGACGTAGTCCCCTATAGAGACCTCCAGGAAATCAAAGCCCTGTCTTATCCTTTCATCAAATCCCTCATAATGCCCGCAGAGGAGCATGAGGCGGGGCTCCCTGGCGAGCTCCCTGGCCATGGATTGATTAAATCTCGTACCCTGCGGGCTGAGGAGGATTTTTCTTGGTGGCACCGTCCCCGGCACCTCCTTCTCTACCTCTTCTATTGCCCTGAAGACAGGCTCTGGTCTGAGGACCATCCCGGGCCCTCCGCCGAAAGGCCTGTCATCCACCTTCTTATGCTTGTCTTGAGTAAAATCCCTTATATTCCAGAGGCGGAAATCCACCAGCCCCTTCTCCTGGGCAATCCCCAGGATACTGTGTCCGAGGAAGGCAGGAAATACCTCTGGGAAGAGGGTAAGGATGTCTATGTGCATGATAGTGTCAATTCGCCTAAGGCGGACAGGTTATTCTCATCTATACTAGCACAATTATATTTTAGCGTCGTATCTTTTACAATTGGAGTCTCTGAGAAAGTGAGAAAGGCATCCTGATTTTGGGGTGTAAGGGCTACAAAATTTGTAGTCTTTTTAAAAACAAACTTGTTGATAAATAAAATTTTTTCTGTAAACTGTTGGTATTTATCACTTACCAAAGGCAATGGGTCGGTATAGATTTTGCTAGAGATGATACTTACGGTGATAATTACAATGTACTAATTTCCAATAAAAATGGTGACTTGCTAGCCAAATGCACAAGGACCTGGCCGAAAAATTGCTTTCAAGGCAGAGACTATTGGTGCTGGCTCCCCATTCGGACGACGAGTCTCTGGGGTGCGCAGGCCTTATAGCCAAGATAAAGGACATGGGTGGAGAGGCCTATGTCATGGTGATGTCCATTGGGAGTCTGAAGCACTATGGGGTGGACGGCGTAGTCCAGGCACAGGTACGGAGGGACGAGTTCCTGGCGGCGGCCGAATTCCTGAAAATAGATGGTTATGACATAGTCTACAAGGACGACGAGAAATACCTCCGTCTTGATGCCATCCCCAGACGGGATCTGGTAAGCGTAATAGAGAGGGAGAGCAGTGTATCCATAGACAAGATAAGCCCCACCATGATAGCCCTTCCCGTACCCTCATACAACCAGGACCACGCCGCCGTCTTTTATGCAGGGTTTACGGCGTGCCGCCCCGCCCTGCCCCAATACAAGGCCTTCCAGCAGGTAGTCGTCTCTTACGAATGCCCCACCCTGTGCTGGAGTTCAGACAAGGTATTTCAACCTAACCTCTACGTAGACATATCCCAGCACCTGGACAAAAAACTGGGGGCAATAAGGTGTCACCGTTCCCAGTTGAAGGAGCCCAACCATAATTACAGCCTGGAAAACGTAGAGAGGCTGGCAAGACTGAGGGGAAGCGAGATAGCTGTAGAGGCCGCCGAGGCCTTCGTGTGTTATCGCATGGTGATATGAGGAAGATACCTCACTCCTTACCCACGCTTGAGAAAGAGGAGTTAGAAATGGTAATGGAAGTGCTTAGCTCCAACTACATTGCCCAGGGACCGAAGGTGGAGGAGTTGGAGAGGGTATTTAAGGACTATCTGGGGGTGGAGTATACCCTCGCCACCAACTCCGGTTCATCGGCCTTGCACCTCCTGCTCCTGGCCATGGGCATAGGGACAGGGGACGAGATCCTCGTCCCCAGCTACGTATGCGCAGCAGTGCTCAACCCCATCCTCTATGTGGGGGCCACCCCCAGGGTGGTTGACATAGATGGACGAGACCTGAACATAGACCTAAAGGAAGTCAAGAGGCAGGCCAATCCAAAGACAAAGGCCCTCATCGTCGTCCATACCTTTGGTCAGTCTGCAGATATAAATAGTCTGTTAGAGTTGGAAATTCCAATTATTGAGGACTGTGCCCATAGCCTTGGTGGTAACTATCCACTCAGGGCTGGAAGAAGGCTGGGGAGCCTGGGGGTGGCCTCCATCTTCTCCTTTTACGCCACCAAGATGATTGCCACAGGACACGGCGGCATGCTTGCCTCAAATTCCTGCACCCTGATGGAAAAGGCAAGGGACCTCAGAGAGTATGATGAGAGAGAGGATTATCAGGTAAGATACAACTATAGGATGACGGACATAGAGGCCGCCATGGGACTGAGCCAGATGCGAAAGTTAGATTACTTTATCTCAAGGAGATGCGAGATAGCGGCCACCTACGACAGGATACTGAAGGATTATGGTCTGGAGATACCCTACAGGAGAAAGGGTTCTACCCACGCCTTTTACAGGTACGTCCTTAAGACAAGGCGGACCATGGAGGAAACAATTAAGAGTCTGGATGCCAGGGGGGTAGAATCCAAGAGGCCCGTCTTCAAGCCCCTTCACCAGTACCTCCACCTGGACAATGGGGGGTTTCCCAATGCAGAGGAGGCCCACCGTACCATAGTCTCCATACCCATTTACCCGTCCCTGAGCCAGGAACAGGTGGAATACGTAGCCAGGAACGTTGGGGAGGTGTTTTCAGGGCCATGATGGTAGCAGGACACCAGCCCAATTACCTCCCTCATCTCGGATTCTTCCACAAGATGGCCCAGGTAGACACCTTTGTCATTGTGGACAACGTCCAATTTGTGAAGCGCGGCCCGTTTGGGTGGATGCACCGCAACAAGATTCGTACCCAGGAAGGCTGGGNGTGGCTTACCGTCCCGGTCCTTACCAAAGGGAAATACACCCAGAANATTATGGACGTCCACATCAATAACGCCATCCCCTGGAGGCGNAAGCACTGGAAATCTATATGGTTTAATTACCAGAAGGCCCCCTACTTTAACAGATACGCCGATTTCTTCCACGAGACCTATAATAAGGAGTGGGAAAGGTTGTCAGACCTGAACGAGGCCCTGATACTCTATATAAAAGAGGCATTGGGCATAAAGACCNGGGTGCTTAAGGCCTCTGACTTAGGGGTAGAGGGAAAGGCCACAGAACTCATCATAGACATCTGTGTGAAGTTGGACGCCAGCAGATACACGCACGGTATCCACGGTAAGGACTATGTGGACGTCAACCAGATGCGGGAAAAGGGAATAGAGAGCCTGTTCCAGGAATTTCATCACCCCAAATACAGGCAACTCCATGAGCCTTTTATGCCCAACATGTCCACTATTGACCTCCTCTTTAACGAGGGGGAGAGGAGTCTTGAGATACTCCTGGGGTCGGCTGTAGGGGCAGGGTTTACCCCTGCCCAAAATAATTTGGTTTAATCCGCCTGAGGCGGAAAGGGTTCAAAGGTTTAATTGTAGGGGCAGGGTTTACCCCTGCCCGAAGGACAAAGAGTTCAGATGACAGAGCCATTAACAGCCTGCGGTAAAATCTTTGGGATGGCCCTCTTAATCACCCTGGTGGCAACACCTATCGTAAGGGTTATATCCGAGAAGATTGGGGCAATGGACCACCCTGGAAAGACAAATCCCCACGCAAGACCTACCGCACGCATGGGAGGGTTCGCCGTCTTCCTGGGCTTTACAGTCCCTTTGCTCTACAACGTTAACCTCCTTACCGACAAACAGCTTGGTATCCTGCTGGGCGGCACCCTTGTAATCGCCATAGGTCTGGTAGACGATGCAAGGGGGTTACCCGCCACAATAAAATTATTCCTGCTCCTGGGTATAACGTATCTCCTTTCCAGACACGGGATAATCCTGTCATTATTTTACAATTATTACCTTAACTTATTTTTTACCCTTATATGGATAACAGGGGTGGTAAGCGCCTTCAATGCCTCCGATACCATGGATGGGCTAGCGTCCGGCCTTGCCTTTATAGCCGGCTTCGCCTATATGCTGGTGGCCGTACAGACCTACCAGTGGGCCTGGGGTCTACTGGCCTGTGCCCTTATGGGTTCAACCCTGGGCTTCTTAAGGTACAACTACAATGGCGCCAACATCTTCTTAGGGGATTCAGGCTCCTTTTTCCTGGGTTATATCCTTGCCACTCTTGGGGTTATGGGAGAATGGTCTACGCATCCCATCAAGGCGGCCGTAATACCCATATTAATATTAGGTGTAATTATCCTTGACTTTTTGTATACTATCAGTAAAAGGTATCTGGAAGGGACTACACATACCATAAAAGAGGCGATTATCTACCACGGGGTTGACCACCTCCCGCACAGGCTAGTAGCCACAGGCTTTAGCCGGCGGGAGGCAGTATTACTTATCTATCTTGTCAGTCTTGTAATATCTATAGGTGCAGTAACCCTCAGGAACTCAAGGCCGGTAGATGCATTGTTGCTTTTGCTCCAACTTCTTCTTATATTTATAGTTGTCATTAGATTGACGGACTTAAAGAGGGCGGAAACAGGCCATGTACCTGGACTATTGGGGACTAAAAAAGAAACCCTTTGAAAACACCCCTAACCCGGATTTCTTCTTTTACTCGGTAAACCACGAGGAGGCCCTCACCAGGCTCTTATACGGGGTAAAGGAGAGGAAGGGGGCCGTTATGATTACGGGGGATATCGGCGCCGGTAAGACCCTCCTCAGCCGGATGCTGGTGAGACTACTCTCTAGAGAGGAAAAGGGCTATAATATAGCCGTAGTAGTAAACCCGAACCTCAGTGCTGAGGACCTGTTACGGGAACTGATATACCAGTTCGGAGGGCTTGAGAGCCTGCCCCCGGTAATAAGTAAGCTAGATTTGCTCCATAGACTGGAGGACACCATATTTGAGAGTAACGAAAAAGGCCAACACTGTGTACTAGTAATTGACGAAGCCCACGTTATCAAGGACGAGGCCATCTTTGAGGAAATTAGGCTACTACTGAATTTCCAGAAGAATGATGCCTTCCTCATGACCATTGTCCTCCTGGGCCAGCCGGAACTGGCGCAAAGGATCAGGCAACACGAGCCCCTGGCACAACGTATAGCAATAAGATACAACCTCTCGGGCCTTAGTAAAGAAGAGGTGGGGAAATACATAGATTACAGGCTGAAAGCGTCGGGTGGCAACAGGGAGATATTCAATGCTACCTCCGTTGAGGAGGTATACAGGGCATCAAAGGGCATCCCCAGGATTATAAATAACATCTGTGACTTGAGCCTCCTCATGGGATTCAGCAGTCAGGCCGAAATGGTGAGCGACGCTATAGTAAAGGCAGTTGCAGATGACCTGAGGCTGGCGGCACGGTACGTGAAGTAGATGGAGATTTCTGAAAGACTGGAAAACCTCCCTTTGGAGGCAAAATTTCCTGATAACCTCAAAGAGAAGATAAGTTACGACGTTGACCGTAAGCTGTTGATTTTTGAAGGGGTCATGTCTGAAGATGAAAAGAATGAATTGCTAGGAATATCACAGGATGACTCGTACAGGAAGTCTATTGAGGCACTTTTTCAGAGGTCTCAAATCACAAAGAAGAGAGAAAAGAAGGCAAAATTGAGTCTAAGCGGTTCTAGAGATATCCTGGAGAGAGAAAAAGAGGGTACCGCCCTAACTGCCCCAAAAGAGAATATTCAGTTAAAGGGGCTTAACCCACCGGAGCGGGAAGACCCTCCAAAGGAGAGACTCCGTTTTAGTATCATCGGGCAGAAGATACAGGAACAATCTAAACAAGTGGACGCCGGGCAGAAAGGTGAGGCCGAAGAAAAGGCAACCCCTCAAACACAGGTAACTAAAGAATTAAAGGACGAATGGAAAGAGGCCCAGACCTTCTACCATGAGTTTGTGGTCCTTGCCCAGGAGGTCTTTGATAAAATAAAGGAAGGACATAACTTTGAGATGGAAAGAGTAAGGAAGGCAATAGAGAAGCTCATAGACGACCTCACCTTAGGGAATGAAAGTATAGTCAGGCTTGCGGCCCTTTCAGACGAAAGCTATAGTCAATTTGCCTCCAATGCGGTAAACGTAACCGTCATTTCTATTAAAATAGGCGTGTCTCTGCACTATAACAAGTCCGGCCTGATGGAACTGGGGATGATTTCCTTCTTGAGAGACATAGGTCTAGTCCTGTTGAGCCACATCATAGAACAGCCAAGGAAGCTGAAGACAAGTGAATACGAGGAAGTAAAGAAGCACCCCCTGTACACCGAAAGGTTTCTGGAGGGACTTGGTATCAATAACGAGGTCTTCAAACAAGTCGTCCTCCAGCATCATGAAAGGGAGGACGGCAGTGGTTACCCTGGCAAATTAAAGGGGGAGGCCATCCACGAATACGCAAAGATTATAGCAGTGGCCGAGGCATACGAGAGTCTGACGCACAACCGCCCCGTCCGCGCAGGGCTGCCTCCTCACACCGCCATGAGAGAGATACTGGAGGAGGGGGTGGCCTTTTTTGGCCACAGGGTCACCAAGGCATTCATAAGGGAATTCGGTGTGTACCCTGTGGGTAGTGCTGTGGAGCTGAACACCGGGGAGACGGCCAAGGTAATTGCCGTCCACAAGGATTTTCCACTCAGACCAGTCGTACAGCTTATGGCAGACGCAGAAGGGAGACCAATTAGTAAGATACTAAACCTCCTGGAAAAACCCCAGTTATTCATAAAGAGACCCGTAGAGGAAGGCAAACATTAGGGGGTGGGGGGTAGGGAGGGAAAAGAATTAGAAATTTTAAAATTTCCAATTTCCAATTTCCAATGTTTTCAGTGGTAGGGGGTAGGGAAAAAGAATGTAGTCTATCCCTTCGCTTCGCTCAAGGGCAGGCCCTTCTCCACCTCAGGTAGGTCATGCCTGTCCATTATTTCCCCTCTAGAAAGAGGGGACAAAGGGGTGTGTAGGGG
>C687J35504_10001044_pt1 | contig 19774 bp, 23 predicted proteins | sample RifCSPhighO2_02_FD_35504 | JGI IMG/M metagenome (IMG submission 35504) | reverse complement strand
GGTGTTTATCTTCCTGCGTGGCCACAACCTGCCCGGTGGCGGCTTTATTGCCGGTTTGGTGACGGCCGTGGCGCTGATCCTGCAATACGTCGCCAGCGGCGTGCAGTGGACGCAATCGCGCCTGCCGCTGAATTACCAAGGCATGGCGGGTCTCGGCGTGATGATCGCCGGCCTGACGGGTTTGGGCAGCTGGCTGTTTGATCGGCCGTTCCTGACCTCGGCCTTCGGTCATTTCCATATCCCGCTGGTCGGAGAAATTGAGCTGGCTACCGCCCTGTTGTTTGACCTGGGCGTGTACCTGACGGTGGTAGGCGCGACCCTGCTGATTCTCGCCAACCTGGGCAAGCTGACCCAGGAAAAAGCTGTAGAAGAGGTGCTTTGAAATGGAAGCCATATTTGCCGCAACCTTGGGCCTCCTCACCGCAAGCGGTGTGTACTTGCTGCTGCGTGCGCGGACCTTTCCAGTGGTGCTGGGGCTGACGCTGATTTCCTACGCGGTCAACCTGTTCCTGTTTGCCATGGGCCGCTTGCAGGGCGGTGTGGTCACGGTGATTGGCAAGGGCAGTGCCTACGCGGACCCACTGCCGCAGGCGCTGGTGCTGACCGCCATCGTGATCGGCTTTGCCATGACGGCCTTCGTGGTGGTGCTGGCGCTGCGCAGCGTGGGCGAAACCCAGACCGACCATGTTGACGGCCAGGAGCCTGCACAATGAATCACGGCGTGATCCTGCCCATCCTGCTGCCGATGTTTGCCGGCAGCCTGTTGCTGCTCGGTGCGGGCCTGAGCCTGCGGGTCAAACGTAGCCTGTCGCTGGTGGCGACCCTGTTGCTGTTACCATTGAGCGGCTATCTGTTCTGGTTGGCTGATCAGGACGTGCTGCAGGTGTATGCCGCCGGTAACTGGGCGGCGCCGTTTGGCATCATCCTGCTGCTCGATCGGCTGAGCGCCTTGTTGCTGGTGGTCACGGCGGTGCTGGGTAGCTTTGCTCTGTTGTATGCGGTGCGTGGCGACGATGAGCGCGGGCAGAGTTTTCATGCGCTGTTCCAGTTCCAGCTGATGGGCATCAACGGCGCCTTCCTCACGGGTGATCTGTTCAACCTGTTCGTGTTCTTCGAAATCCTGCTGATCGCCTCCTATGCGCTGCTGGTGCATGGCGGTGGGGCAGAACGGGTGCGCGCGGGGCTGCATTACGTGGTGCTGAACCTAGTGGGCTCGGCGTTCTTCCTGCTCGCCGTGGGCGTGCTGTATGGCATCACCGGCACCCTGAATATGGCTGATATGGCCATTCGCGTGGCGGCTGCCGGGCCGGATGATGCGGCGCTGCTGGGCGCTGCTGGCTTGCTGTTGCTGGTGGTATTCGGCCTCAAAGCGGCGTTTCTGCCGCTGTATTTCTGGCTGCCCAAGGCCTATGCCTCGGCCACTGCGCCGGTCGCGGCGCTGTTTGCGATCATGACCAAGGTCGGCCTGTACTCGATCATCCGGGTGTACACACTGATCTTTGGTGATGAGGCCGGCAGCCTGGCCAACATGGCCAACGACTGGCTCTGGCCGATTGCCTTGCTGACCCTGGCACTGGGTGTGATCGGTGCACTGGCCGCCGTTAGCTTGCAGGGGCTCCTGGCGTATCTGGTGGTGGTATCGGTGGGCACTTTGCTCGCAGGCATTGCCATCGGCACTGAGCAAGCCCTGGCCGCAGCCCTTTATTACCTAGTGCACAGCACCTGGGTGGCCGGTGGACTGTTCCTGCTGGCGGATCTGATTGCCCGTCAGCGCGGCGATAAGCAGGCGTTGCTGGTGCAAGGTCCCGCGCTGCAGAACCCGCACCTGCTCGGCGGCCTGTTCTTCTTCGGCGCGATTGCCGTGGCCGGCCTGCCGCCGCTGTCTGGGTTTCTCGGCAAGCTGCTGTTGCTGCGCTCGCTGGAGCCGGGTGTGCAGGCGCTCATGCTATGGCCCGTGGTGCTGGGCGGCGGCCTGCTGACCCTGGTGGCTCTTAGCCGTGCCGGCAGCATGCTGTTCTGGCGTGTCGGCTTGAGCCAGCTCGACAGCGCCGAGCTGGATTACGGCCGGCTGTTAGCCTGCGCTGGTTTGCTGCTGCTCAGCCTGGTGCTGATGGTTGGTGCCGCGCCGCTGCTGAGTTATGTCGAGGCTACCGCCAGCCAACTGCATGATTTGGCGCTGTACCGGCAAATCATCGAATCGGGAGCTGCACGATGAAAGCACGTCGCTGGTTACCCCATCCGCTGCTGAGCGTGTGCCTGCTGTTGGTCTGGCTGCTGCTGATGAATGACCTGAGCCTGGGGCACTGGCTACTCGGTGGGCTGCTCGGCTGGGCCATTCCGCTGTTGACCCAGGTGTTCTGGATCAACCCGCCACGGGTGCACAAACCGTTCAAGCTGTGCCTGTTTTTGCTGCGCATCCTCGGCGATATCATCACGGCCAATCTGCAGGTGGCCAAGCTGATTCTTGGATCGACCGCCAAGCTGCGCCCAGCCTTCGTGGAAATTCCCATGCTGCTGGAAGATGAACTGGCCCTGACCATGCTCACCAGCATTATTTCTCTGACCCCGGGCACGGTCTCTGCCGACCTCAGTGACGACCGCAAGATGCTCCTGGTGCACGGCCTGGATGTGCCGGACCCTGACGCCTTGGTCGCAGAAATCAAACAGCGATACGAAGCCCCCCTGCTGGAGGTGTTCACATGCTCGCCTACGTGATCCCGCTGTGCCTGATGATCATTGGCGTGGCCCTGGTGCTGACCATGGCGCGCCTGATCATCGGCCCGGATTTGCCCGACCGCATCCTGGCCCTGGATACCCTGTATATCAACGCGATTGCCATGCTGGTGTTGCTCGGTATCTGGCTGGGATCGGACCTGTATTTTGAAGCCGCCCTGCTGATTGCGGTGATGGGCTTTATTGGCACAGTGGCAGTGGCCAAGTATTTGTTGCGCGGCGACATCATCGAGTAACAACGTTCTACGGAGACTGCTGAATGGATACCTGGATCGAAGCGCTGGTGGCGCTGTTTCTGCTGATCGGCAGCCTATTCGCCTTGATCGGTGCGATTGGTTTGTACCGCCTGCCGGACTTTTTTATGCGCCTGCACGGCCCGACTAAAGCCAGCACCTTGGGCGTGGGCGGCATGGTGATCGCTTCGCTGATCTACTTCAGCTTTCGCGGAGAGGGCGTCAGCTTGCATGAGCTGCTAATTGCCCTGTTTCTGTTTATCACCGCACCGGTCAGCGCCCACATGTTGGCCAAAGCCGCACTGCAGCAGAAGCTGCGGATCAGCGAGCAAACTCGCGGTAAGCCCTGGGAACAATAAGCCTACACAGTTCGCGGCGCTGACTGTATCTGTCGGCGTCGCGTATGCCTCTCTACACTGCAGCCTTTAGTCAGGGGCTTGGGTATGCAAGAGCGGGAAAGGGGCATCGCGATCATCTGCCTGGTGATCGCCATGGCGCTGTGGGGCAGTTCTTTTATTGCGCTCAAGTTGGCCTTTGCCGAGCTGCCGCCTCTGTGGGTGATCTTCGGCCGTATGGCTTTGGGCAGTCTGGTGTTTCTGCTGGCCTGGCGCTGGCGTGGGCAGATGCACTACCGCGCCGGTGACTGGAAGTACCTGCTCGGCCTGGCGGCCTGCGAACCCTGCCTGTATTTCCTCTTTGAAGCCCTGGCGCTGCAGCACACCAGCGCCGCGCAAGCGGGCATGGTCACGGCTTTGCTGCCGCTGCTGGTGGCGGTGGGGGCGTTTGTCTTCCTGCGTGAACGGATCAGTCGCATCACCCTGTCGGGGTTTCTGATCGCCTTGGTCGGCGCCGTATGGCTGAGCCTGGCCGGCAGTGCCGACGAGCACGCCAGTAACCCAATCCTCGGCAACTTCTACGAGCTGCTCGCGATGCTCTGCGCCATGGGTTACACCCTGCTGCTCAAGCACTTGTCATCGCGCTATTCGCCCTTTCTGCTGACCTCCATGGTGGCCTTTGTCGGCACTGTTTTCTTTCTGCCTTTGGCCTGGTTCAGCGCGCCGTTGCCAACCAGCGTCAGCCCCATGGGCCTTGGCGCGGTGGCCTATCTGGGCATTCTGGTCACCGTGGGCGCTTATGGGCTCTACAACTTCGGCGTCAGCCGCTTGCCGGCCAGCCAGGCCTCTGGTTTTACCAACCTGATCCCTGTGTTCACCTTGCTGTTCGCCATACTGTTATTGGGCGAAAGCCTGAATCGCATGCAGATGCTGGCAGCCGCCTTGGTGTTTGCCGGCGTGTTGTTGAGTCAGTGGCGAGGCGCGCGCGTGGTGCCCGCTGGTGTTCTGGATTAGGGGATAAGGTATGAGCGATTCAAGAAGCTGGGCGCGCGAAGCGATCCGCATCATCGAGGCGGATTTTCAGCGCAGCGCCGACACCCACCTGATACCCCTCTCGCTGCCGGGATTGCCCGGCGTCGAGCTGTATTTCAAGGACGAATCCAGCCACCCCACCGGCAGCCTCAAACACCGGCTGGCGCGATCGTTGTTTCTTTATGCGCTGTGTAACGGCTGGCTCAAACCCGGCGCACCGGTGATCGAGGCGTCCAGTGGTTCCACGGCAATTTCCGAGGCCTATTTCGCCCGCTTACTGGGGCTGCCGTTTATCGCGGTGATGCCGGCCAGCACTTCGAAGGAGAAGATCGCACAGATCGCTTTCTACGGCGGCCAGAGCCATCTGGTGACTGATCCAACGCAGATATACGCCGAGTCTGAGCGCCTTGCGCAAGAGGCCGGCGGGCATTTTATGGATCAGTTCACCTACGCTGAGCGCGCCACCGACTGGCGCGCCAACAACAACATCGCCGAGTCAATCTTCCAGCAGCTGCGCAGTGAACGTTTCCCTGAGCCGAGTTGGCTGGTGTCCAGTCCCGGCACTGGCGGCACCTTGGCGACCCTAGGGCGCTATGTGCGTTATCGCCGCCACAACACCCAGGTGTTGTGCGCGGATGCCGAGCGTTCGGTGTTTTTCGATTACTACCGCACCGGTGATGCCAGCCTGTGCCTGAACCACGGTTCGCGTATCGAAGGTATTGGCCGGCCACGGGTCGAGGCGTCCTTTCTGCCGACGGTGATCGATGCCATGTGCAAGGTGCCGGATGCCTTGTCGTTGGCCGCCATGCATTACCTGGCGCAGCGCCTGGGTCGGAAAGTGGGTGGCTCTAGCGGTACTAATCTGATTGGCGCGCTGCTGGTGGCGCAGCGGATGGTCGCGGCGGGTGAGTCCGGTTCGGTGGTGGCGATTCTCTGCGATGGCGGCGAGCGCTATGCCGACACCTACTACGACTTCGCCTGGCTCAGTGCAGAGAATCGCCACCACAGGGGTTCGATTTGGCCGCGTTAATAACTGCTGTGGCGGACTGTGCCGAGCGTGGCATTCCTTTGCCTGCTGACCTGCCCACCGCCGGTCTATAGCTTAAACCGGCGGGCGGTCTGAGTTGCGCCATGGGCTGATCAGTAACCAGTAGCGGCGTATCAGGCTTCTGCAATCCCGAGCATGTCGCGAATCAGCGCTTCGGCCACACGAATGCCATCCACCCCGGCAGAGAGAATGCCGCCGGCGTAACCCGCGCCTTCCCCGGCCGGGTATAGGCCGCGAACGTTGAGGCTTTGCATATCCGCGCCACGGGTAATGCGCAGCGGCGAGGAGGTGCGGGTTTCGATGCCGGTGAGTACCGCGTCATGCAGGTCGAAGCCTTTGATCTGTTTGCCGAAGGCCGGCAGCGCTTCGCGGATCGCTTCGATGGCAAAATCCGGCAGCGCCAGGGCCAGATCGCCCAGCTTGATCCCCGGCTTGTACGAGGGCTCAACACTACCCAGCGCGCTCGATGGTTTGCCCGCGATAAAGTCGCCAACCAGTTGCCCCGGCGCTTCGTAGGTGCTGCCGCCGAGCAGATAGGCCTGAGACTCTAAACGCTCCTGCAATTCCACACCGGCCAGTGGGCCGCCTGGGTAATCCTGCTCTGGAGTAATGCCGACGACGATGCCGGCGTTGGCGTTGCGTTCGTTGCGTGAGTACTGGCTCATTCCGTTGGTCACCACGCGGTTCGGCTCCGAGGTGGCCGCGACTACGGTGCCGCCTGGGCACATGCAGAAGCTGTAGACCGAGCGGCCGTTTTTGGCGTGATGCACCAGTTTGTAATCCGCGGCACCCAGCTTGGGGTGGCCGGCGTATTTACCGAGGCGCGCACGGTCGATCAGGCCTTGCGGGTGCTCGATACGAAAGCCCACCGAGAACGGCTTGGCTTCCATAAACACCTCGCGCTTATGCAGCATGCGGAAGGTGTCACGCGAGCTGTGGCCCAGGGCCAGGATCACCTGGCGGCTGAGAATCTGCTCGCCGCTGTCGAGCACCACGCCTTTGAGCTGGCCATCCTCGATCAGCACATCGCTGACGCGCTGCTGAAAACGCACTTCGCCGCCCAGCGCTTTAATTTCTTCGCGCATGGTGGCGACCACGCCGGTGAGGCGGAAGGTGCCGATATGTGGCTTGCTGACGTAGAGAATTTCCTCTGGCGCGCCGGCTTTGACGAACTCCTGCAGCACCTTGCGCCCGTAATGTTTGGGGTCTTTGATCTGGCTGTATAGCTTGCCGTCGGAGAAGGTGCCGGCACCGCCCTCGCCAAACTGCACGTTGGACTCGGGGTTAAGCACGTTCTTGCGCCACAGGCCCCAGGTGTCCTTGGTGCGCTGGCGCACTTCGGTGCCGCGTTCCAGCACGATGGGCTTGAGTCCGGCCTGGGCAAGGATCAATGCGGCGAAAATCCCGCACGGGCCAAAGCCGACTACCAGCGGACGCTCTGCGAGGTTCTCGGGCGCCATGCCGACTGGTTTGTAGGCGGTATCCGGGGTGATGCTGATATGCCGGTCATCGCCGAACGTGGCCAGCAGCGCCGCTTCATCGCGCAGCTCGCAGTCGATGGTGTAGATAAAGTGCATTTCAGTGGATTTCTTGCGCGCGTCGTAGCTGCGCTTGAACAAGGTGAAGTCGAGCAGCTCGCTGTCGGCAATCCCCAGGCGCTGGACGATGGCCGGGCGCAGGGCCTCGTCGGGATGGTCGAGGGGCAGCTTGAGTTCGGTGATACGAAGCATGAGGGACGATCCACTTTCAGGGCCGGAGGCAACCCGGCAGCTTTTAAAAAGCGGCGATTATACGCCTGATCAGTGGTTAAAGGCCGCTGCCGATAAACGGCAGCGGCCCGTCATGGGGCGCGCTCAACCCATAGTGCTAGCGCACCTCAGGCTTTACCCAAGCCAGCATCACGTCGAGCATGCGGTTGGCGAAGGCCCACTCGTTGTCATACCAGGCCAAGACCTTGACTAGATCGCCCTGCACGCGGGTGTTGCTGAGGTCGACCACGCAGGACACCGGGTAGCCGTTGAAGTCGCTGGACACCAGCGCCAGCTCGTTGCACTCCATCACCCCAGGCGGCAATTGCATAGCGCCGGCCTTTAGCGCGGCGTTGATCGCTTCACGGCTGGTCGGGCGTTCGCTGGTAAAGGTCAGATCGACCAGCGACACATTGGGCGTTGGTACGCGTATCGACAGCCCATCTAGTCGGCCGATCAGCTCCGGCATGACCAGGCCGATGGCTTTGGCCGCACCGGTGCTGGTGGGGATCATCGACAGCGCGGCGGCACGGGCGCGGTAGAGGTCGCTGTGGGTCTTGTCCAGCAGGTTCTGGTCATTGGTGTAAGAGTGGATGGTGTTGACCAGCCCCTGACGAATGCCCACGGCTTCGTGCAGCACCTTGGCCATCGGCGCCAGGCAGTTAGTGGTGCAGGAGGCGTTGGATACGATCTTTTGATCGCCCAGCAACTGGTGATTCACGCCATAGACCACGGTCAGGTCGGCGCTGTCCAGTGGGTGCGAGAGCAGCACGCGCGGGGTACCCGCGCTGATGTGCTGTTCGACCTGTTCGCGCTTTTTCAGTTTGCCGGTGCATTCGAGCACCAGATCCACCGCATGCTCACGCCAGGGCAGATTAGTCACTTCGCGCTCACGCAGCAGCTGGATCGGGTGGCCGTTTACCAGCAGGGTATCGCCGTCCAGGCTGATATAGCCAGGAAAGCGGCCGAAGGTGGAGTCGAAGCGGGTGAGGTGGGCGAGGGTGCTTTGCTCACCCAGGTCATTGATCGCGGTGAGGTGGATCTGCTGCTCCAGTTTGCGCTCGAACAACGCGCGTACCAGGCAGCGACCGATACGTCCATATCCATTGATAGCAATGCGCAGCATAACGATATCCCTTTGGCTGTCTTCACTTGCAGCTTAGGCCAATCGTCTGCCGCTCGGCTGATCTATCTCAGCGATCTGATTGCTAATCGTTGCGCGCGCCGCCTAGGTAGGCACAGCCCCGCAGGACTTCACCATTAAGGCGTAGCTCGGCGCTCAGGTGTTGCACCGCGCCACTCATGCCGTCGACGCAGCGCTGGCGGGCGACCCACAGATCCAGGCGTTGGCCGTTGGCTTCACTGCTGAGATTCAGGCGTCCTTCGGGCAATTGCTCTTCCAGGTATGGCAGCGCCTGTGGCTCCTGGCCGGGGCGATTGAGGATCAGGCCCTGATTGCTTACCGCGATATTCCAGTCCGGCTCGTGGCCGCTGGCACGCAGGAGGGTGCGGGCGAAGTTGATGTCTGTGCAGCCATGGCCTTCAGCCTGTACGCGGTACACCTGGCTCGGCACGAACTGGCCATCGACACCTTTTTGCGCATTGGCCTGCAGCTGGCCGCGCATATCGACATACAGCGTGGCGTGGCCGTCAGCGAACAGCGTGCTGGCATCGCTGCTCAGCTCGGCGGCGCTGTCTTCCTTGAGGATAAATTGACGTTGTTCCTGGCAGGGGCGAAACAGCAATTGGCCCGCGTTCAGGCTGAGCTCGCCCTGCATGCGCGTCTGCTCGATCACCGGCTCGGCGGGTTTGTCGGTAAACACCTGGCAGCTGGCGAGCAGTGGCAACAAGGCAAAGCAAAAAGGGCGGCTGAAACGCATCGTGACACTCCTGAAAAGTGCGCTCACGTTACCTAGGCCCCTGGCGTATCACAAGGGCATGCCGCCGCTGGCGACGGCATATTCAGCAGCAGTCAGAGCGGTAGAACCTGATGTGCTGGCCATACGAGGGAGTGCTCCAGAAATGACCTGACGTTTGGTATATGGGGTGGGTGTTAGCCGGTCCCAGTGAGCGAAGCAAACGATTGGACTCTGTTGTTAAGCATTAGAGCTTGCTGTGGTTGCTAAACGAAGTGACTTGCCCATGAACACGCTGAGCGGATGCTCGGAATATGAGCCGAATGTACCTCGTCGTACATAGCCTTCGTTGGTGTAGAAACTCAGTGCCTCTGGTTGATATGGCCCAGTTTCAAGCATGAGTTCACTGCAACCTGACTCGTATGCACTTGCCTCAAGGGCTGCGATGAGCTTTTTTGCAATACCTCTTCCCCTGGCTTCAGGTCGCACATACATGCGCTTGACCTCGCCGTAAGATTCATTCAACACGACCGCGCCACAGCCAAGGGCGACGCTTTGTTCATCTCGTGCAACGATAAAAATAACATTGGGTTTGGAGAGCGACGCGAGGTCAAGCGCATAACGCGCCTCAGCCGGATACAGAGAATCTTGATACGCATCGAGATCTGCGATGAGCGCTATGACATCTGGTTGATTAGGGGGCTCTTGTTCCACACGCATACTGGATACTGATGCCTAACGTTTGGTTAAGGGGCGGGCTTTAGCCCGTCCCAGCGAGCGGAGCGAGCGATTTGAACCACTAGTTAGGTTCCAATACGTGACAGCCAATATGTTGCGTTCTCGACACCGTTATTTTGCCTTACCCCAGGCTCGTTAGATAAGACCTGGATACGACTCTTGACGGTTTGAGTACCGAACGAGCGCACACAAGGTTCGATGAAATTTTTAGTGGCGCTTGGATTCGGTTCAAGCAGTGCTGCAAGCACCAGGGGGTCAAGCATTGAGCGTGGAACAGGTGTGGCTAGCGCCATGACTTTAGCTACGAACCACTTACTCGGGCTTTGACTCAGTGCGTACTTGAACCACGCAAGAGATTCAGAATTGTCTTTTGGAAGCGTGGACGCTGCTTTGCCGATAAGCTTTTGGATAGCGCGACTTTGCTCGGAACTCGCAGGTAAATTTACGAGTTCTTTGTATTGATTTGCTAGGGCATCCCAATCAATTTCCATTTGGTACCTAACGTTTGGTTAAGGGGCGGGCTTTAGCCCGTCCCAGAGAGCGAAGCGAAAGGTTTGAACCAGTAGTTATAAGCCATTGTGCAGTGCTTCCCATGTAGTTACACGCTCTCTTATTTTCATCATTGCGGCCTCTACTGAATCCGTGATTTCCTTTTGGTTTTTCTCAGCGTCTTCCCAGTAGCTGAGAAAATTTCCTTTTTCAAACGGATCTTTATATTGGTAATCAATTGACTCGGTGTGTGCAATTTTTTCAATCGCAACTATGGTCTGGTAAATTTCTTCTGGGTAGAAAGGTCTTTTCTTTTCTCTGGCAACGTAGAGACTTCTTCCAGCCTCAAAGAATCTTTTCAGGCGTTCTTTTTTAATGTCGTCTTTTGATTTTTCGGGGTCTCTGAAATCTAGCATTGGTCGCAGGCTTATGCTGGCGTCTCTTACATCGACTAAAAGAATAGTAAGCTCGCTCAATACCTCATACTCTTTTTCGTAGCGAAATCCGTATGTACTGAGTTTTGCAGATAGCTCAGCCTTGACCGATTCGAGTTGACTCGCGTAATCATGCTTTACTGTTTCGATCTTATCGGTTATTTCATCGATGTCTTCTTTGGTGGCTAAGTTCTCACCCTTTTTTCCAAAATATTTGGGAAGAAAGCTATTGGTCAATAAGCCAAGAATAAAGCTGAAAAATATCCAAATGACGTGCTCAAAGCTCACGCGGTTCTCCTTGGCTTATAACGTTTGGTTAAGGGGCGGGCTTTAGCCCGTCCCAGTGAGCGAAGCGAGCGATTTGAACCACTAGTTAGGTGAGTACTATGCGCGGCCATTACTCTCGCGCCATTTTCTGATTGCTGTCTGTGTTTTCTCAGCGTAATGGTTAGAAACATCACGACCTTTGTATATTGATTTGCTGCCTGTTGCGATTGGTGCGGAATAATGGATGTCATGAGCGAGAATGCTTAGATAACTGCGGCCTTCGCTTTTATATATTGATGTTTCATCAGCTAGTAATTTGATCATGTAGCAATAGCCAAATGCGCTATGACTACAATTGGCATCAAGAAAATATGAACCGTCTTCTTCAAACAGAAACCATGCGTGGGGTTCATGATCGACGACTCTCATTGCCGTATTCACCTAACGTTTGGTTAAGGGGCGGGCTTTAGCCCGTCCCAGTGAGCGAAGCGAACGGTTTGAACCATTTGTTAGGGCTTCTCATCAGTAGAGGAAAACTCTGGGTAAGCGTGATCCACGCAAATGGCCATGTTTTGCAATGCGGGCTGATTGCACCTTGCCCACGTACATTTTTTGCTGCCGACGCCACCATGAAATTGGATGAAGAACTCTCTTCGATATGGACGATCATCAAATGATGGCCAAATTTCTGGCTGCGGCACTTTTATAGCAAAGTCAGATCTATCATCTACATCGAGCTGCCAGTATGTTTTGCACTTGCTGCATTGATATAAACGCAACCATGGGCGCTCCGAAATCAGGTTAAAACTACTACAAAAGTCTTTTTCTGACTCTCCATAGCTAACGCAGCTGGATAAATTGGCGCAGTCGCACGGCATGGTTTGCCCTAACGTTTGGTTAAGGGGCGGGCTTTAGCCCGTCCCAGTGAGCGAAGCGAGCGATTTGAACCAATTGTTATACGATTGTGACTTTGAGTTTCCCTGAAACATTAAACTGAACATCGCTTCCAAATTCTGAATTCCACATTACATCTCCCGTGCCTGACCAGCTAAAGTTGAGTTCTTGCCCCGATGCACTGCCAAAAGTAATTTTATTATTATTTGTTTCGGCGTGGCCAAACACGCTCAGTATTCCTACTTCTGGGTGAGAATTGTTTTCCGATGACCACTCACTCACAAGCCCGTCTAGATCTTGCAGCGACTTCGCTTTTAGAATTAAACCCTGATGGCTTAGTGATGGTGCCCAGTTAGATTCTTCGAATTCAATTTCTTTTGTGGTGATCTCTAAGTAACAATGGAGTTCATTTTCCAAGAACTTCCCATGCATATTTGCCTCGTAGATTTCAAATGCTCTATCTTTGAGATGAAACACGATAGCCTCCGAGGTATAACGTTTGGTTAAGGGGCGGGCTTTAGCCCGTCCCAGTGAGCGCAGCGAACGATTTGAACCACTAGTTAGGTGGCTTGTTGCCACCGGCTGATTATTTTAATTAATAGTTGTTCGTCAATGTTAGCTGGCTGATTATGCAGGAGGTGACCTAAGAAAGCCAAAACGGAACTTTTTTCCTTTGTGGATAGCGAGAACCAAAGCCCTGGTGGATGCTTGCATTTACTGAAGTTATTTAAGGCATTTAAAAACTGCACGTACACATTTGAGCCTGGCGTGCTATTCATGTTTTTAAGCACAAATACCATGAAACCCGGTATGTATTCCTTGGCCTCGCTGTCTGTTAGCTCTTCAAAAATGTATGGGTTCGATTCTATCCAGTTATCGGTAAGATTCTTTGGTGCCGAAAATGCGGAGTTAATTTTATCCGCGATGATTTGCGTAGCATTCACGACCATGGCACCTAACGTTTGGTTAAGGGGCGGGCTTTAGCCCGTCCCAGTGAGCGAAGCGAACGGTTTGAACCTATTGTTAGAGCTTTTCTGTGATGTCGTGGCTTGCTGAGATGTTTTTATGTAATTTTGCGGCAAATCCAAAAATGTTGAAGATGGCCAGAATGCTTAGGAAAAATGTTAGAGATGCAAGTTTATTAAAGCTAAAGAAAAATATAAACAGTGCAGTTGAGTGTAATGCCGTTAGCAGTGCGAATAGGAATATTGCCACGACAAGGATGTTGCCACTTTTATTCTCTTGTTGTGCCATAGAGCCAAAAGCAGCGCCCAGCACAATAAATATTGGGAATATAAATGTGAACGCTGCCATTATATGGTTTTGATTTGATGTGTCATTTATAAAAATCGTGAATGCGATCGCGGCCTGACCGTAAGACATACCTTTCAGAGCCCCGTGAATGGATACTGGATCTTTATGTAAGTGTGATGTAAGGAATGGGGCTATGAATTTCAGTAGTCTGCTGATCATTTCACGGTCTCGTAAATTTGATGTGCTCTAACGTTTGGTTAAGGGGCGGGCTTTAGCCCGTCCCAGTGAGCGAAGCGAGCGATTTGAACCACTTGTTAGGTTTATTCGTCTTCGAATATTAGCCATGAATGACAGATGGTTTCATGATTTTTTGCTATGAAGAAAATTTCTAATTCTTTCGCGTCGAACACACGATGTAGCCAGTGTTCTGGAATAGGGCCGCGGACTACGTGGTACTCAAGCCCATACTTTACGAGCGGTTGTGACTTAAGAATTTGAGAGTTCAAAAGGATGCTCTCGCCTTGTTTTAAGTTCCAAAGTTTATTCAGGATTTTGCTATTCGTGACAGTGTCTTCTGCAACAGTTATTAGAGCATTAGATAAAAGCTTTTTCTGAAGACGCGCACTTCTAGCCATGGATGAACCTAACGTTTGGTTAAGGGGCGGGCTTTAGCCCGTCCCAGTGAGCGAAGCGAACGATTTGAACCACTAGTTAGGCGCTGACTACGGACCAAAGCCATGTAACCACCATGCTGACCATGATACAGCGGACTCTGCGGTAGGCCATAGAATGCTCCAAGTAAGTACAGATGCTGCTACGGGCCAATAATTATTTTTGCGAACGAGGCTGAAACTTGCTACTGAGCAAAACAGCGCTAACCAGAAAATAACAACAAGCAATCGCACGTTGATGCTCAATGATTCAATGGATAAGTAGCCAGTTAGGCACAGCCCTGAAAGAAAGACTGTAAATATGGGAAACCATTTACTAAATTTTTGCATTGCATTCCTTTGCGTACGTATTTCTGAAAAAGCACCTAACGTTTGGTTAAGGGGCCGGCTTTAGCCGGTCCCAGTGAGCGAAGCGAGCGGTTTGAACCAGTTGTTAGGCCCGCACCGTAGTTAAGTGTCTTCACGCGCATCTGACCATAAATTATATAAGTCAAAGTCCATTTCCAAATGAAACTGTGCAAGACCTTGAATAAGCGCTGAGTCAAAGTGAATGCCAGGATAGCCCTCATGCAAATAGCCAACAATCTGCATGCACCCTCCATGGGCCTTTGAAACAACAGAAAATGCATCCGCGTTTTGCTGCATTTGAGTTAAGACGTCGATGATGTGGGCTTCTATTTCGGCGGATTCGGACAGTCTCGACCGCAGGGCCCAATGACTACGTTTTCTTTCAAGTCTTTGCCTTGAATGTAAATCGCCTTTTCTCCAGCTCTCTGTTGGCTGAACTCCAACTAAAGATGTAATTTCTTCAGGCTCAAAAAAACCGTGAAGAGAAAAGTACGCGTATTGGGAGTTTTGCTCGGACAATGATTTGGCCTAACGTTTGGTTAAGGGGCGGGCTCTAGCCCGTCCCAGTGAGCGAAGCGAACGATTTGAACCAGTTGTTAGATGCGTACTTCAATAGATGCACTGCGTCGCTCTTGGATGTTTAGCGATGCTAATTCTTCACCCTCAATAATCCAATTTAATTTTTCACTGCTATATCTACAAATGGATAGTTTTGGTGATTCAAGTGCATTTGAGACGATGCATAGCCGGTATAACTCATTCTTTTCTTCAAATGCACGAAATTCGTTTGGCGTCAGCTCAACGATTTGAGCGGTTCCGGAGAGACCTTTGACTTCTATTAGAAGCTTTCTCTTTCCTAAGGTTGCTTCCAAGTCCCAGCCTAAATTATCTTTTTCGACACTTTCGACGATATAACCCTGCTGTTGATATTTTTTTATAACAGCATTAATAGCAGCTTTCTCAACTTTTGCATTTTTCTCTGGATCTGTTTTTTGACTGCGCTGCCCAATTATTTTCCGAGGCTTTCCTGATACCAACCGCTTTACTTCTAGTAAAAGTGGCTCGGCTTCTGGTGTGTCTGCATACCAAATATTGGCTTTCCCCATGCCGCCTTTAACTCTCCTGGGGACTTCAAATGTACGCTGATCTATAGGCAGCAATGTGCATGATTCAGAGCTAGCAGAAATTCTGTAGCCATCTATTCCATTATTGCCATGGACCAAAGAGGATTTTTTAAATTTCTGATAATCTCGATAAACTCTTGCGCTCTTGTACCAACCTATAATCATGCTCCCACCTTGAGGGTGCGTAGCCGTCCATATTATTGTTACATCATCAACGTAGTCTGCTGAGGGGGGCGCTCCCAAGCGATTAATATCGATTTTCTCACCAGGTGGTTGAACATAACCATAAACTTTTTTACCAAATGGCAGAAAATTACAAACTTCATGTCCGCGACCTTCCTTTGTGACGTATGAGCCTCCCCCGGAAATAGAGTCCTTTTTGGATTGCCCTTTATAGAACTCCATCCAGCCGATATTGCAGAAGAAAAAGATCATGAAGTTTCCTTAGAGCATCTAACGTTTGGTTAAGGGGCGGGCTTTAGCCCGTCCCAGTGAGCGAAGCGAGCGATTTGAACCAATTGTTAGACGCTCGGATGTACACATAATTTGAAGCACCGCATTCCTGTTTGTAACGCGTTACGCGAAATGCCTGGCGAAACGCGATAAATCTAATGTTTCGATATTGCTGGCGAACCGCAATTTCAACGTGCCCCGATGGTGGCGGCGATGGCTCAGTAGACACAAAAATTGAAACTGTGTGAAGCCTAAAGCAGTGGAGCGATATTGCGGATGTACGCGGTGCAAAAAACCATTAAGCAGAATGTGGTTAGCTAACGTTTGGTTAAGGGGCGGGCTTTAGCCCGTCCCAGTGAGCGAAGCGAATGGTTTGAACCACTTGTTAGGTTATCTCTCATTAGTTTTAATGAAGATTATTGGCTGCAATATTTCATGCTGTATTTTGTTATTTTTTAAATGACTGATAAATAAAATATACTGAAATTGAAAGCATGAGAATGCAAAGGTGAATTGGGTTTTCTCTTACCTGTAAGCTACTAGGTGAAGAACTGCTGAATTTACTAAGTGTTCTGAATTCTGGGTTGATATACATTAGTAGTGCAATAACTAGGAACAAGATTCCTACTATTAGTGTTCCGCTATCTTTTACTGGCACGATGCCTTCCTTGGAAAGAGTTACCTAACGTTTGGTTAAGGGGCGGGCTTTAGCCCGTCCCAGCGAGCGCAGCGAGCGATTTGAACAATTTGTTAGGCTTTGCATGGATTGACTGTTACATATACATTGCTGGATGTAACGTAAGGTACAGGCGTGGTTCCAACCATTATCATGGAGCCGCTATATTGCTTCTTACTGGTTTCTTTAGCGATGGGCACGCTTCCAGTCAATTTGGTTGCACCTAGGCTATTGAGTTGGTTATATATTTTGATCTTCATTGGAATATTAATTCCTCCGCTTGGTGTGATCGGGGCAAGCATGAAGGCCTGAGTATCAGTAAAGGCGTAAAAAATTTCAGGAGAATTTCCAGTTGTGAAAGTGTGTGTGCAGCGTATTTCGGAAACTGGAATTGTAAAGGCGTGGTGATACTTTTTGGATTTATATAGAGCAAGTGTAAGTCCATTTTCTGTTAGTACACCTAGGCCCTGTGTTGCTTTGCAAGCAGCAATATCTCCATAGTTATAAGCACACCAGTTTGTTTCAGTTACTCCTAAAATATTTACATTATCAATTTGTAGGTCGCGTCTTATGTTTTCTAGTGCCTCAGGGGTTTCGTATGGGATCATAACGCAGCCATTTAATAATACTGCCAAGAAGATCAATAATGATCGAATTGAAGTTGTGTATTTTGATTTATGCATGAAATTTAATTTGCTCATTAATAGGTTGTTGAGTGTTTTTGAATAGTTGCTATTCATATGTTCTGGTTTTAATTAACGTAGTGCCTAACGGTTGGTTAAGGGGCGGGCTTTAGCCCGTCCCAGTGAGCGCAGCGAACGATTTAAGCCAGTTGTTAGGCCTGGCCTGCCCAACACGGTAATCGCAGCAACGCACAAAGAAAAGGCTGACGCCGCCGAGCGAGAGGGTGAACGCGGTAAGTTAATTGTTACGGTGTCCGGCATAAACCAACTCCTTTGAATAATGCCACTTACTACGCGATTTACTGGCGACGCGATGTTGCGGGTAAAAACTAAACCAAGAAATTTTACCGGAGCTGCCTAACGTTTTGGTTAAGGGGCGGGCTTTAGCCCGTCCCAGCGAGCGCAGCGAGCGATTTGAACCAATTGTTAGACGCTCGGATGTACGCATAATTTGAAGCACCGCATTCCTGCTTGTAACGCGTTACGCGATAAAACTGGCGAAACGCGATAAATCCTATGTTTCGATGTAACTGAAAAACTGCGATTTCAACCTGCCCCGATGGTGGCGGCTATTCTTCAGTAAACACAAATTTTGAAACTGTGTGAAGCCTAAAGCAGTGGAGCGGGGCAGCGGTTTGACGCGGTGCAAAAAACAAACTTTCAAAGTGAATTGTCTAACTATAAATAGACACCAATTGGTGTAATAACGTTTTATGGGGTGTGGTGGATAACATTCTTGTCTGTCTTAGAGGTGGCGTCTAGGCTGATGGGGGCCGACAGGATTTGGCTAAAAAGGGAGTTATGCACCATGGATGGGAAGCCACGTTTGCTTGAGCAGGTTCGTGAACAGATTCGCCTGAAACACTACTCGATTCGTACAGAACACGTCTATTGCGAATGGGTAAAGCGCTTTATTCGGTTTCACAGTTATCGACACCCGCAAGAGATGGGGGCGGCTGAGGTCGAGGCTTTTCTATCGGATTTGGCGTTGCGTAAGAGTGTTTCGGCTTCAACACAGAATCAGGCGCTTGCTGCGTTGCTGTTTCTTTATAAGCAGGTGCTAAAGCTGGATTTGCCTTGGTTGGGCGAAGTGGTGAGGGCAAAGAAGCCCAGTCGTCTGCCGGTGGTACTCAGTGTGGCTGAAGTTCAACAGTTGCTGGGGCGGTTAGACGGAGAGGTCGGGTTAGTGACGCATTTGTTATATGGCTCTGGTATGCGCCTGATGGAGGTTATGCGCTTGCGGGTCAAGGATGTTGATTTTCCCCGTGGTGAGATTCTAGTTCGCGATGGAAAGGGGATGAAAGATCGGGTCACGGTACTCCCACGCCGTTTGGTGGAGCCGCTTAAACAGCATTTGGCGCTGGTTCGGGCGCAGCATAACGCCGAATTGAAGGTGGGCCGTGGCGACGTGTATTTACCTTTCGCGCTTGAGCGTAAGTACCCGAATGGTCCGTGGGAGTGGGGCTGGCAGTATGTATTTCCTGCCTCAGGCCTTTCGGCCGATCCGCGCAGTGGCAAGGTGCGCCGGCACCATTTGGATGAAAAGCGTGTGCAGCGCGCATTCAAGGCTGCATTGAAACTGACGGATATTGTGAAGCTGGCCACGCCGCATACGTTGCGGCATTCCTTTGCCACGCATTTGTTGGAAAGCGGTCAGGACATTCGCACCGTTCAAGAGCTGCTAGGTCACTCCGATGTGAAGACGACGATGATCTATACCCATGTGCTGAATCGTGGCGGGCTAGCCGTGTTAAGTCCGCTCGATAGGGCCTGAGTGGCGAGCGAGCTAAAACCCCGCAGCATGGGCGTCTGCATGTGTTGTCTTCGATTTAATCTGCGCGTTATAAATTTGGCGCTATTAATGTGACGCACTGGCATGTCTCGTCGTCATGCTGTGCACTCCGGGTAATGCCTGGCGTGTGGTTTCAGCGTGATACTTGCTGATGCCTTTCTAGCTACAGTTCGCCGAGTCCTCGGCAATCCCGTCCAGACGCGCTGCCACAACAATAACTCCAGCTGCTGATTTGGCTTTTGATACGTATGTTGGAGAGAGACCGCTTTATGAATACCTGGTTTGCCAATATCAGCGTCACCCGCAAGTTGCTGATAGGTTTTGGCGTTGTGCTGGCGATGACAGTGTTGATGGCCTGGACGGGCTGGAGTGGGCTGGGCAGTGTGATTCAGCGCGCTAACTGGATGAGCGACATTACCTACCTCAACAGCAGCCTCACCAATCTGCGTATTGCGCGGTTGCAGTACATGATCGCTAACGGCGATTTGCCCACTGCTGAACGCCTACAGTCGACCTTGAGCACTTACATTGCCAAGCAAGAGGCGCTGCAGGCTTCGTTCAAGAATCCGGTCAATGTGGCGTTACTCAAGAAGCAGGGTGCGATCAACGATGAGTACCAAGTGTCTTTGAATGCCATGAAGGCTGCCTATAAAGAAACCAATGCAGCTAATGAGGTATTGGCCCTGAGGGCGGCTAAGGCCGTTGAGCAAGTTCGCCAGATCATGGCGGTTGTCGTGCAATTACCCGAATTTGATCCACAGCGCTTTGCTCAGTATCAGGCGATTACTGACAGCAGGGCCGAGTTGCTGCAGGTGCAACACCTGGTCAGTGTGTTCCGTAACAATGCCAGCCCCGCAAATGAGTCGGCGATGATTCAGGGGGTTGAGGCGATCATGGCAGGGCTGGCGGATGTGAGTCGTGCATTCGTCGGGTCACAGCAAGCCGCTGTGTTGCAGGTTGAGCGTA